>Ga0209930_1002350_pt1 | contig 22984 bp, 21 predicted proteins | sample ThiBiot_500_biof_2_FD_183948 | JGI IMG/M metagenome (GOLD analysis project Ga0209930, IMG submission 183948) | Wastewater bioreactor microbial communities from Cape Town, South Africa - Thiocy_cont_500_biof (SPAdes) | ecosystem: Engineered > Bioreactor > Thiocyanate-remediating >... | reverse complement strand
AACCTCTTCCATGCGCTCCGCGAGCGCGCCGTAGGCTCTGTACATGAGGCCGGCGATGAAGCTGTCCGAAGGGCCACGCGTGGATGTTGTGTCAACCGACGATTCTATCGCGGGATGATCCTGCGCGACCGCGTAGCGACCTTGAGCGAATAGCAAAAGCTTCCGGTCGAAATGTTCGAATGCCATCACCCTGCCGAGCAGGATCAGGTGATCGCCGCCGTCAAACTGATTAGCGACGCGGCATTGGATATGGGCTGCAGCTCCGTCCAGAAGAGGCAATCCGTTTAGGCCCCGCTTCCATCCGATTCCCTTGAACTTATCTCCCGCGGACCTGCCAAAATTGCGCGACACATCGACTTGGCTGTCCGCGAGGATATTAACCGCAAAGTCTTCCGCGATACGGAACTTCGAGAAACTCTGGCTGACTCGCTTGATTGACCATGACACCAGGGGTGGATCGAGCGATACGGACGAGAACGAGTTGGCGGTCATGGCGACGGGCTCGCCTTCGACACTTGCGGTCATGACCGTCACGCCGGTTGCATACTGGCCGAAACAGCGGCGTAGCGCGTCGACATCCAGTTTGGGTTCACTTCCCCATGAGTTTTCAGCGAGCTCAAATATCGACACGAACCCGTCCGCTACAGTTTAACGAGGCCAAGACTATAGGCAAGGGTCGGGGACGCCATCAATTCTCCAAGCAATCTTCAGCCGCAATACAGCGTTGCGGACCGGCGTTCTCCTGCAACTTGCACCGAAGTATGCGCGATGTGAATATCGCACTGCCCAACCTCACCAGCTTGGGCTCTCGTTCCGAATTGGCAAGTTCAATGCACAAAGCTCCCATTCCACTCCGTCACGGCATATTTCTGGCGCCTTTCCACAATCCGGTCGAGAATCCCACGATCGGTCTGCGACAGGATATCGAGCTCGCGCGTATCGCCGATGACCTGGGATATGACGAGTATTGGTTCGGAGAGCACCACTCAGGCGGACTTGAAACCATCTCGTCGCCGGAGCTGATGATCGCGGCGACCGCAGAGGTCACGCGGCGCATCAGGCTCGGAACCGGCGTGATCACACTCCCGTATCACAATCCGCTCATGGTCGCGAACCGCATCGTGCAGCTCGATCATATGACCAGAGGGCGGGCGACGTTTGGCCTTGGCCCGGGTCTTCTGGTCGAGGACGCGTCTATGCTTGGCATTAGCCCGTCACGCACGCGACAGATGATGACAGAGGCCGTCGAGGTGATCCTGCGTCTGCTGAAGGGGGAGACCGTTACGCAGCGAGCCGACTGGTTCACTCTCGAGAACGCGCGCCTACAGATACTGCCATTCACGCAGCCTTATCCGGAGCTTGCGGTTGCAAGCTCCGGCACCCCGTCAGGCGGACGAATCGCGGGACAGTACGGCTTTTCCATGCTTTGCGTCGCCGCCACAGACATCGGTGGCTTCAATGTGCTCGGAGAGAACTGGAAGATCGCGGAGGACATGGCCGCAATTCATGGCCATACGATGGACCGCTCTAAGTTACGGCTTGTCGCGCCGATGCATATCGCCGAAACGCGGGAGAAGGCGCGCAAGAACGTGCGATACGGTCTAGAGCGCTGGATCAATTACTACTCCTGCGTCGCGCCGCAACCCTTCGACGCTGGCGGATCAGATCCGGTGGATGCGCTGATCAATTCCAAGCGTGCTGTGATCGGAACACCGGACGACGCGGTCGAAATGGTTAAACGCCTCCAGGCCAAGCAAGGCCAGTTCGGCGCTTTTCTGCACCAGCATGTCGATTGGGCCGATTGGGACGAGACAAAGAAATCATATGAACTCTACGCCCGTTACGTCATGCCGCAATTGAGCGGCGTCAACGAGAGCCGGCTCAAAAGTTGGACATCCTTACAGGAGAACGCGAAGTCCTATCAGGCCAAGCGCCAAGCGGCTGCGCAGGAGATGTTCGCCAAGCACGCAGCGGACGAAAACTTTCATAAGAACCGCGGCAGGTAGCTCGCGGACGGCGTCGTATTCGCCACCAAATGGTCCAGCGGAGATCTACGCATGGAGGTCGAGATTCGCCCCGCTCTTCGTAAAGGTGCTTTACCCTGCTGCTGTCTCAAAGGTGTTGCCCACTTGCGGGGGCGGTTCGATTATTGAGATTGCGACGCGAACGCCAGCCAGTCGGCGGAGGTCGCAACGAGAGACTGACGGGATGCATCGCTGTGGTTGAACGTTTGTCCGTTGATGAACTGACACATTTGGGAGTTGGTCTGAACCGGCCAGAATGCGTCATCGCATCGACGACTGGAGAACTTTTCACTCCGGATTGGACTCTAGGCATCGCGCGAATTGCGCCCGACGGTAAGGTGAGCGCTGCGGTCGAGGCGCCTCTGATCGAGGACGGCTTTCTGCCCAACGGCATCGCGCTCATGCCGGACGGCTCCTTTCTCTTCGCCAATCTCGGAGCTCGAGGCGGCGTCTGGCGCGTCGGTCCGCAGGGACCCGCCGAACCGTTCCTTTTGAACGTCGGCGACTATAAAATCCCGCCGGCGAACTTCGTGATGATCGATGGGGATCGCGTATGGGTGACTGTCAGCGCCGCCACGCGCGGGCATGCGCACTTTTCTGGAAACGAGAAGACGGGAACGATCGTCGTTATCGAGGGCGGGTCGGCGCGTGTGGCGGCCGACAAACTCACCTGGACGAACGAGCTGCGCATTTCGCCTGACGGTGAGTATCTGTTCGTCAACGAGACGTTCGCCTGTCGGACGACACGGTTCAATCTCGGAGCCGATTGCAGCCTTTCCGAGAAGACGCATATCGACTTTCCGGCCGGTACGTTTCCGGACGGCTTGGCCTTCGACGGCGAGGGCGACCTGTGGATTGTCTGTCCCGTTTCAAACCGCATCATCCGGATGCAGCCGGACCTCACATGGAAGATAGTCTTCGAAGATTGCGATCCAGACTTCTTCGCCCAGATGGCGGCGACCTATTCCGAGGGGAAGCTTACCCGGGACATGATCGTAAACAGCCGTGGAACGCGCGTGTCCAATCTGTCCAGTATCGCCTTTGGCGGCCCGGACATGAAAACGATGTTCCTCGGCTCGCTGACGATGCCATCACTCGCCTGCCTGCGCGCTCCGGCAGCGGGGGAGCCAATGAACCATTGGCGTCATGGCTAGCTGTCGGAACCGCGCAACATTGGGATGTTGCAAGTCGCATTCAACGCCATGGTGCATAACTTGACGACTTATCCGTTCGAAGGCATCCGCATCGTTGATCTCAGCCAGATCTATAATGGGCCGTACGCGACCTATCTAATGGCGCTGGGCGGCGCGGAGGTCATCAAAATCGAGCCGCCGATGGGCGAGCCGCTGCGCCGCCGGGGCGTGGTGGGAGGGGCGGCGCTGCCTTTCGCAATGCTGAACGGAGCCAAGAAGTCGATCTGTCTCGACCTTAAATCCGAACTCGGCCGCAAGGCGTTTCTTGATCTGGTCGCGACAGCTGATGTACTAGTCGAGAACTTTTCGCCAGGGACGATGGACAGGCTTGGCTTTGGTTTCGCCGATCTTCAGAAACTAAATCCCAGGCTCATTTACGCGGCCAGTTCCGGATTTGGCAGCACGGGGCCATACCAGAAGTATCTGGCCATGGATCTAACCGTGCAGGCGATCTCCGGCGTGATGGCGACGACGGGATTTCCCGACCGACCGCCGGTCAAAGCAGGCCCGGCGCTGTGCGATTTCTTCGCCGGCATCCATCTTCATGCGGCGATAGCCACCGCGCTTTTCCATCGAGAACGGACCGGCGAGGCGAAGCGGGTAGAAGTGTCCATGCAGGATGCGGTCTATGCCTCGCTCAGTTCGAGCCTCGGGATGCACTGGGGCGGTCACGGACAGGGGATTCCGCCGCGGACCGGAAACAGACACGGCGGGCTCGCCGAGTCTCCTTACAATGTGTACCCGGCCTCGGATGGCTGGATCGCAGTGCTATGCGTCGGGGAGGCGCAGTGGCGCTCTCTGGTGATCGCCATGGATCGTCAGGATATCGGCGAGGATCCTCGCTTCGCCGACCTCAGGTCGCGTGTCGCTCACATGGATGTCGTCGATGAGTACGTTTCCGAATGGACGCGCACCCGCACCAAGGCTGACATTTTCGCCCATCTCATGAGCCACAACATTCCATGCGCGCCGGTCCGCGATCTCGACGAAGTTGTCGTCGATCGCAACATGCATGAACGTGGCGCGTTACAATATCAGGATCATCCGGAGATTGGGCGTATCATTGTCCAGCAAACTCCGATCCGGTTTGACGGGATCGAACCGATCGCGATTCCGCCAAGCCGAAAGCTAGGCCAGGACGCGGTTGGCGTTCTTCAGCAATACACGCAACTAACCGCGGAGGAGATCGCGGTTGTCGCCGGCGTTTCCTCGGATTCAGCAGACGCGACACAGAAGGGCGCTGCAGCCTAGCCAACGGGAGAAATTTCATGTCCCTGAGCCAGACGAAGCTTGCCGACTACCAAAAGAAGTATCGTAACGCAGAACTGACGCGTGACGAGGACGGCGTTCTTCTCGTGCGGTTAGGCACTAGGGGCGAATCGCTTGTCTGGAGCGCAGAGGCGCACGACGAATTGGGCTGTCTCTTCGCCGACATTGGAGCGGATCGCGCCAACAAGGTCGTGGTCATGACGGGCACGGGCGACGCCTGGTGCGCGAGCATCGACGCCGCCAGCTTCAAGCTTTCGACAGCCGGCGACTGGGATTTGGTGTTCTGGGAGGGGCGAAGGCTTTTGAACAACCTCATGGACATCGAGGCGCCGGTTATCAGCGCGGTAAATGGTCCAGCCATCTTCCATCCAGAAATCCCTGTCCTCAACGACATCGTGCTCGCGGCCGATGGCGCCTATTTCCAGGATGCTCCACATTTTATGTCAGGCATCGTGCCGGGCGACGGAGCCCATATTGTTTGGCCTCATGTCCTCGGCCCAAATCGCGGCCGCTACTTTCTCCTCACCGGGCAGGCGCTATCGGCGGCCGACGCCAAGGATTATGGCGCGGTGGCCGAGGTCCTTCCGCCCGATCGCCTACTTGACCGGGCGATGGAGCTGGCGCGCGACATCGCCGCTAAGCCGACATTGACTCGCCGCTACGCGCGGCATGCTCTTACACAGCGGATCAAACGTCTGCTCAACGAGGGCTTGAGCATGGGACTCGCGGTGGAGGCCCTGGCGGCGATCGAGACGCTGCCGAAAGATGGCGTGATGAAGGATCTGCGCTGACGCGCGTCGGATTTATTTCGGGTGCTTGTCGGTGAGCGCGACGACGTCGCGCTCGCGCGTCACCCGGCCGCCCCATGTGCTGGTGAAATCCGCGACCATTGCGGCGAACTCCGGCGTCGCGACGATGGCGTCGTAGTGCGCCGCGTCCTCAAGTTCGTAACAGGCGTAATGCACCGATGGATCGAGATGGCTCCAGCCTCGCCAGTAGCGGCGAAAGTTGAACATCTTAAAACCCTCAGGCGAATGATTGCCTCCATACCAGGCATCGAAGGCCGGTCGGTCGGCCGGGTCGGGCACGATAGAGCGCACATAGAGCAGAGCGGTCACGGCAGGATCCTCAGCCTGCGATGTTCGGCAAGCTGGGCGAGGATCATATCCTCGGTGTCGACGATGCGGTGAAACCCCGCCTGTCTGATTTTGGTCATCGATGAAATGACGTCATAATCCCAACTGAGCAGGAAGTCCGCGAAGCCCCATGAAGCCACGCGATCGATGGGATGAGGTCTAAGGCCGCGGCTGCGCACGATCTCGTCCCAGACCGGTCCCTTGTCGGCCATCCACTTCACGAGCGAAAAATGCCTAACGCGGCCTGGCTTCAGACCGAAATGCGCGGTCATGCGGGGCCAGACCGTCTCCCAGCGAAACAGATCGCCATTGATGACGTTGAAAGCCTGGTTTTCCGCCGTCCGGCTGCGACACATCCAGAAGATGGCTTCCGCGAGTTGGGATGACTCCGTCATCTCCTGCAGGCTCGTGAAATTGCCCGGCTTGCCGGGAAAATCGAACGGAAGCCCGAGATGACTGCAGATGGCGGCATAGACGCCCAGCGTTGACAGGAGGTTGACGCCGAACCCCTCGGTGACGCCGCTGATGATATTGGGGCGGCTGGTGGACCACGTCCAGCGTCTCTCAGCGGATGCGCGCTCGAGGAAACGCTGGTGGTCGAAGTAGAAGTTGGGCGGCATGTGCCCCGGATCGGACTCGCGCGCCGGCGTGGTGAAAGGGCCAAGGTGAATGCCGTACCACTTGCCTCCCGCGACGACGTGAACGTGTCGTAGCTCAGGCCCCTCGCAGGCTTCGACGATGTTCTGCAGCATCGTCAGGTTTGGGCCGACGCTTTCGATGCCGACGGGGGCATGTGGGGCCATGGCGGTGTAGAGAGAATGCTTGGCGCGCGCGGCATAGACGAGGTGCGTAAACGCCTTTCCAATCACCGCCTTGCGGCAGGATTCCGCATCTTGCAGGTCGGCCGATACATAGTCGCAGTCCGAGGGCCAGTCGTCCGGCTTCGTCCGCGATAGACCGGTCACTGTCCAGCCGGGCGTGGCTCGAACGATCGCGGCGAGTTGTTTCGTCGCGACGCTCGACGCGCCGACGATCAGTAGATTTCCACAATCGCTCATGAGGCTCCCCCCTCGATCTGCAAGCCGGATATCTCAGGCGCGTACGGCTAAGCGGCGGTTCCGGCTGCGCGTGCGACGCCTCCGTCGAATTTGAAGCCGCGGAAATTATCGGCTTCGACGGAATCGCAATATTGTCGGAACTTGGGGTTGCCGCCGACGAAGAGGAGCGTCTCGCGCTTGTTGCGCCCTTCGATGTTCTTGTTGACGCCGGTAAACCAGGAATTGGTCTGGCCGAGCAGCATCTTGCTGAGAAGGTGCGCGCAGTAGGATGTCCATGAATCCTGCGCCTCTTCGGTGGGCTCAACCAGTTTGATGCCCTCGCTGCGCACATGCCTCATCAGCACCGTCACCCAGTCGGTGACCAGCGCCGAGCAGCGCGGGATGTTACAGAACGTCGCGCCATTCTGCGGCCCGACTAACATGAAGAAATTGGGAAAGTCCGCGACTTGAAGGCCCATGTAGGTCTTCACCTCGTTGTCCCACATCTCGCGAAGGCGTCGTCCGCCACGACCACGTATGTCGATCCGGTTCCATGAACCTTTGATCGCATCGAAACCTGTGGCGAAGATGATAACATCAAAGTCCAGGTGCTTTTCGGTGGTCTGGATGCCAGTCTTGTCGATGCGCTCGATCGGAGTTTCGTTCAGGTCGATGAGATCGACATTGTCCTGATTGAAAACCTCGAAATACTTCGTCTCAAGCGGAACGCGCTTGACGCCGAAGCCATGGTCCCTGGGAATGAGTTTTTCCGCGATCTTCGGATCCTTGACTCGCTGCCTGATCTTGGCGGCGACGAACTCGGACACGTAGGCGTTAGCCTTCGTATCAGTCAGGACATCCTGATAGGCGCCGAGCCAAAGTGAGAATCCGGGGCCGTGGTAGAGCTTCTCGAGCGTCGCATCGCGTTCGTCCTTGGCCACGTCTTGTAAATTCTTCTCGATGAACTGGTGCGGGAAGCCGGCGATGGACGTGTCGCACGCCGCTATGAAGCGATCGTAGTTCGCCTTGATGTGGTCCATGCGCTCCTGGCTCATTGGACCGTTTCCGAGCGGCGTCGCCCAATTTGGAGAGCGCTGGAATATGGTGAGGCGACCTGCGACTTTGGCCAGTTCCTGGATCACCTGGATCCCCGAGGAGCCGGTTCCGATCACGGCGACCCGCTTGCCGCTGAAATCGAGTTTGGCGGGGCCGAAGCCGCCTGGGTCACGAGGCCAGCGCGCTGTGTGATATGTCTCGCCCTTAAATGTGTGCACGCCGTCGACATTCGGCATTTGCGGGGCGGAGAGCGGACCAAGCGCAGAAAAGAAAAAGCGGGTCGTAAGAGGCGCGGAGCCTTCGTCCTGCAGTCGGAGCGTCCAATATCCATTCGCCTCGTCGAACGTCGCGGACCGCACGCGCGCGTTGAATCTGATATCCTTGCGGATATCCATGTAGTCGGCGGCGCGATGGATGTAGCGAAGCACCTCGGGCTGGGCCGCAAATCGCTCGGTCCAGTTGAATTCCTGCATCAGCTCCTTGTTCCAGAAGTAGCCGTAGATCTCGCTCTCGGAATCGATGCGACATCCGGGGTAGCGGTTCTGATGCCATACGCCGCCGAGATTGTCGGAGGCTTCGAGACCCAGAACGTCATAGCCGAGCTCGCGCAGACGGTAGAGCTGATACAGACCGGTTATGCCCATGCCGACGACGACGGCATCGAAATCTGGCGTTTTGGTCATGGCGCCTCCTGCCAATCCGGACGAAGCTGTTGCGGACTGGCGTTGACTATCAAGAGGACGCTACGCACGACAGAGCGGCGAGCGCCTTCCGATCGCAAACCTCTGTTGCAAAGTTTCTGACGCTCAGGCCGCGGCCGGCGTCGCCATCTGATGCTCGTCGCCGATGCTCACCTGGGAAATCGAGATCGCGAGTCGGCCCACGGAGACATGCTTGCCATGCGCATCATGGACGTCGACGGATACGACAGTAATCGTGCGCCCGAGCTTCACCAGCCGGCTCGTCGCAACAAGCTCTCCATGGGCGGGCCTGAGATAGTCGATCACCATGTCCGCGGTCGAGACGCGCTTGTTGTAAAGCGCGATCAGGAGATAGCATGCAGTCGCATCAATGAGACTAGCCACAACGCCGCCGTGGAGACGGTCAATCACGGGCGTTCCCAGAATTTCGGGTCGCACCGGCAGGCGTATCGACAAGCTGTTGTCGCGAAGTTCGACGGCTTTCAGCCCCATCCATTTGTCGAAACTGCATGTTTCAATCACCGCCTGTAGATTTTGCAGGCTCAGAAGCATATTGTGGAATCCTCTTTTCTAAAGGCCGAGCCGTTCGCGCGCCACCGCCCCGAGATGGACTCGTTGCGCCCTGCCGGTCACGGTATGCGGCACCTCGGCCATCTGTACGAAAATGATATGTTTCGGAACTTTGAAGCGCGCGAGCCGGTCCGCACAAAGGGCGATGAGGTCCTCAGCGGCAGGCGGCGCGCCTCTCGGCACCACGAAAGCGCAACCGACTTCGCCCATCTTGCTGTCAGGCACGCCAACGACATAGGCATTGCTCACGGCGGGATGTTGGCCAAGCAGTTCTTCGACCTCTTGCGGCATCACCATCTCGCCGCCGCATCGATAACTTTCCTTGATCCGGCCGATGAGGACGACATAGCCATCCGCGCTGACCGTTCCAAGATCGCCGGTGTGAAGCCAGCCGTCAGGGGTGAAGGCCGTGGCGTTCTCGTCGGGCTTCTTGTAGTAGCCCGCCGTCACCGAGTATCCCTTGGCCATCAGTTCGCCGACAGCGCCGTTGGGCAGTTCCTGTCCTGTCTCGGGATCGATGACCCTGTAGATTGCAAGCAGCCCGTCGCGCTGGTCGCGACCCGCGACGCCCGCGTACTTCAACCGGCCGTTGCTCGTCGACAGGTAACTGTCATCCTCCTCAGGCAAGGTGCAGAAGGTGGAGGCCGTCGTCTCCGTCATGCCGTAACCTGTGAGGAGCTCTTTCGCGCCGAGGACGTCGCGTATTTCCTGCCAGATCGACGGCGGCGTGGCGCCGCCCGAGTTGAAAAATGCGACCAGGGAAGGGCAGGCGAAGCCGCGTGCTCGTGCAACCTCGATCATCTTCAAGGTCATCAGGGGCACGCACACGATCTCGCCTACGCGATGGTTCTCTGCCGCGGTCAGAATGTCGTCAGCATCGAAGACCAGGCGCGGCACGATGGCGCCGCCGTTGAACAGGCAGGCGAGCAAGCATTCGACATAGCCAAAGACATGGTACATCGGCAGCGCGAAGAGAATGCGGCGGCCATCCTCGATCGCCCGCGTATAGGCGGAGGCATAGGCGGTCCGCATGACCATGTCGTGGGTGAGGACGACGCCTTTCGGACGTCCCGTGGTGCCCGATGTGTAAATGACGTCGGAGCGGAAATGCGGATCGGAGGACGCCTCGAACTGCGCGAGCTGATGGCCGCATGCATGATCGGCGGGCGTCAGGGCTGTGATCAAGGATTGTGCGCCAGCGCGCAATCGCGCCCCTGCAGGCAGAATGAAAACCGTCCGTAATTTTGGAAGCCGGTCGCCGCCGGCTTTTGATTCCCAGCCGGGCAGCATCGAATCGAGGTCGGCGAGATAGTCGCGCCCCCTGAATTCGTCCATCGCGATCAAAGCGACGCATTCCGACTGTTCGAGCACATAGGCGAGCTCGTGCTGGCGCAACAGGAAGTTGATCGGCACGGCGACCGCGCCAAGCCGCGCGATCGCAAACCGCGCTATGACAAATTCGACGTGGTTGGCCAGATACAGCGCGACATGCTCGCGCGGGCGGACGCCATGCCGGATCAGCCGCAGCGCAAGGTCGCGCGATGCGTTCTGGATGTCGGCGAATGTCCAGACGCGTTCGTCGGTGACTACGAGCGGTCTGTCTGCGTAGCGCATCGCCGCACGATCGAGACCCTGCGCGATGGTGCAGGGGGCCCAGTTCGGCATCGACTTTTCGAGCGCTTGGCGCCTCGCATGCGGAGACGCGCGGTTGGCGTCGCTTGAATTCAAGGCTGGCATAATTCGCTAGGTGCAGCTGTCGAACATGGAGCATACTCCGGGAACAGGGATCAGGCGAATGCCGGCCTTCGTCCATCGAGCAAGGCTGTGTTGCGGTTTGCGATATCGACAGGTCGGTCCTGGAAGATATGCTTCCGACTCCTCGGATGACGATACGGCGTGTAGTCCCGCCCGACGCTGGGCCCTTGCAACGACCTGGCAGAACGGCGGCGCGGACCTCTCGCCGAACAGGGAAATGACGTCGATCCGATTGCACAATGCATCGCCGATATGATGCTTGCATCGATCCCGATGAACGAGTTTCGAAGCTGAGCGCCGACGTATCGTCGGACGCCCGACATTGCAGGAGAGGACGTTATGGGACTTCTGGACGGAAAGCTTGCGATCGTGACGGGGGCGGGCAGCGGCATCGGGGCAGCGATCGCGCTTCGCTTCGCCAAAGAGGGCGCAAAGGTTTTCGTCGTGGACATCAATGGCGACGCGGCCGCATCGGTCGCAGCCGGGATCAAGGCCGCCGGCGGAGAAGCCTGGGCCGAAGCTCTCGACGTCAGCGACCGGGACGCCGTGAACGCGTTCGCGCGCGGCGTCATGGCCCGTCATCCCAAGGTCGAAGTTCTGGTCAACAATGCGGGCATCGCTCCGCGCGCCAAGATCGACGACGAGCATTTCGTCTCCACCTGGGACAAGGTGATCTCGGTCAACCTGAACGGTCAGTTCGACATGACCAACGCCTTTATCCCAGCCATTAAAGCGGCGAAGGGCAACATCATCTACACCGCGTCTATCGCTGCGTTGATTGCGCCACGCTCCAGCGCGGGTTATGGCGCGGCGAAGGCCGGCATCGTTTCGCTCACAAAATACATGGCGCGCGAACTCGGACCGTTCGGCGTCAGGGTCAACGCCATCGCGCCCGGCGTCATCGTCACGCCGATGACGGACGTCAGCCGCAACAAGCCGGGCGCCCAGAAGCACATGGACCGGGTGCCGCTCAATCGGAACGGCGAGGCGTCCGAGATCGCGGGCCCGGCTGTCTTCCTGGCTTCGGATTTGGGATCTTATGTGACCGGTGTGACCATCCCCGTGGATGGCGGCTTCATGGCCGTTTGAGGCGCAAAAGACGGCCTGGAATGGCGGACGGCCCCGTCATTCCGCCATGGCCGATCCTGCTGTCGATGATCGTCGAAGCGCGGGCGGCGTCGATGTCGATGCGCTCGATGTTGGTTTCAGGCGGAATTGCAATTCAGGTCGCAAAGGAGCTTTGCGGCTGCATTCGTTGACAAAGGGAGATCGCGAGCGGACTGGAAGAAGGACGGGCTTGTCTGCGACACGGGAGCCTTGGCAAGGCGGCCGCGGGAGCGTGCAAACCTCCCTATCAATGACGCAAGACGCCCCACTACGCACCTGATTTGAATGTACTTGCATCGACATAACGACCGAGATGGAGCGCGACATGGCGACGAACGCACCGGAGATCGTCGGATCGGGCCACACGAAATTCGGTCGGCTTGATGCGCGTACGCTTGAGGACCTGATGGTCGAGGCGGCCGGCGAAGCGCTGAGTCAGGCCGGTGTCGAGCCGAAGGATGTCGACGCGATCTTCGTCGGTCATTTCAATTCGGGTCTGGTGCCTGACGGCTTCCCATCGTCGCTGGTTCATCAGCTCTCGCCCGACTTCCGCTTCACGCCCTCGACCCGCTTCGAGAATGCCTGCGCGTCGGGCTCGGCCGCCGTGTTCGGCGCATTGTCGGCGCTGAAGGCTGGGGAGGCGAAGACCGTGCTGGTTGTCGGCGCCGAGAAGATGACCTCGCGCTCGACTCCCGAGGTCACTAAGGCGCTTGCCGGCGCCGGTTATCAGAACGACGCCAGGGAGACTTCCCACTCTTTCCCGCAGGTCTTCGCAATCGCAGCCAAAGGCTACGAGGAACGCTATGGTTCGCCGATGGAGGCGATGGCTCGCATCGCGTCGAAGAACCACATCAACGCGCTTTCCAATCCGCTGGCTCAGATGCAGCGGAACATGGACTTCGAGGCATGCAACACGGTCAGCGACAAGAACCCGCTGATCGCGCCGCCGCTGCGCCTCTCAGACTGTTCGCTCATTTCCGACGGCGCGGCCGCCATCGTCATCACGACGGATCCCGCTGTCGGCGGCGACAAGCGCGTCGGCTTCCGCGCGACTGCTCACATCAACGACTTCCTGCCGCTCTCCGGCCGCGACTTCATCGCCTTCGAGGGGCCGAAGAAAGCGATCGGCGCCGCGCTCGATAAGGCCGGCGTCTCGCTGTCGGATCTTTCGTTCGCCGAAGTGCATGACTGCTTCACCATCGCCGAACTGCTGATCTATGAGGCGATGGGACTGAAGCCGGCGGGCAGGGGCGGGGAGGCGCTCGCAGACGGCATCGTCTACAAGGACGGCAAGTTGCCGGTCAACGTGTCGGGCGGCTTGAAGGCCAAAGGCCATCCCATCGGCGCTACGGGCGTATCCATGCACGTTCTCAGTTACCGGCAGCTCGTCGGCCTGGGAGGCGACATGCAGTTGCCTGACGCCAAGCTTGGCTTGGTCTTTAACATGGGCGGCTCCGGTGTCGCGAACTATGCGAGCGTGCTCGAGAGGCGCTGAGCGTCACGCCGACGGTGTCATCGTGCCGGGCTGCAGGTGAGATGAAGCCGCCTAAACGGACATTCTTACTTGGTCTGCTGCCGGTTTCGTGGACACCGAGGTTGGGTGTTTGACTGCGTCTGGTTCGGTAGGCAAGCCCCGCCTATCCTTTAAGCATAGGATGGGGCTTGTGAGCACATAGAGATTTACGCCGGAATTTAAGGAACAAGCTGTCAAGCACGTCCGGGACCTCAGCTACCGCGTACCGGATGTCGCGACGCGGCTGGGGGTGTCCGCGCAAAGTCTGTACAAATGGGTCAGGGAGTCGTCGCCTGACAGGCCGGAACAGCTGTCAAAGGAATTGCTGGAAGCGAAGAGCGAGATTCTGCGGCTTTCCGAGCGCAATGCCGAGATTGAACGCGAGACGCAACGCTGGCGCTGCATTGGCGAGATCGCGTCGCGCCGCATGAACCAGACGAGGACAGTCCCGGCGGGTTCCGCGCCGAAATCGCATAGAAACCCGCACTCTGCGCCGGTAATATCGCGCGTGAATGTCAATCAGCGCCGTGTCTGATTCATGCCCGCTCACCGCCTTCGCGCTGCTCTATGCCATCCTGTTCCGAATAGGACAGTCGCTCGTCGGTCTCGGACCAATAAAGGCTAGCACTTTCCAGAAAATCAGAGGAAAAGAGGGTCTCAGGTCAGTTGCGGAACCGCTAGCTTGCCCAATCGAACACTTGACTCAAATGCATTCGCTCGAACTGTGACGCGTTGGCGAAGTCTTTCTTTGAAGTCAATGGTCCATAGGTGGGTTCAGAATGCGTCGAGAGCACTTAAAAAATACTGCGCCAGTGCAATGGAAACTTCTGAAGGCGCGGACCGTCATTGTCGACGATCCGCGTCCCAAGCTCACTTCGTCACGGGTGCGCGAGCACGAAGCGACCATTCTTGACCTTCAGCAACGCGCCGGCTTTATCGCTCAGCCCCGCGTGATCGTCAGCTTTAAATGAGAGCACCCCGACAAGCGCCTGATGGTTCTGCAAGGCCTCGATCCGATCCCGAATCGCCTTGCGGCTTGCGCCGATATCGCTGAGGTTGATGGACTGACCAGCGATGGCCGCCTCAAGCAGAACCAGCCCATCCCATGGAGTGCGACCGAATTCGCCGCCAACCTTGCCGTGCATGGTCTGCCAGGCCTTGTTGTAGGCGCTTACGAGGCGCATTTCCGCACTCCCAACAGGAATATCGGCCTCCTCCAGCATGACGTGGGTCGCGGCCACGTAATTGCCCTCAACCGAGACGCCGCCGTCGCGTAGAAATTCGGCATTCGCCGCGCCCATCGAATGGTAGATCGGCGCCTTTATCGCAAGCTCCGTGACATTTTTCGATGCGAGCGTGGCGGCCGGACCGATCGCCCAGACTAGGATCGCTTCGGGCTTGCCGGAATTCAGCAGCGCCAACTGCGCCTTGACGTCGGTGGCGGTGTTTTCGAACAGTTGATTGCCAACCAACTCAAGCCCGAATTGAGGAGCCAAGCCGATCACCAAATCGGAAGGGACTTTCCCGAACGCGTTATTCACGCCGAGAAACGCAATGCGCTTTAGCCCGGCATCCTTGATATCCTGCAATTGTTGGCGAAGCGAAATCTCCTGTGACAAATTGGGGCGGAAAATCCACTGGGCTTCCGCCGGCGGACTGATGACATCGGGAGACTGACCCGTAGCGATCACCGGTATCTTTAACTGCTGAGAAATCGGCTTGACTGCGATCGAGGTGGGCGACGTTCCGCAACAGACGACGAAGTGCACGCCGTCGTCGTTAGCAAGCCGTCGAAGTCCGGCGATCGCCTGCTCGGGTTTCGACTGAGTGTCGACCACAACTATTTCAACACGATGACCTTCAATCCCACCTGCCGCGTTCTTCGCGTCGGCGAAGGCTTCGGCTGACATCTTCACATAGTTGCCCGACGCCGCCAGCGGGCCCGTTAGCTCCGCAAGCACACCAATCTTGATCGGGGTTTGCTGTCCCATTGCGGGGACAGTGCCGACCATTGCCGCCATCCCCAGAACGGCTGCTGCCGACATTCCGCAGTTTCTTTTCAGCGTGATCAAGTCACTCCTCCTCTTTTGTTGTTTCATGATTCATACGTCTACCGTCCAAGATAGGCGGCCTTCACGCGCTCATCGTTGACCAGCGATTTGCCGTCGCCGCTGGCGGTAACCCTGCCGTTTTCGAGCAGATATCCGGCGTCCGCCAAACCGAGCGCTACGAACGCATTCTGCTCCACCAGCAGCATCGATAATCCCGTTGCACGAAGCTTGCGCATGGCGTCTGCAATCAGGTCAACGATTAGCGGAGCAAGGCCGAGTGTCGGTTCGTCGAGCAGCAGCAACTTGGGTTCAACCATGAGAGCCCGTCCGATCGCGAGCATCTGCTGCTCGCCGCCGGACATGGTGCCAGCCGCCTGGGTAAGGCGCTCCTTCAGGCGAGGAAAAAGATCCAGAACGAACTCGCGCCGGGCCTGCCAAGCAACCCGCGGTGTGGTGTAGGCGCCAAGGAGGAGATTTTCGTCGACAGTCAACGGACCGAAAACGTGCCGGCCCTCTGGAACCAGGACAACGCCCGCTGAGACCAGTGATCGTTGCGAAGCCTTGCCGGCGACCACGCCGGCCGCGACCACTGACCCGGCGCTGGCGCGATGAACTCCGGACACGACATGCATCATTGTCGTTTTCCCGGCCCCATTAGCCCCGATCAAGGCGACGATCTGGCCGGGGTCGACCTTAAACGACACATCATGCAATACGGCAGCCTCGCCATAGCCGGCATAAACGCCTCTGACATCCAGAATCGGCGTCACGGCGCAGACCTCCGATCGCTCGTTCCTAGATAGGCTGCGACAACGCGTTCGTCTTCTCGCGCGGCTGCCGGTAGGCCTTCGAAGATTGTCTTGCCGAACTCCAGCACCTGAACACGATCGGCAAGACGCATCACCAGTTCCATGTCATGCTCAACCAGAAGGAGGCCCATGCCCTGGTGGCGCATCCGATCCAGAAGGGTGAACAGTTCGTCTTTCTCCACCCGCGTCAGGCCAGCGGCAGGTTCGTCGAGCAGGACGATCTGGGGTCGTTGAGCAAGAACGCGGCCGATCTCAAGCAGTCTTCGATGTCCGAGCGAAAGCGTCCCCGCGTCCTGGTCGATCAATCGTTCGAGGCCCACCCAGCGCAAGCCTTCCAATGCGATAGCCGACAAGTCGCTTTCCTCGCGCGTTCCCGCTGGGATGGGAAACAGCGATCCGAGCGTGCCGATCCGACCGAGTCGGTGCGCGCCTACAGCGGCATTCGTAAACACTGTTGCGCCAGTGATCAGCTTCGGGGTTTGAAAAGTGCGCCCGAGGCGAAAGCCTGCGGCGCGACGAAACGCCGGCATCATCGTGACGTCGGCACCCATGAGACGAATTTGACCCGCAGTCGGCGGCAAGGCGCCCGACAGCACATGAATGAGCGTTGATTTTCCTGCGCCGTTGGGCCCGATAAGTCCCAGCACTTCACCGGCGCGCACGTTGATGCTGAAGTCGGACAGCGAGACGATCCCGCCGAACCGTTTTGTCAGGCCTACGCCCTGCAGCAGCACGTTTCCAACCGGGACTGGCCGGTCTGTCTGCGACGCCGTTTGCGCGCGCGGGAGGCCGTGGGGCGCGGCGGCGATGGGCCGCTGAGCGACGAGCGGCGCGATGAAGCTCGCCAAACCGCGCGGACGCACGATCAGGAACAGGACAAGCACGAGACCTACGAAGAGCTGATTGCCGGGCCCCACGCCGGCCTCGCCGAATACGACGGGGCCAAACTTGGTGATCACCTCGTGAATCAGGGCATAGCCGACGCCTCCGATGAGCGCGCCCCACGGTGTTGCAAGGCCGCCGAGCACAGCGATGACCAGCACCTGGATGGAGGCCTGAACGCCGAACGGTTCTGGACTGACGAACGAAAGAAAGTGAGCGTAGAGGCTGCCAGCGATGCTCGCCAGTATCGCGCTAAGCGCGAAAGCTTCGGCCTTTGCTCTGGCTACGTTGATGCCCACCGAAGCCGCACCCGCCTCGTCGGAGCGGATGAATGTGAGCGCGCGGCCCATGCGGCTCCGCCCGAAGCGCGCCACCAGGTAAATGCAGAGACCCGCTAGCATCCATGCGACAATGAACTGTTCGTTGAGGCGATCGAGCGACCAGCCCGATATCGAAATTGGAGGCACCCCGCCGATGCCGTCATTGCCGCCGGTGATGGCCGGAAAGGCAAGAAGAAGCAGGATGAATATCTCGTTCACGGCCAGAGTGCCCATCGCGAGGAAATGCCCGCTGAGCCGCAGCAGAGGGCGTCCGATCGCGTAAGCGACCAGCCCGGACAAAGCCGCTGCCGCAACGGCCGCGACAAGCGGGGGGAAGCCATAGCGAACGGTCATGATCGCCGTGCCATAGCCGCCGATCCCGTAGAAACACCCCGCCGCAAGCGAGAACTGACCAGCATAGCCGGTCACCACGACTACGCTTAGAGCTAGGATCACGGATAATGCGGCGTTGGCGCCGATCGTCAGCCGGTAGTTGCCACCGAGCAGATAAGATGCCGCGACTACAAGAATCGTCCAGGCGGCGATCCAGGAAAAGATCTTAACGCCAGTGCGCGCGCCGCGCGCATCGCCGGCGAGGCCTGCTTCAGACGCCATGGCCTGCCCTACGTCCAATGCCCGACGGGCGAAGCATCAGAACCGTAAGCAACGCAAGCATCACGACGATCTGCTGGAATGCGATGGGGAACCAGAGGATCACCAGCCCCTCCAGAATGCCGAGCAGAAGCCCAGCTCCCATGCAGGCGACAATGCGCTCTCCTCCGCCGATCGCGGCCGCGATGAACCCCTTGAGCGCGAGCGCGAGACCGGCCGAAACGGTGAGATAGGACAGAGGAGCCTGAACCGTGATCGCCAGGCCGGAAATCAAGCCGGCGATTACGTACGCCACGAATGACATGACCATAACAGGAATGCCGACCAGCCCGGCCGCATATGGATTGATGGCGCAGGCGCGTACTGCTCGGCCAAGCATCGTTTTCTCGAAGAACACGTGTAAGCCGACCAGAAGAATCGCACCCCATCCAAGCACAAATAAGCCTTGCAACGGGAAGGCGGCGCCATTGATCATGATGGGCGAACCATGGACGAAAGGCGCGAGCGACCTGGGCCCTGTCCCGACAAGCATCTGCATTATCGCCTGCAAGGCGATGCCTGCCCCAATGAGCGCGATGGTCTGGAGCAACACTGTCGCGCGCCGCAACGGCACCACGACCAGCAGGAACATCGCCGCCGACACCGCCGCGCTGACAAGAGCCGCAATAAAAAGACCCGCGCTCCATGCCCCGCCGCCAAAAGCCGCCGCTGCAAGAGCTCCCGCCAGACCGATATCAGCCTGTGGGAAGTTGATCAGTGAGGTGACGCGATAGACGGTAACGAAAGCTAGCCCGACACTGCCATACACGACGCCGCTCAGCAGGCTGGTGATGAGCACCTGCGTTACCAGTTGGCTGTCCACAAGCCCCCCCGATTCGAAATTCTCTATCCGAATGCTAACCACTCGCGAAGGATGGGAGAATGACGCCTCTCGCAAAGCACCATTGCCTGTTTGGATCTCGGCAAAGGTTGCTTTCTGCAGATCAGTTTGCATCCTGTCTGTTGATCGAAAGGCTGGGACAATGGCCGTTGCAATGGTTACCGGAGGCGGCCGCGGGCTTGGCCTCGCTGCAAGCGTCGCTCTTGCGGAGGTCGGCTTCACGGTTGCGGTCGCGGACCTGTCACTGAAATCGGCTGAACAGACCGCGGCCAGCCTTCCTGGAGGCGAACACAGAGCGGTGATGATGGACGTAGCCGACGAGGCCTCGGTGATATCCATGTTCGACACCGTCGAAGATGAGCTCGGACCTGTCTCCGTGCTCGCCACGTTTGCCGGAATTCTTATCGAGCGCGATGGCAGCGGCGTAGGCATTGCGCAGTCGACAATAGCCGAATGGCAATCAACCATTGGGGTCAACGCCACGGGAACATTCCTGTCCGTACGCGAAATGCTTCGGCGACGTCAGATCAATCCAGTCAAGGATGGTCGCATCATCACAGTAAGTTCGCTCGCGGCTCAGATCGGAAGCCCGCGAGGCGGCGCTCCTTATGTGGCGTCCAAGGGCGCAGTTTTATCCCTCACGAAGCTCGCGGCCATTGAGGGCGCGCCGCTTGGCGTCACCGCAAACTGCATTGCGCCGGGGATGATCGAAACTGCGATGCTGCGTCAGGTTCTCGATCAGACCGGAGAGGACATGATCGCCAAAGCGACACCGCTTGGTCGCATCGGTCAACCAGCGGAAATCGGCGCTATCGTCACCTTCCTAGCGTCGCGAGAATCTGGCTTCATCACCGGCGCGACCATCGACGTCAATGGCGGTAGGCTGCTACGGTAAGAGCAAGGTCATCACAATGGAACACCGATTTGCAGAGGTGAACGACATCCGGCTTCACTACGTGATCGCAGGATCGGGTCGACCCTTGCTCTTGATGCACGGATTTCCACAAACATGGTATGAATGGCGCGCCATCATACCTCGGCTTGCCGAGCACTACACGGTGATCGCGCCCGACTACCGCGGCGCCGGCGATTCGGGGCGCACTCATGCGGGTTATGAGAAATTCAACGTAGCAGACGATCTGCGCCAGCTAGTCCGGCAACTGGGATTCGAGAAGGTCGGCCTTGTTGGCCATGACATGGGCGCGATGGTTGTTTATGCATATGCGGCCCAATATGAGAGTGAAGTTTGCGGTCTCGTCCTAATGGACGCGCCTGTGCCCGGCACGAAGGCGCTGCAGGCGGTGCGCGCCAGCCCGCGAGCATGGCATACTAACTTCCATGCCGTGCGCGACCTTGCTGAATTTCTGGTAGCCGGGCGAGAGCAGGAATATATCAGCCACTTTTTCAAGTCGCGGTTCACGCTGCCTGGCGCGGTGCCTGACGAAGATATAGAGCGCTACGTGAAGGCCTACTCCACGCCGGGAGCTATTCGGGCGGCGTTCGAGATGTATCGTGCCTGGGAACAGGACGCTATAGACAACGCGCCTCATCTTGCGCGCAAGCTCGACATTCCGGTGATGGTGATGGGAGCGGAAATGAGTGTCAGCGGTCCTACGTTGCGCGAGATGACGGGCGACATTGCCAAGAACGGCGTCTATCGAGAGGTGGCGAAGTCAGGTCATTGGCTGTGCGAGCAAAATCCCGACCAGGTCGGAGATTTCCTGTTCGACTTCTATTCCAACATGGCAGACTGGACATAGCATTTCCGCGGGTTCAATCCTGACAAGTGAGAAGCCGCTTGGGTTGATTCATTTATTCAGAGAGAGCCGCCTCGGTTTGCCTAACCAGTTTCCCGGAATGTCGCAACCTGGTCCCGCCCCTGGTTAAGCAGCTTCGGAGCCAACTCCTAGGTTATTTCCAGACCAGCCCGCGGTGGGCGTTACCGAGATAGGTTGAACAACTCCTGCGGGCTTTGCCGGCGGATCGGGAGGTGATGGAGCTTCCGCCGCCCGTGCAATCGTTGAGCGTCGAGACCATCTCCATCGCAGCGCCGGGGCGGCCTCAGCCGATCGTCCAGAGTATCCGCTTCGCGATGGAGGCCGGGCAGGGCGTCGGCATCATCGGGCCGAGCGCATCGGGCAAGTCGACCCTGGCGCGGGGCGTGGTCGGCGTCTGGCCGTTGCTGAAGGGGCAGGTGCGCCTTGATGGAGCGGCGCTCGATCAATGGAGCGCGCGGGCGCGGGGAAAGCATATCGGCTACCTGCCCCAGGATATCGAGCTGCTCGACGGCACGGTCGCCGAGAACATCTCCCGCTTTGACGGGGAAGCGGATTCGACCGCAATCATCGCGGCGGCCACGGCGGCGAATGTGCATGAGATGATCCTGCGCCTGCCGGACGGCTACCAGACGAGGATCGGTGAATCCGGAGCCGCCTTGTCCACCGGCCAGCGGCAGCGGGTGGCGTTGGCGCGCGCTCTCTATGGCGATCCGTTCCTGGTAGTGCTCGATGAGCCGAACTCCGATCTTGATGCGGAGGGGGAGGCGGCCCTGACAGCGGCGATCAAGGGCGTTCGGGAGCGGGGCGGCGTGGTTCTTGTGATCGCCCACCGCCCGAGCGCGATCGCCGCCGTCGACCTGCTCGCTGTCATGGCGAACGGAACGATGCAGGCGTTTGGGCCCAAGGATGAGGTTTTGCGCAAGATCGGCCCGCAGGCTTCGCCGGTGGCGCGCCCCTCCGGATTGACGGTGGTGCCTGAAGCCGCCGAGCAGGGGAGCGCGACGTGAGCGGGGCCGGAGCGAACGCGGGCGCAAATGGATCGCGCCGCGCTATTCGCAGTCATATCCTCATGGGCGCTGCGCTCTCCCTCCTTCTCGTCGGCGGTATCGGCGGCTGGGCCGCAACGTCAAAGCTTGCCGGAGCGGTGATCGCCGGCGGCTCCGTGGTGGTCGAAGCCAATCTCAAGAAGGTCCAGCATCCCACCGGGGGCGTCGTCGGCGAGATACGGGTTCGCGACGGCAGTGTGGTCAAGGCCGGCGACATTCTCTTACGGCTCGATGAGACCGTGACTCGCGCAAACCTCTCCGTCGTCGCAAAGAGCCTAGACGAACTGGATGGGTGCCGCAGCCGTCTTGAGGCCGAGCGTGACGGCGCGGAGGCGCTGCGGTTCTCCGCGGGACTTCTCGAACGGGAATGGGGCGTGACGGGGAGGGTCGGGATCGTCAGCGGCGAGAAGACTCTGTTCGACGCACGCCAAACCGCGCGTCTTGGCCAGAAAGCGCAGCTCAAGGAGCGCAGCGATCAGTTGCGGCAGGAGATCGCCGGCCTTGAGGCGCAGAAGGAGGCCAAGGCGACTGAGATCGATCTCATCCGGGATGAGCTGAAGGGCGTCGAAGAACTCTATTCCAAGAACCTCGCTCCCTTGACGCGCGTCAACGCCCTTCGCCGGGAGGCTGCCCGGCTGACCGGGGAGCGGGGCCAGGTGCTGGGATCGATCGCACAGGCGCGGGGACGGATCGCCGAGATCGCGCTGCAGGCGATCCAGATCGACCAGGATCTGCGGACGGAGGTGGCGCGCGAATTGCGGGAGCTGGAAGGCAAGTGGGGCGAACTGGTGGAACGCAAGGTGGCGGCGGAAGACTGATCCGAGACCTTAAAACTGGATCGTTATTGGGTAGAGTTTTCCGCGTCGATTCCCGGGCTGGGAGGAGCGGAAGCGATGAAGGCATCGAAGTTCTCGGACGCGCAGAAGTCGTTCATTCTCAAGCAGGCGACGGATGGCGTTCTGGTCGCCGATATCTGTCGGAAGGCTGGGATCAGCCAGGCCACCTTCTTTAACTGGAAGAAGAAGTACGACGGTCTGCCGCCGCCGGAGATGCGGCGTCTGAAGCTCCTCGAAGACGAGAACGCCAAGCTCAAGAAGCTGGTCGCCGACCTGCCTCTGGACAAGGAGATGCTTCAGGACGTTCTCCGCCGAAAGCCCTGAGGCCTGCGCGGAAGCGCAAGCTGGTCGACACAGTTTGCAGGGACTGGGGAGTTTCGATCCAACGCGCCTGTCGCGTGTTCCAGGT
>Ga0209930_1002349_pt1 | contig 22987 bp, 22 predicted proteins | sample ThiBiot_500_biof_2_FD_183948 | JGI IMG/M metagenome (GOLD analysis project Ga0209930, IMG submission 183948) | Wastewater bioreactor microbial communities from Cape Town, South Africa - Thiocy_cont_500_biof (SPAdes) | ecosystem: Engineered > Bioreactor > Thiocyanate-remediating >... | reverse complement strand
CAGTCCGTTTCTGTCATCTTCGTCAGCATCGCCGATCTCCTATGAAACCGGCAACTTATGAATCATTCAAAACCTGATTTGGGAATAGCAGCAACTAAACCTGCGGCAATCCGTCCACACTGCCTAGAATTGTTGGTGAGTCTCCCGCTCCGTACGGTCTTCCTCATCGAGGTACCACAATGATTCGGAGGCGGACGAATGATCGTAGTGGTTGATGAGCGTGAGCTCGTAAAAGACGGTTACATTTCCCTTTTTGGCAGAGAAGGCATTCCTTCGACGGGCTTCGATCCCCGTGAGTTCGGCGAGTGGGTCAACACCGCCGCCGACTCCGATATCGCGGCTGTCGAAGCCTTCCTGATCGGCCAGGGCGAACGCGCGCTGGAACTGCCGCGCGCCATTCGCGACCGGTCCATGGCGCCGGTCATCGCGGTCAGCGATCATCCGTCGCTGGAAGCGACGCTGGCGCTGTTCGATTGCGGCGTCGACGACGTCGTGCGCAAGCCGGTACATCCGCGTGAGATCCTGGCCCGCGCTGCGGCCATCCGCCGTCGCCTGAAGGCGATCACCAGCTTCACCGATATCGGCCCGATCCGCGTCTTTTCGGACGGGCGCGATCCCGAAATCAAGGGCGATGTCTTCCCCCTGCCGCGCCGTGAGCGCCGAATCCTGGAATATCTGGTCGCCAATCGCGGCCGCCGCGTCTCGAAGACCCAGATCTTCAACGCCATCTACGGCATCTTCGACGAGGAAGTCGAAGAGAACGTCGTCGAAAGCCATATCAGCAAGCTGCGCAAGAAGCTGCGCAAGAAGCTCGACTTCGATCCCATCGATTCCAAGCGGTTCCTTGGCTACTGCATCGACTGGGAATGAAATGTGCGCCGGTTTCCCCCGGCGCAGCGCGTTTTCCGAGATGTTGCGAATTGCGGATAACAGACAGCTTCACGCAAGGCCCGCTCCTTACACTCGAAAATCATAAGGAAACGAGGATCCCAAATGAGCATATTCGGCACGATGAAGACCGCCGTCTCGGGCATGAACGCCCAGGCCAACCGTCTCGGCACTGTCGGCGACAACATCGCCAACTCGAACACCACGGCCTACAAGAAGGTCACCACCGCGTTTTCCTCGTTCGTCCTCCCCTCGACCGATGGCGTCTACAATTCCGGCGGCGTGCAAACCAGCGTCGTCAATTCGATCAGTCAGCAGGGCGCGCTCGTTTCCACCAGCTCGACGACCGATCTGGCCATCAGCGGCGATGGCTTCTTCTACGTCCAGGATCCGACCGGCGCGCGCTACTATACCCGCAACGGCTCGTTCACGATCCAGCAGTCGGATGGCAACAAATCGACACTGATCAACTCGGCCGGCTTCACGCTGCTCGCAGCCCCGGATGCGGCAGCCGCCGGCGATCCCGGTCAGTACCAGCCGATCATCGTCGAAGCCGACAAGCTGACCAAGGTTGCCTCGACCTCGGCGACGATGAACGCCAACTTCGATTCGCGTCTGCTGACGGCCGACAACCCCGAATTTACCTCCACCGTCAGCTTCTATGAGGCGAATTACGGTGAAAAGGGCATATATACGGTTACCTATAAGAAGATCGCTGACGCCACCGCCACGACCGGCAGCAAGTGGACCGCCGAGATCAAGTCCTCGATCGATCTGAAAAAGCCTGGCTACGATCCTGAGATCACTGCGGTAGATCCCGCCGTTGCAGGCAGCGGTACCGCGGTCGATACGCTGACGATCGAATTTGATCCAACCACAAACAAGATCAAGACGATTACGAACGCGGCCGGCACGGTCAGCAACGATCAGAAGATCGGCGTCGGCGGCATTGCCGCAACCGGTGAAAACGCCATCACGTTCGACATGAGCAAGGTCACCGAGCTCGCCTCCGACAGCTTCTCCAAGATCGCCGCAGACGGCAGCGCTTCCAGCTCGCTGCAGGATGTGCGCGTCGACAAGGACGGCACGGTTTACGCCGTCTATGCCAACGGCACCAAGAAATCGCTCGGCGTCGTCGGTCTTGCCACCTTCGCCAGCCCGGACCAGCTCGAAGTCTCGACCGGCAACGTCTATTCGGCGACGTCCGGCTCGGGCAACGCCACCTTCGGCATCCCGCAGCAGGCCGGCGTCGGCACGATCGTCTCCGGTTCGCTGGAGGCGTCGAACGTCGACCTCGCCAACGAGCTGACCGAGATGATCGAAGCCCAGCGCACCTACACGGCAAACTCCAAGGTCTTCCAGACCGGCGCCGATATTCTCGACGTTCTCGTGAACCTGAAGCGTTAATCGGATCGATTGGTAGGTAGATTATGTCGCTCACTTCGGCCATGAATACGGCCCAGGCCATCTTCAACAATACGGGCAAGCAGACGCAGACCGTTTCGAAGAACATGGCCAATGCCCAGAACCCGGACTATGTGCGACGTTCGTCTGTCACCACCACGTCGCTATACGGCGCCCAGATCATGTCGACGACACGGGCGCAGAACGATATGCTTCTGCGCCAGATCCTGTCGTCGACCTCGCAGAACAGCGCACAGCAGGCCCTGCTGAAGGGCCTGTCCGACATCAAATCGGTGCTTGGCGGCAACGACAACGAATCGGCGCCGTCGGCCTATCTCGGCAAGTTCCAGACCGCACTGCATGATTATGCCAACAAGCCGAACGACCAGATTCTCGGCGCGGCGGCGATCAACGCCGCCAAGGATGTCGCCAACTCCCTGAACACCGTCTCCAAGGCGGTGCAGGCGGTGCGCACAGATGCCGATTCGCAGATCGCCACCCAGGTCGACAAGCTGAACGGCCTGCTGGCCCAGTTCCAGGTCGCCAACGAGGCGGTGACGCGAGCGACGGCGCTCGGCGACGACCCGAGCGACGGCCTCGACGTGCGCGAGGGCCTGCTCAAGCAGATTTCCGAAATCGTCGGCGTCTCCACCATGGCGGTGGAGAACAACGGCCAGGCGCTCTACACCACCAGCGGCATCGCCCTGTTCGACAAGACGCCGCGCAAGGTCGAATTCACGCCCAGGCCCGCCTATGACGCGAATACGGCTGGCAACGCCATCAAGATCGATGGCGTGACGCTGACGGCGGGAGGCGGGTCCAGCACCTCGGCCATGGGTTCGCTTCAGGCGCTGCTGCAGGTGCGCGACGAAATCGCGCCGACCTTCCAGAAACAGCTCGACGAAATCGCCCGCGCCCTGACAACTAGCTTTGCTGAAGTTGATGGTTATGGTGCGACGGTAGCTGGACTTTTTACTTGGTCTGGCGTCAGCGCTGCGGCATCAATCCGTGTCGCTCAAAACGCTATTGATGACCCTAAGCGGTTGCGCGATGGTACCGTTAACGGTGGCGATGGTATCGATCCGCTCACTGGAAGTGTCAGTCAGAACTCCGCGGGTAACGCTGGCTACTCAACGCTGCTCGACAAATATGAAACTGGGCTCGATGCAAACAGATCGTTTGATCCTGCCGCTGGTCTTGATAGCAACACAAGCATCATGAAGTTTGCGACCCGCTCGGTGAGCTGGCTCGAAACGTACCGCAGCGGCGCCAATGCGGCGGCCGAAAGCAAATCCGCGCTGCTGTCGCGCACGACGGAAGCCTATTCCAGCGTCACCAGCGTCAGCCTCGACGAGGAAATGTCGCTGATGCTCGACATCGAACAATCCTACAAGGCGTCGGCGAAGCTGGTGAATGCCGTCGACGAAATGCTGAAGGCACTCCTATCCATCGCGAGTTAAGTCATGAAGACTTCTACAATTTCGAACCTGTCGATAACCAATGCGCTGCGAATGACGATGACGCAGACGCAGAAGGAACTGGTGGTTGCCCAGGCGGAATCCGTTTCCGGCAAGCATTACGACATGGGCATTTCGCTCGGCGCCAAGACGGCCCAGAGCCTCGATCTCAATCGTGAGGTCGACCGCCTGAAGGCGTTGAACACCTCCAACAGCCTGGTGACGACGCGCCTCGGCGCCTCCCAGGCGGCGTTGAAGGACATGGCGGCTTCGGGACAGGAAATTCTCAACACCGTTCTCGCCTTTGGCGGCAACGAAGACAGCCAGAGCCTCGCGACGTCGAAGACGTCCATTCAGAATTACCTGAATTCCATCGTGGAGAAGGCCAATTTTTCGAGCAACGGTGAGTATCTTTTTTCCGGCATCAACACCGATGTGAAGCCTCTCAAGGATACCGCCCTTTCCAGCACCTCGTCCTTCTTGCAGAGTGAGCTGGCCAGTTTCATGACGGCGAACGGCATCGCCAGCAAGTCGCAGATCACGGAAAGCCAGATGTCGACCTTCCTGTCGCAGGTCGAGGCGACGTTCACCAGCGACGCGTACTGGAAGGCGAATATCTCCAACGCCAGCGATACGAACACGCAAAGCCGCATCACGCAGGGCGAAGTGGTTCAGACCTCCGTCAACACCAATGAGCAATCGATGCGCAAGCTGGTGCTCGGATCGGCTGTCGCGCTGGAATTCATGGATGCATCCCTGCCTCCGAGCGCGCGGAACGCGGTTCAGAAATTTTCCCAGGACAAGCTTTATCAGGGCACCAATGGCATCACCGCCATGCAGGGCAAGCTCGGCCTGTCCGAGGAGCGGGTCAAGAAGGCCAGCGATTCGCTCGAATCCCAGCAGACGATCATCACCAAATATCTCGGCGATCTCGAAGGCGTCGATACGGTCGAGGTGGCCTCGCGCCTGAAGAGCCTTCTGTCGCTGGTCGATGCCTCCTACACGCTGACAGCGAGAATACAGCAGTTGAGCCTGGTCAATTTCCTTTGATGCAAAAGGAAAGAACGTGAAAATGAAGGATGCATGAATGTACCAGTTTTCATATGCCGAGATCATGGAGGACGGCGTCGCCGACGCCAAGGACCGTGAACGGCAGGTCCTAAACCGCTCGATTGAACTGCTGGGCGCCGCGCGCGACAAGCGGGAATATTCGCGGGAAGCGATCGAGGCCCTGTTTTATACGCGCCGCATCTGGATTCGTTTTATTGAAGACTTGAAACAGCCTGAAAACCAGCTCGATACCGAGCTTCGGGCCAACCTGATATCCATCGCCATCTGGATTCTCAAGGAATGCGACCGGATCAGGAAACGCCAGTCCGACAATTTTCAAGGCATTATCGACGTAACCACCATCATCAGGGATGGACTTAAATGAAAAGTACCCTACGCATTTCGCTCAAATCCGGCGAGCGCATTTTCATCAATGGAGCGGTGTTGCGGGTCGACCGCAAGGTTGCGTTGGAATTCCTGAACGATGTCACCTTCCTTCTGGAAAACCACGTGCTCCAGCCCGAGGACGCGACGACGCCGCTGCGTCAGCTCTACTTCATCGCCCAGATGATGCTGATTAATCCGGAAGGCGCCGAGCAGTCGCTCGCCATGTTCCGCAAGTCGGTCATCATGCTGCTCAACTGCTTCAAGGACGAGGAAGTGCTGGCCGAGCTGAAGCGTATCGACGGCCTCGTCTCCTCCGGCCGCGCCTTCGACGCCCTCAAGGCGATCCGCTCGCTTTATCCGACCGAGGATCGCATCCTCAACAATCACGAGATGGCGCCGGCGACCATCGAGCAGATCCGCAAGGAGATCGCACCATGGCGGTAGGCGGCGTCACCAACAATACGACGACACCGACGACGACGGGCAGCAAGGCGACGCAGGCGGCATCGGCCGCTTCGCTGAACTACAACAGCTTCCTGCAATTGCTGATCGCCCAGATGAAGAATCAGGATCCGACCAGCCCGATGGACGCAACGCAGCAGGTGACGCAGCTCGCCACCTTCTCGCAGGTCGAGCAATCGGTGCAGCAGAACAAGAACCTGGAAAGCCTGATCCGCTCCCAGTCGCTGACCCAGGCCTCCAGCTATATCGGCAAGACGATGATGAGCGCCGACGAAAAGGTCGTCGGCGTCGTCCAGGAAGTGCAGGTCTATTCGGACGGTCTCGTCGCCCTGACCAAGGAAGGCGGCAAGATCCTGATCCAGCCCGGCATCACCATTACCGATGGTTCGAAGCCGACCCCGCTCGGCGGCTCCAGCGATTCCAAGAGCGATTCCGCCTCGGCCGCCGACGCGACGTCCGGCGCGGGCTCGTCGACGAATACCGGCACCGGCACCGGCTCGGGCAATACCGGCGATAGCGACACCACGGGCTGACGCCGTCCCCGGCGGGCTGGCAGGCCGGCCCGCCATGCGGTAGAATGATGGTATGAAACGATCCGCGCCGGCGATTCGGCGCGGATGCGGCCCGCAAACCGATGGGCCCGCAAACCGATGGGAATGACTCCTGATGAATGAAGCCGACGCCCTCGATATCGTGCAGGCGGCTATTTGGACGGTGCTCGTCGCGGCCGGCCCCGCGGTTCTCGTGGCCATGGTCGTCGGCCTGGTCATCGCGCTGATCCAGGCGCTGACCCAGATCCAGGAAATCACGCTCACCTTCGTGCCGAAGATCGTCGCGATCTTCATCACCGTCGGGATCACGGCGCCGTTCATCGGCGGCCAGATTTCGCTGTTCACCAATTTGGTGTTCTCCCGCGTCCAGTCGGGCTTCTGACCGCGCGCCAATTCCTTCGATGTTTTTGAATGCGGCCTCACGTTCCCGTGCGGGCCGTTTGTCGTCGTAATCCGGTCATGCCCACTTTCGCGCAAGCTTCGATCTTTATGGGTCGGGTTCGAATTGGGTGAACCCGGCGTTTTCGCGCCGGTATCGTCCGCCTCTCATGAGGAGATGGAAAAAGACATGGCGCAATCAAATGCACTCTCGATGCCGAAATTCGCCGGCGGCGCCCGCGACATCGGCTTCGCGCTCGGCATCGTCGTAATTCTCTGCATCCTGTTCCTGCCCATTCCGGCTTTCCTGATCGATCTGGGGCTGGCCTTCTCGATCGCCTTCTCGGTGCTGATCCTCGCGACGATGACGCGTCTGGCGCTCAACATCGCCACGACCCGCGTGATTCTCTCGCACGGAAACGAGGGCCACGACGCCGCCGGCCATGTCATCGCCGGCTTTTCGGCGCTGGTCATGTCCGGTGACTTCGTCATCGGTGTCATCGTCTTCCTGATCCTGGTGACGGTGAACTTCATCGTCATCACCAAGGGCGCGACGCGTATCGCCGAAGTTGGCGCCCGCTTCACCCTCGACGCCATCCCCGGCAAGCAGATGTCGATCGACGCCGACCTTTCGGCCGGCATCATCGACGAGAAGGAGGCGCAGCGCCGCCGCCGCGAACTGGAGGAGGAAAGTTCCTTCTTCGGTTCGATGGACGGTGCCTCGAAATTCGTGCGCGGCGATGCCGTCGCCGGCCTGCTGATCACCGCCATCAACATTTTCGGCGGCATCATCATCGGCTATTTCCGCCACGGCATGCCGATCGGCGAGGCGGCAGACGTCTTCGTCAAGCTTTCGGTCGGCGACGGTATCGTCTCGCAGGTTCCCGCCCTTATCGTTTCGCTCGCCGCCGGCCTGCTGGTGTCGCGCGGCGGCACCGCCGGCTCCACCGACCAGGCGGTCGTCAACCAGCTCAGCGGCTATCCGCGCGCCCTGTCCGTGGCGGCGGCGCTGATGGTGCTGCTGGCGCTCATCCCCGGCCTGCCGATGCTGCCTTTCATGGCGCTTGGCGGGATCATGGCCTTCGGCAGTTGGTACATCCCGCGCCGCCAGGCGCAGGAAGATCAACTCATCCGCGAGCAGGCGGAGACCGAGGCGGTCCAGACCAAGGAACAGGAAAAGGATTCGGTCAAGTCGGTGCTCAAGACGGCGGAGATCGAGCTGGCGCTCGGCAAGCTGGTCTCCACCCGCCTGCTCGGCGCCCATCAGGAACTGGCCTTCCGCGTCGGTAAGATGCGCCGCAAGTTCGCCAGCCAGTACGGCTTCGTCGTCCCGGAAATCAAGGTCAGCGACGACATCGCCATTCCGGAAAAATCCTACCAGATCCGCATCCACGGCACGACGGTCGCTTCCAATACGCTGCGCGTCGGCGAAGTTCTGGTCGTCACCGGCTCCGGCCGCAAGCCTTCGGTGCCGGGCGACGAGATTCGCGAACCCGCCTTCGGCATGCCGGCGGTCTCGGTGCTCGAAGCCTTCGCCGAAGATCTCCGGCGCGAGGGCTTCCACCCGATCGACAACGTGTCGGTGGTGCTGACCCATGTCAGCGAAGTCATCCGCAACAACCTGCCGCAGCTTCTGTCCTACAAGGACGTCAAGGTGCTGATCGACCGGCTCGACCCGGAATACAAGAAGCTGGCGGACGAGATCTGCTCGTCGCACATGTCCTATTCCGGCCTGCAGGCGGTGCTGAAGCTGCTGCTGGCCGAGCGCGTCTCGATCCGCAACCTGCATCTCATCCTCGAAGCGGTGGCCGAGCTTGCGCCGCATGTGCGCAAGACCGAGCAGATCGTCGAGCATGTGCGCGTGCGCATGGCCCAGCAGCTCTGCGGCGATCTCGCCGATAACGGCACGCTGCGCGTGCTGCGCCTCGGCAGCAAGTGGGATCTGGTATTCCACCAGGCGCTCAAGCGCGACAACAAGGGCGAAGTGGTCGAATTCGATATCGATCCGCGCAGCCTTGAGGAGTTCAGCGAACAGGCAAGCCGTGTTATTCGTGAATTCATGGATCGCGGCCTGCCGTTCGTGCTTGTCACTTCGCCCGAAACGCGCTCCTATGTGCGGATGATCATCGAGCGCCTGTTCGCCACCCTTCCGGTGCTGTCGCATGTGGAATTGGCAAAGGGCATCGAGATCAAGATTTTGGGCTCCATTTCATGATCGACGATCCCCAGGGGACTGTGCTTGCCTTCTTCGTGGTCCTGTGCCGCATCGGAGGCTGCATCATGGTCCTGCCGGGGTTTTCGTCGGCGCGCCTGCCGGTGACGGTTCGCATGATGACGGCGCTGGCGTTGTCGATGGCGCTGCTGCCGCTGCTCTGGGATGCTGTCTATCCGAAAGTGTCCGGCGATCAGGCGACCTTCGTCGCCCTGGTCGTCTCGGAAATGGCAATCGGTGTGATGTACGGCATGATCGCCCGTTTCTTTACGCTCGGCGTGCAGTTCGTCGGCACGGTCGTGACGATGATGATCGGCTTCAATGCGCCGCCCGCCAGCGATGTGCTTGAAGATACCGCCGAAAACCAGCTCACCAACATGCTGAGCTTCGCGGCGCTGATGGTGCTGTTCTCGCTCGATTTCCACCACGTCGTCTTTCGCGCGGTGATGGAATCATACGATACCATGCCGGCCGGCGTGATGTTCAATTCCCAGAAATCCTTGATCACGCTCACCGATACGCTGGTGGAGACGACGCGCATCATGCTGCGCCTCTCCAGCCCCTTCATTCTCTACGGATTGATGTTCAACGTCTCCATCGGCCTGATCAACAAGCTGGCGCAGCAAGTGCCGGTCTACTTCATTTCGGCGCCTTATCTGATCACCGGCGGCCTGTTCATGCTGTATCTGTCGGTGGCGGCGATGCTTCGGCAGTTCGCCGACGCGTTCCCGACCGTTTTCATCGGACACTAATCTCCAGCAACGGGAAACGGACCCATGGGCCCCGAAAGCCGATCCAAGAAACTGAAGCGCCTCGTCAATGTGCAGCGCCAGCTCGAAAAGATGGCCGAGAGCGATCTTGCCGCCACTGCCCGCCAGCGTCGGGAGGTTGCCGAATCGATGGAGGTCGTCATCGAGGCGATCGGGGCGATGGACGGGGTGCACCGGCTGTTCGCGCAGAATTATGCGGAGCGATTCGGCCGGCTGACATTGCGCGACCAGCAGTTGACCGGCGTCCAGCGCATGCAGGAGATCCGCGTGCTGCGCGAACGCACCAAGGGCGACCGCCTGGAGGGCCATATGAAGGAGGCGCGTATGGATGAAGATCGCCTGCAAGCCGATGAATCCATTTATGATCTTATCGACATGCAGAACATGTTGGCCACGCCAGCCTCCAGCAAGCTTGAGGAGCCATAACTGTGTTCATCTTATCGAGAGGACATGAGACGTGGCAATTTCACCCCCGAGCGATCTCGTTCTGGATGTCGTCAAGGCAGCCGATCCGGCGAGCGTCCAGGCGGCCCAGGACAAGCTGAGGGCCTCGCGCGCGGCAACGGCGGCGCGCAGCCTGACGGAACAGGGCGCAGGTTTCGACACCACGCTCGACCGGCTCGACGGCACCGCCTCGGGTCTCGGCAATGCCCAGTCGAAAAAATCGAAATCCATTCCGGAAGCCTATCACAAGTTCGAGGCCATGGTGCTGCAGAACTTCGTGAGCTCCATGCTTCCGGAAAATGAGGAAGTCTACGGCAAAGGAAATGCCGGCGAAATGTGGAAGAGCATGATGGCGGAACAGTTCGCCGGTGCGATCGCCAAGAGTGGCGGTGTCGGCATCGCCGATCAGATGTATTCGCAAGCCCTCGCTCGGGCACAGAACAAAGAGGTCAGCAATCTGTCCACCGATGAAAACAGCCGGAAAATGGCTCTGAGCGCGATTGACGAGTTCCAGCGCAAGACCTTCGGCACGGTGACAGCAGATATTGAAAGGTCCGATAACTCATGAGCGGCGCAGTGAATGTGGAAACGGTTTCCAGCGATTACCGGATCAAATCGGTGCTCGGCCGGCTTGAAATGATCATCGACAACGAGAACACCCGGATCGGCGCCGATCCAGAGTTCGATCTCAAGGTGTCGAATGCCCATAAGAGCCGCTGCCTGTACGAGCTGACCATGCTGATCCGCGACACGGATCCGCGCGAGATGTCGAGCCGCTACATCGACCAGCTTCATGGCCTGAAGGGCAAGCTTGCCGTCAACGCCCAGCGCGTCGAGGCGCATCTGGAAGCCGTGCGCGCCGTCGCCGACATCCTCAAGAGTGCCGTCCAGGAAGCGGACGCCGATGGCACCTATTCCCAGGAACAGTTCCGCTACAGCGAGATCTGATGGTCAAGCTCATCCTCACCGGCGCCTGGGTCTGCATCGTCACGCTGGTGACGGTCTATTTCTCCGTCGTCATGGCGACGGCCCCGGCCGATCATGCCGAGGCCGACAAGCCGGCGCTCGAACTGTCCAAGGGCGAGACGATCACCGTGCCCGTCATCACGAAGGGCAAGGTGGCCGGCTATTTCCTCAGCAAGATCTCCTTCATGCTCGACCAGAAGAAGGCGAAAGAGCTGAAGGTGCCGATGACGGAATATCTGACCGACGCACTCTACACCATGCTGGTCGGCAACAGGATGGTCGACATCGCCGACACCGCTTCCTTCAACCTGGACGATTTCCGCGCCAAGGTGAAGGAGGATATGAACAAGCGCCTCGGCGACGAGATCATTCATGACGTGCTGGTCGAGCAGCTCGATTTCCTCGCCAAGTCCGACACCCGTGTCGGCGGCGGCAACGACGAGATGAAGAAACCGGTCAAGATCGTCGAGGGCACGCCCGCCGAAGGCGCCGAGGCTGCACCCGCGCCTGCATCCGCCCATTGATCGGGCGATCCCGCCGGATGCTCTGATTTTCATGCGATCCGCCTCCCTCGGGGGCGGATTTTGCGTTGCGGTGCGGGGCCGGCATTAACCCTTTGTTTGCCATGTCTGCTTAGGCTGTCTTAAGGAATCCGAATCCTCGTATCGACTTCGGATCGGGCATCGGGCGGACAGGGCCATGGCGTTTCATCAGACTGCATCGCGAAAGACGGGATATGCCGATGCCGATCCGGCCTGGTGGCAGGAGCGGGCAGGCGGCCGGGTGGACGTCGTCCAGCCGCGCGAACCGCGCCTGACCGATCGCATCGGCGCCATCCTCACCCGGCATGACGGCTATGAAGCCACGCTGTCGCGCATCGAGATGGCCGCCTATGACGACGAACCGGCTGATTTCGAGGAAGAGCGGCCGCCCCGCGCCGCGCGTCGCGCCAGGCCGGCGCGCCGCTTCGCCTGGGGGCTGGTCGCTTTCGGCGCGGCGCTGAGCGCCTGCGCTGCGATCGGCCTGTGGGCGATGCTGTCGCGTGAGGAGGGCGCGCCCGCCCAGGCGAAGATCGCCTTGTCGCTCGACGGCATCACCGATATCGCCGAAAAACGGGCTATCCTCGGCGACCAGGCCCGTGTCCTCGTCGCCCCGACCAATCTCGCTCGCGTCGTTGAGCGCGCCCATCTCGACCGAGACCCCGAATTTTCCGGCGCATCCGGCGGTGTGCTGGGCATGCTCGGTGATCTCGTTTCCGGCAATGGCGATCCCGGCCGCAGCGCCGAGGATCGCTTGCGCCGTGTCGTCGCCACCGAAATCGATGCCCGCGACAATGCCATCCTGCTGACCGTGCGCTCCAGCGATGCGGCGAAATCCGATGCCATCGCCCAGGAAATCGCCGCCTCCTATGCGGAAGCCGCAAGCGGCCCGGTGCGCAATGTCGATCCGCCCAAGCCGGCCGTCTATGCCGAGGCGCCGCGGGTGGCTGCGCCGGCGCTCGACAAGGCCGAGGCCGAGCTTGCCGCCTTCACCGCCGCCGGCGGCGACAAGCTGGCCGAAGCCACCCGCCTCAAGACCGAGCTGGACCGCCTGCACGCAGAAAATGCCGCCGCGCAAAAACGCCTGCTGGAAGAAAGCGGCAAGAGCGATGCCGGCACGCTGGCAAGCCTGCTCGACGGCAGCTTTCCGCCGGAACTGCTGACGCCCACGCTCGACGACCTGCGTGGCCGTTATGTCAGCGCCAAGCTCGCGGTGGAGCAGATGGCGCAGGCGCTCGGCCCCCGCCATCCGCGTCTGCAGACGGCGCAGGGGCAGGCCGACGCCCTGAAATCCGATCTCGAACGGGAAATCCGCGGCGTGCTTGCCGATGCCCGCGCCGCGCTGCAGCAGGCGCAGGACAAGGCGCAGGCTCTGGCCGTCAAATCCGCCGACACCGCCAAAAAGCTGCGCGCCACCGGCGTCGATGTCGATAAGCTGCAGCAATTGCAGGCCGCCGTCGATGCCGCCCGCGAGGCCCGGCAGGACTCGATCACCACCGCCTCCATTCCCGCCGCCGCCGCCAAGCCGGTCACCGGCATGGTCGAGCGCATCGAGCGGCCGGCCATGCCGCCGCTTTCAGGCGAGACAGGCGCGGAAACCACAGTGACCGGCCTGATGGCCATCCTGGCGCTGGCCGTCGCCACCGGCGCCGGCGTCATCGGGCTGACACGCTTCGCCCGCCGCAAGCTGGCCGGCACGACCGTCGACGACCATGAGGATATGGCCGAGGAGAGCCGTGCGATGGACTGGCGGGCTCCCGTCCACACCCGCGCCGAGCCGGATTCTTTCACGCAGGAGGATTGGCATCCGGAACCGGCCGTCGAGGATCTCGTGCAATTGCGTCGTCAGGTCGCAGCGCTGAAGCAGCGGGTGCAGGATTTTTCGCAAACGCGTTATCGCCACGATGGATAAAAACGACTAAGAACGCTTCCGCAAATGCCGCATTCGGACAGTTCGGGACGCTCGCAGGCAAATCCTCGCGACGCACTCGCCTTAAACTGCCCGGCAGGATCGGCAGGCCACAGCATTTCCAGGAAACGTGTGAAACGGTTTCCGTGCGGAAATGTGGCGAGATACATGAGCGGGAGCGACACAGGTGACAGTGATTTTGGATGGGAAGCAGGTCGCCGCCTCGGTGATCGATGCGGTCAAGACAGCCACGGCATCGCTGGAAACGGAAACCGGCGTCAGGACCGGGCTGGCGGTGGTCATTGTCGGCGACGACCCGGCCAGCCACGCCTATGTCGGCGCCAAGAGCCGCATGGCCAAGGAATGCGGCTTCAACTCCGTCCAGCACACCCTGCCGGAAGAAACGACACAGGAAGATCTGGCGGCGCTGGTCGCCAGCCTCAACGCCGATCCCTCCGTCCATGGCATCCTCGTGCAACTGCCGCTGCCGAAACACCTGAAATCCGATCCGATCATCCAGTCGATCCTGCCGGAAAAGGACGTTGACGGCCTGCATGTGGTCAATGCCGGCAAGCTCGCGACCGGCGATCTCGAAACCGGCCTGATCTCCTGCACCCCGGCGGGTTCGATGCTCCTGGTGCGCCAGGCGCATGGCACTGATCTTTCCGGCCTTAACGCCGTCGTCATCGGCCGCTCCAACCTGTTCGGCAAGCCGATGGGCCAATTGCTGCTCAACGCCAATGCCACCGTCACCATGGCGCATTCGAAGACGAAGAACCTTGCAGAGGTCTGCGCCCGCGCCGATATTCTCGTCGCCGCCGTCGGCCGCCCGGAAATGGTCAAGGCGAGCTGGGTCAAGCCCGGCGCCACCGTCATCGATGTCGGCATCAACCGCATCCCGGCCCCGGAGCGCGGTGAGGGCAAGTTCCGCCTGGTCGGCGATGTCGCCTTTGCCGAATGCGCCGAGATCGCCTCGGTGATCTCGCCGGTCCCCGGCGGCGTCGGTCCGATGACCATCGCCATGCTGATGGCCAACACCGTCATCGCCGCCCACCGCGCCGCCGGCCAGCCGGCCCCGAAATTCTGAACACGCGGCTTGAGCGCCGGTTGTTCGGCCATACATCCCTCTGTAGATTGACCGTCTGGAGGAGGATCGCAGGCATGGCGCTCAAGCGGATGGACAATATTGGAATCGTCGTCGAAGATCTCGACGCGACAATCGATTTCTTTCGCGAACTCGGCCTCGACCTCGAGGGACGGGCCACGATCGAAGGTGAATGGGCCGGACGGGTCACGGGGCTTGGCGACCAGCATGTCGAGATCGCTATGATGCGCACGCCTGATGGACACAGCCGGCTCGAACTCTCGCGCTTCCTCAGGCCGGCCGTCGTGGCGGATCACCGGACCGCCCCGGTCAACGCCCTCGGCTACCTCCGCGCCATGTTCACGGTCGATGACATTGCCGATACGCTTGAAAGGCTTCGCAGGCGCGGTGCCGAACTCGTGGGCGAAGTCGTCGATTACAAGGACGTTTACCGGCTCTGCTATATCCGTGGCCCCGAAGGGCTTCTCATCGGGCTCGCGCAGGAGCTCGGCCATCCCGCCGGGAAGGTCGGCTAGAGCATTTCCAGCCGAAGCGTGATCGTTTCGGCGTCGGACAATGCGAAAAAACAAAAAGATAGCGCATTTTGAGCCGGAGCGAAATCGCTCCGTCAGCCCGGCGCTGGGCCGGTGGAGGCCCGCACGATCAGTTCCGCCTTCCACAATTCCTGCAGCGGATAGTCGGCAAACGGCCGGTCGCGGTTGATCAGCCGTTCGGCGATGCGCATGCCGGCGGCGCGCAGCGACGAGCGGGTGGTGGTCAGCGGTACCGAAAAATTCTCCGGCCGCAGCACCGGCAGCACGTCGTCATGAGCGATCAGCGACATATCCTCGCCGAGCTTCATCCCCGCGCCGTTCAGCGCCCTGACGACGCCGAGCGCCAGCACGGTGCTGGCGCAGAGCAGGGCGGTCGGCCGCGCGGCAAGGGCGAGGAAGCGCTCGGTGGCGATCAGGCCGTTGTCGTCGGTCATCGGCGAATGGCTTGCCAGCGCCGGATCGAGCGTCAGCCCCCATTCGCCCAGCGCCCGTTCGACGCCCGCCTTGCGGCGCACGGCGAAATCATAATGCGCCTGGCCGTTGATCAGCGCGATGCGCCGGTGGCCGAGTTGCAGCAGCAGCTTCGTCGCATCGTAGAACGCCGCCTCGTTGTCTATGTCGACGTAAGGATAGTCTTCGAGCGCGTGCAGCGACCGGCCATGGACGATATAGGGCAGCGACAGGCTGCGCAGCATGTCGAGACGGGCGTCATTGGGCCGCATATAGGCAATCATCAGCGCATCGACATTGCCGCTTACCGCAAGACGCCGCAGCGCTCCGACCTCGTCCTCGGGGTCTGCCGGCATCATCACCAGATGGTGATCGTGGCGCAGCGCCGTCTCGCCGATGCCGCTCAAAAATTCGCCGAAATGGATATCGGATTCGTGTCCCGGCGCGGTCGGCATGACCATGCCGATGGAGCCGGCCTTGCCGGTCGCCAGCCGCTGCGCCGCCTTGTTGGGGCGGTAGCCGGTTTCCTTGACCGCCCGCAGCACGCGTTCGCGGGTCTGGGCGTTCACCTCCGGATAGCCGTTCAGGGCGCGGCTCACCGTCGTCTGCGACAGGCCGAGCAGCTTTGACAGTTCTTTCAAGTTCATTCCGGCATTCCCCGCAAGCTTCCGCGACGCTTCAACCCGTTGGTCCGCAAGGGGATCGCACATGCGTTTGATCGGGTCGAGGCTGCGACCGAATGTCCAGTCGCCTGTCTCAAAGCGCTTGCGGAGGATGTAACAGTCATGGGAAAAGTGTCAAACCGAAAAATGTGTCGCTGCGCAGCAAAACCTTGATGCATCTGCGAAAACAAAAGTTTTGCGCGGTCTGCGGGAAATTCGCTTGACTCGCTTTCGCCGACAATGAGATGAAAGAAAAACCAAAGCGCTTTGAAGAATGCCGGCAATCTTGCCGTCATCGCAAGTATTCGGGCTCGCTGTGGGTTTGGGAGGTTTACATCATGACGAAGTCTTTCTGGCTCGGCGTCGCCGCGGCCGCTCTTCTGGCGTCTGCGGCCAACGGCGCCGATCTGAAATTCAAGCCGGGCGAGGATTCGCGGTTCAACTGGGCGAGCTATGACGCCTTCAAGGCGGCGCATTCCGACCTCAAGGGCGAAAGCGTCAGCATCTTCGGCCCCTGGCGCGGCGACGACGAAACGCTGTTCACGAGCGTTCTCGCCTATTTCATCGAGGCGACCGGCATCGACGTCAAATATTCGTCCTCGGAAAATTACGAGCAGCAGATCGTCATCGACACGCAGGCCGGTTCGCCGCCGAACATCGCCATCCTGCCGCAGCCCGGCCTTCTCGCCGATCTCGCCGCCAAGGGTTTTCTGACGCCGCTCGGCGAAAAGGAAGCCGGCTGGGTCAAGGAGAATTATGGCGCAGGCCAGTCCTGGGTCGATCTCGGCACATACAAGGGCAAGGACGGCAAGGCTGATTTCTTCGCCTTCCCCTACAAGGCCGACGTGAAGTCGCTGGTCTGGTACGTGCCCGAAAACTTCGAGGAAGCCGGCTACGAAGTGCCCAAGACCATGGAAGATCTGATCGCGCTCAGCGACAAGATCGTTGCCGATGGCGGCACGCCCTGGTGCATCGGCCTCGGTTCCGGCGGCGCCACCGGCTGGCCGGCCACCGACTGGGTCGAGGACATGATGCTGCGCACCCAGCAGCCCGATGTCTACGACAAGTGGGTCACCAACGAGATCAAGTTCAACGATCCCGCCGTTGTCGGCGCCATCGAGGAATTCGGCAAGTTCGCGTTGACGCCCAAATATGCCGATGGCGGCCCAGCCGGCGTCGCCTCCACCGATTTCCGCGATAGCCCCAAGGGCCTGTTCGGCGTGCCGCCGAAGTGCTACCTGCACCATCAGGCCTCGTTCATCCCGTCCTTCTTCCCCGAGGGCACCAAGCTCGGCCAGGATGCGGATTTCTTCTACATGCCGCCCTATGCCTCCAAGCCCGATCTCGGTCGTCCGGTGCTGGGCGCCGGCACGCTGGTTACCGTCACCAAGGATTCCAAGACGGCGCGCGCCTTCCTCGACTTCCTGAAGACGCCGATCGCCCATGAGATCTGGATGGCGCAATCCGGCTTCCTGACGCCCTACAAGGCAGTGAACGTCAAGGCCTATGGCAACGACACGCTGCGCAAGGAAGGCGAAATCCTGACGACCGCCACCACCTTCCGCTTCGACGGTTCCGACCTGATGCCCGGCAAGATCGGCGCCGGCGCCTTCTGGACCGGCATGATCGACTATGTCGGCGGCAAGCCGGCCGCAGACGTCGCAGCCGACATCCAGAAGGCCTGGGACGCGATCAAGTAACGTAGAGGCCGTTTCTCCTCTGCCGTTTGCCGCGAAAACACCTTCTCCCCTCGGGGGAGAAGGTGGCCCGAAGGATCGGCTGAGGAGGGACGCGGAGCGCATGGAAACGCTTGGCTTTCTGCCTTCGGCATCCCCCTCATCCGCTGCCGCGCCCTCCTCCCCGAGGGGAGAAGGGGTGTTCGGGACGGCTTCGTTTCACATGGGCATGCCTTGCCTGCGGGCGGGGAAGGGCATCAAAAAATATCGGGGAGGGGCGCATGTTTGAGCAGATCGCGTCTGCTGTCGGGGTCATGGTGGCGGGCGTTCTCGCCTGCATTGCTTATTTCTGGTTGTCGAACAAGATGCTCGACATGGCTTTCCCCGTGCGGGACGGCGATGTGATGGCTGCGTCGCAGAGCCTGCGCCGCCGCGCCATGGTGCGGCCCTGGCTGTTCGTCGGCCCGGCACTGTTCCTGCTGGTCGTCTATCTGGTCTATCCGGTCGTCGCCACCCTGATCCTGTCCTTCTACGATCGCGGCGGCCAGAATTATATCGGTTTGTCCAACTATCAATGGGCGCTCGGCGACCGCGATTTCCGTCAGTCGATCTTCAACAACATCCTCTGGCTCGCCGTCGTGCCGGCGGCCTGCACCTTCTTCGGGCTGATCGTCGCCGTTCTGACCGACCGCATCTGGTGGGGCAACATCGCGAAAAGCCTGGTATTCATGCCGATGGCGATCTCCTTCGTCGGCGCCTCGGTCATCTGGAAATTCGTCTACGACTACCGCGCCGAAGGCGAGACGCAGATCGGCATCCTCAATGCCGTCGTGCAGGCGCTGGGCGGCAATCCGCAGGTGTGGATCGCGCTGCCCTTCTGGAACAATTTCTTCCTGATGGCGATCCTGATCTGGATCCAGACGGGTTTCGCCATGGTCATCCTTTCCGCCGCGTTGCGCGGCATCCCGGAAGAGACCATCGAGGCTGCCGTCATTGACGGCGCCAATGGCTGGCAGATCTTCTGGAAGATCATGGTGCCGCAGATCTGGGGCACGATCGCCGTCGTCTGGACGACGATCACCATCCTGGTCTTGAAGGTGTTCGACATCGTGCTGACCATGACCAACGGCCAGTGGAGCACCACGGTTCTCGCCAACCTGATGTTCGACTGGATGTTCCGCGGCGGCGGCGACAGCGGCCGAAGTGCGGCGATTGCCGTCATCATCATGCTGGCGGTGACGCCGATCATGGTCTGGAATATCCGCCGCGCCAACCGCGAGATGGGAGGGCACTGACATGGCCGCCGCAATGATGCAAATCCGCCGTATCGGCCTGCCGCGCCTCTTCGTCCATGTCAGCGTGCTCGTCATCGTGCTGCTCTGGCTGTTCCCGACGCTCGGCATCTTCGTCAGCGCCCTGCGCGACAAGGATCAACTGGCCGTTTCCGGCTGGTGGACGGCGTTTTCCACCTCCAAGCGCACCGAGGTGGCGCGCCTTGCCGATGCCACGGCGCAGAAGCAGGAGGGCACGCTCTACGTAATCTCCGGCAATGTCTGGGAGGGCGCCACGCCCCGCACCATCGAAAGCTTCGGCACCCGCATCCAGGAGCCGGCCGCCTACAAGGCCGGCGACACCGCCGATCTCGGCGAGGGGGAGCAGTTGCAGGTCAATGCCGATGGCAGCTACCGCTACACCAAGGCGGCCGCCTTCGACGGCGCGCGCGGCAAGCGCATCTATCTCACGGTCTCGACGCCGCCGGAATTCACCACCGACAATTACAACACGGTGCTGAATTCGGAAGGCATCGGCCGCTCCTTCATCAATTCGCTGACGGTCGCCATCCCCGCGACGATCATCCCGATCCTGATCGCCGCCTTCGCCGCCTATGCCCTGTCGTGGATGCATTTCCCGGGGCGCAATTTCATGATCGCCATGGTGGTCGGCCTCATCGTCGTGCCGCTGCAAATGTCGCTCATTCCGTTGTTGAGGATGTATAACGAGATCGGCACCATCTTCGGCGTGCCCTCAAAGACCTATGCCGGGATCTGGCTGGCGCACACCGCCTTCGGCATGCCGCTCGCCATCTACCTGCTGCGCAACTACATGGTCGGCCTACCCAGGGAGATCATCGAATCCGCCCGCGTCGACGGCGCCAGCGATTTCGAGATTTTCGTCAAGATCATCCTGCCGCTCTCCTTCCCGGCGCTGGCCTCCTTCGCCATTTTCCAGTTCCTCTGGGTCTGGAACGACCTGCTGGTCGCCATGGTCTTCCTCGGCACTGCCAAGGAGCAGCTCGTGCTGACCGGCCATCTCAACGCGCTGCTCGGCTCGCGCGGCGGCAATTGGGAAATCCTGACGGCGTCGGCTTTCATCACCATCATCGTTCCCCTGATTGTCTTCTTCGCTCTGCAGCGCTATCTCGTGCGCGGTCTGCTGGCGGGATCGGTCAAGGGCGGCTGATTCTCTCCTCCCACGACTCATTGGATTCGATAGGCATGAACATTTCCCCGGATTCTCCCCTGACGCCGGACAAGGACTGGTGGCGCGGCGCGGTCATCTACCAGATCTACCCGCGCTCCTTCCAGGATTCGAACGGCGACGGCGTCGGCGACCTCAAGGGCATCACCGCACGGCTCGGCCATGTCGCGTCCCTCGGCGCCGATGCCATCTGGATCTCGCCCTTCTTCACCTCGCCGATGAAGGATTATGGCTACGACGTCGCCAATTACGAGGATATCGATCCGATCTTCGGCACGCTTGCCGATTTCGACGCGCTGATCGCCGAGGCCCATCGTCTCGGCATCCGGGTGATGATCGACCTGGTGATCTCCCACACCTCCGACCAGCACCCGTGGTTCGTCGAAAGCCGCTCCAGCCGCTTCAACCCCAAGGCGGATTGGTATGTCTGGGCCGACGCCAAGCCGGACGGCTCGCCGCCCAACAACTGGCTGTCGATCTTCGGCGGCTCGGCCTGGCAGTGGCATTCGACCCGCATGCAATATTACATGCACAATTTTTTGACCTCGCAGCCGGATCTCAACCTGCACAATCCGCAGGTCCAGGACGCGCTGCTCGCCATTGCCCGCTTCTGGCTGCAGCGCGGCGTCGATGGCTTCCGGCTGGACACGATCAACTTCTATTTCCACGATCTGGAACTGCGCGACAATCCGGCGCTGGCTCCGGAAGCCCGCAACGCCAACACGGCGCCGGCCGTGAACCCCTATAATTTCCAGGAACATCTCTACGACAAGAACCGGCCGGAAAACCTCGCCTTCCTCAAGCGTTTTCGCGCCGTCATGGAGGAATTTCCGGCGATCGCCGCCGTCGGCGAGGTCGGCGACAGCCAGCGCGGACTGGAAATCGTCGGGGAATACACCTCCGACAACGACAAGATGCATATGTGTTATGCCTTCGAATTCCTGGCGCCCGATCCGTTGATCCCCCGGCGCGTCGCCGAGGTGCAGCGCGCCTTCGAGGCGGCCGCGCCGCAGGGCTGGGCCTGCTGGGCCTTCTCCAACCATGACGTCGTGCGCCATGTCAGCCGCTGGGGCGGTCAGGTGGAAGACAAGGACGGTTTCGCCAAGATGCTCGCCGGCCTGCTTCTGTCGCTGCGCGGCTCGGTCTGCCTTTATGAGGGCGAGGAACTCGGCCTGACCGAGGCCGATCTTTCCTATGAGGATTTGCGCGATCCCTACGGCATCGAATTCTGGCCGGAATTCAAGGGCCGCGACGGTTGCCGCACGCCGATGGTCTGGGAAGCCGATGCCACCCATGGCGGCTTCACCGTCGCCGGCCGTTCCTGGCTACCGACACCGGTCGAACATTTGCCGAAGGCGGTGGATCGCCAGGCCGGCAATCCGCGCTCGGTGCTGGAGCTCTATCGCCGCTTCCTCGCGTTCCGCAAACGCCATGCGGCCTTTGCCAAGGGAACGATTGCGTTTTTCGAACCGGAAAACTCGATTCTCGCCTTTACCCGGCATTACGAGGGTGAAACATTGCTCTGCCTGTTCAACATGAGCGGCGAACCGGGCGCCATCGCCTTGCCGGCCGGCAACTGGCAGGCGCTTGCCGATCACGGTTTTGAAAGCCGGCAGAGCGTCGAGGCCATCGAATTGCCGGCATGGGGCGCGTTCTTTGCACGGCTGGCCGGATAGACTATTCAGAACCGAATCCGGGAGGGCTTGGCGCTTTCCCGGAATGCGAACGGGATATGAGTTAGGGAGGGGAAAATGACCGGAGTCGTTCTCAAGGACATCCGCAAGTCTTACGGGCAGGTGCATGTTCTGCACGGCATCGATCTCGAAGTCGCCCAAGGCGAATTCGTGGTGTTCGTCGGTCCGTCCGGCTGCGGCAAGTCGACACTTCTGCGCATGATCGCCGGGCTGGAGGAAATCACCTCCGGCGACATGCAGATCGCCGGCCAGCGGGTGAACGAGGTGCCGCCTTCCAAGCGCGGCATCGCCATGGTCTTCCAGTCCTATGCGCTCTATCCGCACATGACGGTCTACGACAACATGGCCTTCGGCATGCGCATCGCCGGCGAGAGCAAGGAAGAGATCGATCGCCGCGTGCGTGCCGCCGCCGACATCCTGCAACTCACCAATTATCTGGAACGCCTGCCGAAGGCGCTTTCTGGCGGCCAGCGCCAGCGCGTCGCTATCGGCCGCGCCATCTGCCGCGATCCGAAAGTCTTCCTGTTCGACGAGCCGCTGTCGAACCTCGACGCGGCCCTGCGCGTCGCCACCCGCATCGAGATCGCCAAGCTCAAGCAGTCGATGCCGGATACGACGATGATCTACGTCACCCATGACCAGGTGGAGGCGATGACGCTCGCAGACCGCATCGTCGTGCTTTCGGCCGGCCATATCGAGCAGGTCGGGGCGCCGCTCACGCTTTACGAGCGTCCCGCCAACCTGTTCGTCGCCCGCTTCATCGGCTCGCCGGCGATGAACATCATCCCGGCGACCATCCGCGAGACCGGCGAGACGACCGAAGTGACGCTGGCCGGGGGCAAATCGGTGCGCGTCGGCATCGCCACGCCCGCGTCGGAGAAGGGCAGGAACGCCAGCTTCGGTATTCGCCCGGAAGACCTGCAGATCGCCAGCGGCGAGAACTACCTGTTCGAGGGCGAGATCGCCATCGTC
>Ga0209930_1002343_pt1 | contig 23050 bp, 18 predicted proteins | sample ThiBiot_500_biof_2_FD_183948 | JGI IMG/M metagenome (GOLD analysis project Ga0209930, IMG submission 183948) | Wastewater bioreactor microbial communities from Cape Town, South Africa - Thiocy_cont_500_biof (SPAdes) | ecosystem: Engineered > Bioreactor > Thiocyanate-remediating >... | reverse complement strand
AGTTCGTCGCGCACCGGCTTGTTGCCGGCGCCGGGATAGAGATTGTTGACCCAGTCGTCGCGCATCCAGGTGACGATCAGATCGTCGTCGGTCTTCGGCGCCTTTCCGCCGAGCATGAGGTAGACTTTCAGCGCCTCGTAGATGACGAGCGGATCGTTGATATTGGTCTCGATCTGCTTTTCCAGCCGCAGGATGAGGCGCGAGCGCAGCACGCGCTCCAGCGCCTGCCGATAGGCCTCCTCGCCGGCCGAAGACAGGCGGGCGCGCTGGCTGAGCCCAAATCCTTCCGACCATGGGGCGGCCACGTCTCGATTGGCATAACCGGTTTCCATGTAACGCAGCTTGTGAAGGAGGTCGACGACCTTGTCGAGATCGGTGTCGGCGACCGGCTCGGCATTCAGCGCCAGCCCGCCGATGGTGCGGTATTCGGCGACCGCCGCATTGGCGCTGGCGACCAGCTGCCGGTTCTGCATGTAGCTCCACAGCCACAGCGACGACAGCGCCACGGTAATGAGCGTCATCGCCGCAATCGCGCCGTAGCGCAATGTGGCGGCGCGGCGGATGGCGCCGAGATCGCGCGACACCCAGCCGGCCTCGGGAAAGATGACCTTGGTCAGGAGATCGTGGATGAAATAGCTCTTGCCCTTGCCGGACATGAAGCCGGTGCCGGCGGCGCCGAAACTCGTCTCCATCGCGCCGAGCATCTGGTCGATGGGCGTTCCCTGCTGGGTGCCGGAGGAGAAATAGAAGCCGCGCAATTGCGCGCTGGAATGGTAGCGCGTTGGCTCGAAGATCGCCGAGAGGAATTGCGACACCGGCTCGCGCAGCGCCGCGATCTGCGCCGGGAAACCGAAGGCGAGGATGCGGGCCATCGGGTCGGGCTCGGATTGCAGGTGTTCGGCGGTCTCCTCCGTCAGTCGCATGACGAGGTCGTCGATTTCGCCGGGCACGCGCTCGACGAAATTCTTCTTGCGATCCTCGGTCTGGAAGGTCGCGCCCCAGACCTGCCGGCGGCGATCCTCGGGGAAGGAGCCGAAATATTCGTTGAAGCCGGCGATCAGATCCGCCTTGGTGAACAGCGCATAGACGGGGAAATCGACCTTCAGCTCGGCGTTCAGCTCCAGCAAACGCTTGCGGATGGCGGCCGCATGGGCGTTCAGCTCCTCCGGCTTCAGCGTCATGATGTCTTCGAGACTGATGGCGATGATGACGCCGTTGATCGGCTGCTTGGGACGCTGCGCCTTCAACAGCGACAGGAAGGAGAGCCAGCTCTTGCGGTCGGATTTCTCGTCGGAATCCTGCGTGGTGTAGCGGCCGGCGGTGTCGATCAGCACCGCATCCTCGGCAAACCACCAGTCGCAATAGCGCGTGCCGCCGGCGCCGGCGATGGCCGCCTTGCCGCCTTCGGTGGAGAGCGGGAATTTCAGGCCGGAATTGACCAGCGCCGTCGTTTTGCCGGTGCCGGGCGGGCCGATGATCACATACCAGGGCAGTTCATAGAGGAAATTGCGGCCCGGAAAGGTTTTGCGCAGCGTCGTCAGCGCCTCGGTCATGCGCTCGGAAAGCTGCTCGCTGTCGTCGGTGACGCTGTCCTGCGCCACCACAGCCGCCTCCAACGCCCGCTCGGCCTTGCGGTGCCGGCGATAGCGCCAGAAGAGGATGCCGAGAAAGACGAGCCAGAGGACGAGAATGATCGACAGCCGCACGAGGGCGCTGTCGAAGGGCGCGATATCGGCGATGACCAGCATCGGCGCGACGAACCACACGACCAGCGACACCAGCACCACCGCCAGCGCGCTGAATCCGTAGATTGCTATTTTCAACGCCTTGTCACGCATGCGGTCCCGGGCTTTCAGCGGTTAGGGATTGTTGGTCAGCGTTTCTTCCTTGGGTATGGCAAGCTCGACGCGGCGATTTTTGGCGCGGCCTTCCGCCGTGTCGTTGGGCTCCACCGGCTGGTCCTCGCCCCGGCCGGCGACGTCGAGGCGGGCGGCATCGTCGAGATGCTTGGCGAGCACATCGGCCACCGCCTGCGCCCGCTTGACCGACAGGTCGAAATTCGACTTGAAGCGGCTCGATGCCTTCGGCTTCACATTGTCGGTATGGCCGACGATATGGATCTGGCCGGGCTCCTTGTTCAGCGCCGCACCGATGCGCTGCGCCAGCTGCTCGAAATCCGGCTTGACGTCGGCGCTGCCGGACTCGAACAGCAGCAGGTTGTTGATGCGCACGACGATGGAATCGCCGACCGGCTCGACCGCCACCAGATCCTTTTCGATCTCCGGCGCCAGCACGCCGCGAATGCGCTGCAACTGCGTCGTCACCGCCAGCGACGGCTCCGGGTCCGGCAGCGGCACGAAGGCGGAGCGGCTGATCTCGATGGGACCGGACGGATGCAGGCGCACCAGCGTGCCGGCCGCCGCATCGGCATCGCCGCCGAGCAGGATGCGCAGCAGCAGATAAAGCCCGGCAACGAGGGCGAGGAAGACGCCCGCAATCGCCCACAGCGGAATGCCGTCCGCCAGCCCGCGCACGCGGATCTCGTTGCCGCGCCAGCGCGGCGAAATATCCGCCGCCGCCCCCGGACGCACGGTGCGCAGCGTCATGAACACGTCGCGGCGCACCCGTTGCAACTCGATATCGCCGCCCTTGGCGCTGCGATACTGCCCTTCGAAGCCCAGCGACAGACAGGCATGGATCAGTTCCAGCAGGCTGTAATAGACGGTCGGATTGGTGCTGAGCTGGCGGATCTTGTCGAAGAAGCCGGTGCCGGAAGTGCGCACGCCGAAGAACTGCGCCAGCATGCTGTATTGCAGCCAGAGATGTTTTTCCGTGCCCGGCAGGTTCTGGACGATATCGTCGGCGGTGGCGCAGAGCGCGTATTTGGCGATCGTCGCCTGGTCCTCCGGCACGCCGGCCGCGAGGATGGTCTTTTCGAAGTCCTGGATGGCGCGCGCCACATGCTGCATCAGCGGCACCGCATCCATGTCCACCACCATCTGCCGCAGACGGCCGAGCAGGATGAGCAAGGGTGCCGCCGCCTGCGTGATCGGATTGGCGGATTTGATGCCGGGATTGGCGCGGGCGCCGAGCGCGACGTTCAGCGGAATGCGCCGCCTGTTTGCCGGCGGCGGCACCGGTTGGGTAGGCGGAAATTCCGGCGACATCCAGTTGCCACCGAAGGGATCGTCGCCGCTAGCCGGCGCGGCGGGCGGGGGTGTCGGGCGCGGGGTGGCCGGCCAGAAGGAGGCCGGGTCCGGGGCCTGCCCGGCATTGCCGCCGAGCGGGCCGGGCGAGATGATCGTGGTGTTCTGGCCGGAGGGCGGCGGGCGAAATTCGTTTCCGAAACGATCGTTCGGCGGCGGCACGCCGCCGGGCTGCGGCCGGATGACCGTCTTGCCCTGCCTGTCGGGATCGTCGGATTGGCCCATGTCAGTCGTCCATTATCGCCCAGAGATCCAGTTGCAGCTCCGGCCAGTTGCCGGCGAAATGCATGGCGATGCCGCTCGCCGTGCTGAATTCGGGCCAGAGCGGCGAGGCCTTGTCGAGATAGAAATAGACGTGGTCGGTCATGCTGCGGATCTGGCGCGGCGGCGTCGGCATGTGAACGATGTCGATGCCCGGCAGATGCGTCTGGACGATCTCGCGCATCTTGGTGTTCGGCCCGACCTTGCACAGATCGGGAAAGCTCTGCTGGATCTGCGACAGCGGCATCGCCGCCGAGACCTCGACCACGAAACGCGCCGTGCGGAACAGGTTGCGGTTGATGACATTGGCGAGGAAGGCGTTGGGCCGCACCTGTGTGAGATCCAGCCGGATCGCCCGGCCGATATCGAGGCTGAGCTGGCGCTGGATGATTTCGAGGATCGGCTCGAACACCTCATGCAGCCGGTCATGGTCGTAGCGCGGAAAATCCGGCGCCATGCGGTTTCCCGAGAAGGTGGAAAGCTCGCCGGCAAAGCGGATGAGGTCGACATAAAGCCGCTCGGGATGCAGGTATTTCGAGGCGCGGCTGTGGCGCAGCACGTTCACCTGGCCGTTGAGCAATTGCAGCATAAAATAGTCGTAGGCCTGCAAGCCCCCGCCGGAGCTGGGATCGGTGGCATAGCGCGACAGGGCCTCCAGCCTTGTCTCCACCCAGCCGATCACCCGGTCCAGCCAGCCGGTGGTGACCGGATGCGCATGGCAGCTGAGCACCGGCGGGGCGACGCGCTCATCGAGCACGATGGTCTTGTCGCGCACCTCGACGATGCGGGCGATGGCGAGGTTGTGATAGCCGGGGCGCGGCGTCTCGCGCACCAAGAATTCGATGCGCGGATGCGCCACCTCGATATCCTGGGCGACATGCATGCCGGAGGCGGAATCGACGAAGGTTTCGAGATCGAGCGTGTAGCGGCTGCCGTTGCCGCCATTGGCGGCCGCGACCTCGCGACCGTTCGGCGTCGCGACCGGCATGGTCATCCAGACGATGCGCCGCTCCGAACCCTCGGGAATATCGACCGGGGCCGGCAGCGGGCTGTTGCCCGGCATGTCGAAGGGCACGCCATCCTGGAAGACGCCCGAGGCGCGGCGCAGGCCGAACTTGTTCTGCTGGGCGAGATCGCGGTCGATCTCCAGCTCGACGAAGCCCCAGGGATAGGGGGTGATATAGCCGACGCGGTTTTCGAGGAGTTTTTCGACATAGCGGTCATGCTGCTGCAAATGGTGCTGATGGAGGAAAAGTCCTTCCGACCACACGACCTTGCTGTACCATGACATCGCCCATACTCCCCCGACACCGGTCGCACCTGCCATGACAGCGTCCTCTGGGCCGGTGGCGACGCCGGGGGGACGATGTTACGCTTTATCTTCGCACGTCTTGCGGAATTGCTTCATGTATAGGTCTTGTAAGGATTTGGCCTGCGGCAAAGGCTTTGTTCCGGTTTGACTTAGTAAATCTCCAAAACGGTTTTTTTTCAACTGCGCAGATCCGGTGCGGGGATCGGGAGCGCGGACGGATGGCGTGTGCTCAATCGTTCCTGAGAAACAGCGTCCAGCGCTCCTGTTCGCGCGTATCCACCTCGAGGAAATCCGCTTGCTTGTAGCCGCGCAGCCAGCACTGCTTCGTGCCGCGAATGAGGAAGCGTCTGGTGCCGATGCAGGAGGGAATGGAGCCCGCCGTCACCGGCTGGCCGAAGACATCCTCCGCATAAACATAGACATAGCGGCTGGCGAGCGGCTTGCGGATCACCTCGGCGCAGCGGTTCGCCCCGACGCTCCACCAACCCTCGGTCTGGAACTCTCCGTCCTCCTCATAGCCGATGGCGACGTTGAGCACGTCCAGCGACTGGTTGCAGACGGAAAATTCCGCTCGCGCCGGACCTTGCAGAAACAGCACCATGGGCAGCGCCAAGAATTGCGCTCTTGCCAAGCGCGCCGACATGCGCCTTAATTCCCGCATCGCTTTGTGGAGTTTCCAGCCCATGACGAAGACGATCCTGTTTCTTTCGGCCTGCCTGTCTGTAGCCGGCTGCTCCACCACGCCTGCGCCTCCCATGGCCCCGCCCAAGCCGGAAAAGATCGGCCCCGCCCCCTCCCAACCCGGCAATTGTTTCTATCGCGGGCCGGATGGCAAGGTGTTCATCTCCGCCTGCTGAGCGCATGAGCACCCTCACCGCACCGGCTTGCCGAACCGGCCCGCCGCCGGCATGCCCTTGACGGCGAACCGGGCGTCGACGAGACGGCGCAGCACGCCCTCGCGCAACAGCACCGCGAGACTCCCGGCCGCCGCTTCGGCAAGCTCCGGCAATGGCGCGTCGGAGGGCATGCGGCGCACCGCCTCCAGCACCTCGCCCAGCCGGTCGATGGCTTCGAGAATCGAACCTGGCACGGTGAACAGGCTCGATCCGAGGATCGAAAGGCTGACGCCCGGCAGCGTCATGGCGGCAAGGCCGGCAAGCAGCGCCCGTTCATCGCCTGCGGCCAGCGCCTCGAATTCCTGCCGCACCGTTCCCTCCAGATGCGCCGGCACGAGCCTGACGACGACCCGCAACCGCCCGGGAAAATCGTCGGCCGTCCCCTCCTGCGCCATGCGCGCATCCAGGTCTTCCGTCATCTTCGAAAAGGCGACGACCGGATCGGCGGCCAGCGCCACCGCGATGACGCCGCTGCCGGCCGCGCGCGCCAGAACCTCCGCCAGCTCTCCACGCCCGGCGGCGCGGACAGCGGCGGTATCGATGCCCCAGCGGCGCAGGAAGCGGCGCACCCGCTCCTCCGCGCCGGGGCGCGACAGGAAGGCGGCCAGCGCATCGCGCAGAGACAGCCGGTCGCGCAACAGCACGCGCCGCGCCTGCACCGGAAAGGCCGAAAGCGGCCCGACGAAAAGCGTCTCGCGCGCACTGCGCAGCGAAACGATATCGGTGGCGGAGCTGCTCATGAGTCAGCCTGTCGTTTCGGTCATGGCCATCATTTCCCCTTCGCGTTCATCTGCTGATAGGCTTCGGAGAAATAGGCGAGGAAGACGTCGAGCATGCCGTTGGCATTGGCCTCGGTCTTGGCTTCCCAGCGGGCGACGAAGGTTTCCCAGGCCTTGGCCTTGCGGTTGGAGAAGGGCGATTGCGCAACCTTGGCTTCCACCGCCTCCGGCGAGAGGTCGTCGAGCAGGCGGGCGAGCGCCCGCTGCATGGCGGCATAGGTGGCCATTTCGTGGCGCTTCAAGTCGGCGAAGGCCTGGGTGAAGGCGTGCTGGCCGTCGAGATAACCGAGGCGATCGCGGCTGAGCATGGCCTCCAGCGCTTCCGAGGCGCCCGGCAGAAATTTCAGCGGATTGTTGTCCTGTGCGCCGATCATGGTGCGGTCGGCGGTCTTGACCATCGCGCGCGCCGAGGCCCGTGCCTTCAACAATTGCGCCACCTCGTCGGACACGGTCAGCATCATCGCGCCGATTTCGCGGAACAGTTCGGCCGCATCGCGATTGGCGAGCATGTGCGGCGAAAGCTGCGCGCCCTCGCAGAAGGCGGCGAGCAACCGTTCCTCCCGCGCGGCGGATGCGGCAGGCGGCCGGCGGGCGAAGGGATCGGCCTGCGGCTCCGCGGCCGGCGGAATGGGAATGGCCGGCTGCGGCGGCAAGCCACCGGCTGGGCCCGGGCGCGGATAGGCCCCGAAGGCACCGCGATCCGGCGAAACGGACCCATTGTCGGGCGGCGCATTGCGCGCAGCGGGCATGTCGATATGGGAGTCGACGAAATCCGGCAGTTTTTGCCGTGCCGCCGGCGGCTGGAAATCGCGCCGGTTCATGGGCGGCGCAGGCGACGGCCGGCCGGCGCCCCAGATATCCTCTTCGTCGTCGCCCCCCCAGGGGTTGTTGGCGGCCACGGGCGGAGCGGCAAAGCCGGCCGCCTGCGACAGGCGCACGAGGATGACATAGGTGCCGATGGTCAGCACGTCGCCGTCGCGCAGCAGATAGGGGCTTTTCACCCGCTGCTGGGCGCCGTTGACGAAGGTGCCGTTGCGGGAGATGTCGTTGAGCAGATAGCCGTCCGGCCCCGGCGCGATCTCGCAGTGCCGGCCGGAAATATAGAGCTGCGGATCGGCCAGCGCCCAGTCGCGGAAGGGATCGCGGCCGATCTCGAAGCGGCCGCCGCTTGCGGTATAGCTCGTCGGCCCGCCATCCGGCAGGCGATCGACATTGGTGATCGTCAGCGTGATCGTCTGCATGGGCCTTGTCCTTCCCGGATGACGGGGCGAGTGGGCGATCTCCCGAGGATACTTCACTATAAAACCGCCGGGCCTGCAAACAACGTTCTTGGATCGGCCGCTTCGGACTTGCTTTTTTTCTTGCGATGGCGGCAAATATTGTCGACCGGCGATCGCCCGCGCGACGATACGGCCTTTTCGAAAGTGCATCCGAAAGTGAAGGCCGGCTTTCGAGCACGCGCTCCGGGCCGGAATGGCGCCGGAGACTTTGACCATGACGGTTTTGCCGCGACAGGGGAAGCGCGCAGCGGTTCTCACCACCACCAAGGAGGCCGATTATCTCGTCGTCTCCCGCTTCGACGGTTCCGAAGCGGTGAGCGAGCTGTTCGAATACCGCGTGGAAGCGCTGAGCACGAAGGAGGATATCGACTTCGACGAGCTGCTCGGCAAGCATATGACCCTGACGCTGAACAGCATAAACGGCGTGCAGCGCAAGTTCGACGGCATCCTGACCGAGACGCAATGGCTCGGCATGCGCGATCACTTTTACGCCTACCGGCTGGTGCTGCGGCCGTGGTTCTGGCTGCTGGCGCATCGCAGCGATTGCTTCATCTTCCACGATTCCACCGTGCAGGACATCGTCAACGCCGTGTTCGGCCGGCATGGTTTTTCCGATTTCGAGGATCGCACCGGCGGCTCCTATCCGAAGCTGGAATATTGCGTGCAATATCGCGAAAGCGACATGACCTTCGTCGCGCGCCTGCTGGAGGAATTCGGCATCGGCTATTTCTTCGAGCACAAGGAAGGCAGCCACAAGCTGATCCTGGTCGACGACAACTCGAAATTCGAGACCGCGCCCGGCGGCAGCCGCCCCTATCGACCGCTGGAGGGCCAGGACCGGCGCATGGAGGAATGTTTCGACCACTGGATCCCCGAGCGGCGCTTCACCTCCGGCCGCGTCACCATGCGCGACTATAATTTCAAGACGCCGAATGCGCAGATGCAGGCGGATTATTCCGGCCTCGGCTCCTACGAGCATGCCGATCAGGAAGTCTACGACTATCCCGGCCGCTACGAGAAGCAGCCGGACGGCAAATCCGCCGCCACCTGGCGGCTGCAGGCCGAGGAGGCGCTGGACAAGCGCTGCATGGCGACCGGCAATTGCGTGACGCTCGCCCCCGGCCACACCGTCACGCTGACCGACCATCCGGTGCCGAGCTACGATACCGAATATGTGCTGCTGCGCGCCCGGCACAGTTTCGTCTCGCAAAGCTATCGTTCCGGCAGCGGCGCGGGCGGCGAGGAAAGCTATGACGGGCAATACGAGCTGCTGGCCAGCGACATTCCCTTCCGCCCGCCGCTAACCACCCGCAAGCCGCTCATCCACGGGCCGCAGACGGCCCTCGTCGTCAGCCCTTCCGGCGAGGAGATCGATTGTGACGAATACGGCCGCATCCTCGTGCGCTTCTTCTGGGACCGCAAGGGCGATCATTCGATCCGCTGCCGCGTCAGCCAGAACTGGGCCTCGGCGAAATGGGGCGGCATGGTCATCCCGCGCGTCGGCATGGAGGTGATCGTCGAATTCCTCGACGGCGACCCGGACCGGCCGCTGGTCACCGGTTGCGTCTACAACGCCAACAACATGCCGCCGAACGTGCTGCCGGCCCACAAGACGCGCTCGGTTTTCATGAGCTCGACCCATCGCGGCAGCGGCTTCAACGAGATCCGCTTCGAGGACGAGAGCGGCGAGGAGGAAATCTGGGTCCATGCCCAGAAATATATGAACACCGTGGTCGAGTCGCAGGAAACCCACGCCGTCGGGGCGAGCCGCGACACCACCATCGGCGCCTCGGATTCCGAAACCGTGGGCGGCGAGAAGGATGTGACCGTCGGCTCGAATTTTCGCGAGGCGATCGGCGCAAGCTATCACCTGACGGTCGGCAGCGACCGTGCGCAAAACATCGGCAAGGATGACAGCCTCTCGGTCGGCGGCAGTTCCAGCATCGATGTCGCCAGGGCGCAGCATGTCCATGTCGGCGCCAGCTATTACCTCAAGGCCGGCACCGCCATCGTCATCGAGGCCGGCGCCACCATGTGCCTGCAGGCCGGCGGCAGCTATATCACGCTGAGCCCCGCCGGCATCCAGATCGAGGGGCCGATGGTGCGGATCAATTGCGGTGGCGCCCCCTTCCAGGGCGTGCCGGTGCCGAAGAAGGCAGCCGACAAGACCAAGGGGCCGCACGCCAAGCGTTACGACCGGTCCTTCAAGAAATAGGAGCGCCGGGATGAGCAAGGACACCTGCCCGGCGGCCAGACTGGGGGACATGCATACCTGCCCGCTGGCGACGCCCGGCACGCCGCCCATTCCCCATGTCGGCGGGCCGATCATGCCGCCCTGCTATCCGCCTGTCATGGTCGGCAACCAGCCGGCGGCGCGGGTGGGCGACATGTGCATCTGTGTCGGCCCGCCGGATGCCATCGTCGAGGGCTCGATGGGGGTGTTGATCGGCAACCAGTTCGCCGCCCGCATCGGCGATGCGACGGCGCATGGCGGCGTCATCACCGCCGGCTTGCCGAGCGTGCTGATCGGCGAAACCGGTGGCGGCGGCCATGGGCTGGCGAGTGCGGTCGCCGGCGTCAATCCGGCAAACAGCACCATCAATTGCGGCAATATCATCGATGCCGCCGCCGCCCGTCTCAACGGCAGCGACCCGGATGCCGCCGCCCCCGCCGGCCAGGACGGCACCTTTCCGCAGATCGAGCAGCGCTTCGGCACGACTTTGACCTGGGGCTCGGATTTCCAGAGCGCCTTCGACGCCGTGCGCGCTGGCGGCGACGGCACCATGGCGGTGGTCGGCATCGGCTATTCCGGCGGGCGCGGCTCGCATGTGGTGCTGCTCGCCAATGACGGCGGCTCGGTCGGCATCGTCGAGGGGCAGGATTGGGGCGCAGGCAATCCGCCGGAGGCGATCACCGATGTCAATCGCGCGAACACTCGCTACAATTCTGATGGCGGCAGCAATATCGGCTGGGGCATCGTCCCGCCCCGCCCCTGAAACGAACAGGAACGGCACAATGGATGTCCACAATGCAGCGGAAGCCGAAACCATCTTCAGGACGAAATTCCTGTCGACGCTGAAGCATGATTTCGTGGTGCTGGAAACCCAGGAGCACGATTTCGGCTGGGTGTTCCTCTACACCACCCGCCGCTATGTCGAGACCAAGGATCCGAGCACGCTGGTGCCCGGCAGCGGTCCGGTCGTCGTGCTGCGCAACGGCGACGTCGTGCCGCTTACCACCTCCGCGCCGCCGGACATGGCGATCGCCGCCTTCGAGGCGGACTGGCGCAAGGCGCAGGGGCGATAGGCGTTTTCAACGCCGCCTTCGCCCCCGGAACCCGCGATTTTCCGGCGTCGCGGAAGGCGGCCCTGCGGTAATACCCTGGGGTTATTGGCTTCGGCCCCGCTTTCGCCGACTCTCGCTCCCTCATCTGGAGGAGGGGAACATGACAGAATCCATCAAACTCGACCGCACGCTCGGCCTGTGGTCCGTGGTGCTGTTCGGGCTGGCCTATATGACGCCGATGATCGTGTTCGGCACGTTCGGGGCGCTGGCCTCCGTCAGCGCCGGCACGACGGCCATGGCCTATTTCATCGCGGCGGCGGCGATTTTCCTGACGGCGGTCAGCTACGGCATCATGGCCAGGGTCTATCCGGTCGCCGGCTCGGCCTATACCTATGCCCGCAAGTCGCTGAATTCCGGCGCCGGCTTTCTCGTCGGCTGGGCGGTGCTGCTCGATTATTTCTTCCTGCCGATGGTCATCTGGCTGATCGGCGCGGCCTATCTCAAGTCGGCCTTTCCGACCGTGCCGGCCTGGATGTGGATCGTCGGTTTCATTGTGCTGACCACCGCCGTCAACGTCGTGGGCATCGCCTTCGCCAACCGGGTGAACGTCGTCCTGATGCTGGTGCAGCTTTCGGTGCTGATCGCTTTCGTGGCGCTGGCCGCGCGTTATGTCGTCGCCCTCAACGGCGTCGGCGGGCTCGCCTCGGTGCGGCCGTTCTTCGAGCCTGGCGTCCCGTTCGGCGCCTCCGTCGCGGGTGCGGCGATCGCCGCCTATTCCTTCCTCGGCTTCGATGCCGTCTCGACGCTGACCGAGGAGACCCGCGACCCGACCCGCACCATGCCGAAGGCGATCATGATCATCGCCGTCATCGGCGGCCTGATCTTCACCGGCTCGGCCTATATCACCCAGCTTGCCCATCCCGGTGGCGAATTCGCCTCGGTCGATTCCGCCGCGACGGAAATCGCGCTGATGATCGGCGGCGACCTGTTCGTCACCGTCTTCCTGGCGACGCTGGTGGTGGCGCAGTTCACCTCGGGTCTCGCCGCGCAGGCCAGCGTCGGCCGCCTGCTGTTCGCCATGGGCCGCGACGGCGTGCTGCCGGCCGGCATCTTCGGCAGGCTGCATGAGACATGGCGCACGCCGGTCATGAACCTCGTCGTCGTCGGCATCGTCGGGCTTCTGGCGCTGACGCTCGACGTCACCACCTCGACCTCGTTCATCAATTTCGGTGCGTTCCTCGCCTTCACCGCCGTCAACGTCTCGGTGATCGCGCTTTATCTGAAGGGGAATGCCGTCGTGCGGCCGCTCGGTCCTCTCGTCGGGCTGCTCGTGCCGGCGGCGGGCGCGCTGTGCGATCTCTTCCTGTTGTGGAACCTCGACGGCAATGCCAAGCTGCTCGGCCTCGCCTGGCTGGCGCTCGGCATCTGCTATCTCGCCTATCTCACCCGCTTCTTCCAGACGGCGCCGCCGGAAGTGGAATTCGTCGAGTGATCAGCGGCGGCTGAGAAAGAGATGGAACAGTTCCGCCTGGCTGGAAATGCCGAGCTTGGCATAGGCCTGGCGGCGATGGACCTTGACGGTGTTGGGCGAAAGCCCCAGCGTCGCGGCGATGGAATAGGAGGAGTGACCCTTGAGAATGAGGGTCACGATCTCAAGCTCCCGCTTCGACAGCAGCGGATGGCTGATCGCTGCCGCCGCCTGGTCATCGCCGGCGGCCGGGCTGAAGCGCTCGAACCAATGCCGCTCGGCCAGCGCCTGCACCAGCGGCGCGGCACTTTCCAGCCGGGCGATGTCGCGGCGCGAAAAGGCCGGCACCGCGCCGATGCGCGACAGCGACAAGACCGCATCGGCATGGCGCAGCCGCAGGATGAAGCCGACCTCGTCGAGAATGCCGGTCGCCTGGTAGTGGCGGCGGTAATATTCCGTCTCAGTAAACCGGTCCGGCGCCAGTCGCCGCATGACCAGCAGGCCCCGGCGCCCGCTGCGCACCGCATCGTGGAACGGATCGACGATATAGGCGCCGGCGAGATAGTGGTCGACGATGGTGGTGCGGTCGCCGACGATGCGCTCATTGTCGAGATCGAAGGCCTTGCCGCCAGGCGCATAGGCAAAGCCGTTCATCATCTCGAAGGGGACGAGTTGTTTCAGCGCGTCTTCAAGCGCTGCCGGAAAGCCGGGTTCGCCAAGCGCCGTCACCGCCCCGGCAAGCGCCGCGTTCCAGTCATCGATATAGCCCACCGCGCCCGTCTTTGCCGTCACGTCTATCCCCCGTCGCGGGCAAAGCCGCCTTTTTACCTTCCCCGAATCGTGAAAACGCGCGCTTGCTCATTGACTTGAATTTTTCCTAGCACGGAGTCCGCCGCCATGCAGTCCGTTTCTGAAGACCCTATCCATCCGCTCGACCTGCCGGCAATGGAAATCGCCGCCGGCATTCGCACCGGCCGGTTTTCCGCCGAGGCGGTCGTTTGCGAATCCCTGCGGCGGGCGAAGATCGTCGACGGCGCGCTGAACGCCTTCACCCTGCTGCGCGAGGAGGCGGCACTTGCCGCCGCGCGCGCGGTCGACCTGCGCATCGCCAGCGGCGAAGACGTGCCCCCGCTGCTCGGCGTGCCCTTCGCCGCCAAGGATCTGACGCCAACGGCCGGCGATCTCACCACGCTCGGCTCCTGGACGCGCGGCGACTGGGTGCCGCAGGAGACGGCATTGTGCATCCGCCGGCTGGAGGCGGCCGGCGCCATCCTGATCGCCAAGACCACGACGCCGGAATTCGCCCATTCCAGTTTCACCGCCAGCCCGCGCTGGGGCATCACCCGCAATCCCTGGGATGCGACGCGCACCAGCGGCGGTTCCTCCGGCGGCTCGGCGGTGGCGGTGGCGACCGGCGTCGTTCCCTTCGCGGAGGGCACGGACATGGGCGGCTCGGTGCGCATTCCCGCCGCCCTTTCCGGCGTCGTCGGGCTCAAACCCAGCCTCGGGCGCATTCCCATGACCATCCTGCCGAGCGTCTTCGACAATATCTCGCATTTCGGGCCGCTGGCGCGGACGATCGCCGACGCCACCGCTTTCATGGCCGCCACGTCAGGGCCGGACGATGCCGACATCGCCTCGCTGCCGCTCACCTTTTCGGCGGAGCGGGCCGGCGCGGGCGCGCTTGCCGGCCGGCGTTTCGCGCTCTCGCTCGATCTCGGCTATTATGGCGTCGAGGCGCCGGTTCGGACCGCGATCCTCGCGGCGGCGGACAGGTTGCTTGCCGCCGGCGCGGTGGTCGAAGAGGTCGAGATCGGCTGGACGCGGGCGGTCAATGACGGCTGGTTCGATCTCTGGTGCGTGTTCATGGCCGCCTATTTCGGCGAGACGCTGCCCGCATACCGGGAGCGGATGGACCCGATCGTCGTCGATCTCATCGAGCGCGGACAGGGCATGAGCGCCGTCGCCTACAAGAGGGTCGAATTGTTGCGCACCGCCATGTGGCGCGATCTCGCCGCCATCCTGGCCCGTTACGATGCGCTTCTCTGCCCGACCTGCGCGGTGACCGCGCCGCCGGCCGAGGCCGATGACAACGATTACGCCGCCGATCTGCCGGACGGGCGGCTGGCCGGCCTCGACATGACCTGTCCGTTCAACCTGCTGCCGCAATGCCCGGCCCTGTCGGTGCCGGCGGGGCTGGCGGGGGGCATGCCGGTCGGGCTGCAGATCGTCGGCCGGCGCTTTGCCGACGAGGCGGTGCTGTCGCTCGGCGGCGCGATCGAGCGGACGCTCGGGACCGGCGGACGGGCGCCCGGCTGGCGCTGGTAAGCCGGCTGGCCGGCAAGGGCCGCCATCGCGACGATAGGCCCGTTTTCTTTCGGGAACGGTATGTTAGGCTGGAAGCGTTCACCGGCCACGGAGATGGGATGAACGCCGAAATCGAAATCAAGCTGGAGATCGCGCCTGACAGCGTCGAGGCGCTGCTGGCGCTGCCGTCGTTTTCAGCGACGCCGCAGGCGCTGGTGCGGCGCTCGATCTATTTCGACACGCCGGCGCGGGCCCTGTTTAGCGCCGGCATCGTTTTGCGCATTCGCGAGGCCGGCGGGCAGCATACGCAATCTGTGAAGGCAGCGGGGCCAGGCAAGGGACCGTTCCCCCGGCAGGAATGGGAGATGCCGGTCGCCGGCCAGCGGCCGGTGCTGGATGGTTTTGCCGCGCTGTTTGCCGAGGCCGGAGCCGACCTGCCGGAGATCGTGCCGCTGTTCGAGGTGCGCAATCACCGCCTGCTGTGGACGATCGAGGAGAACGGCGTCCGCATCGAGGCGGCGCTGGATCGCGGCCTCGTGGTCGCCGGCGAGCGGCAGGCGCCGGTCTGCGAGATCGAGTTGAAACTCGGACAGGGCGATGCGGACACCCTGTTTGCCCTGGCGCGGCAGATCGGAGGGCAGCTTCCCGTGCGCATCGGGGCGCTGTCGAAGGCCGAGCGCGGCTTTCGCCTGACGGAGGCGCAGCCGGCCTCGATCAAGGCCGAGCCGGTGGCGCTGTCGGCCGATCATGGCGTTATCGGCGGTTTTCGCGCCATCGCCGCCAATTGTTTCCGGCAGTTCCGGCTGAACGAGGATATCCTGCTGCATCGCCGTCATGCCGATGCGCTGCATCAGGCCCGGGTCGGCCTGCGCCGACTGCGCTCGGCCTTCACCCTTTACAAGGACCGCCTGGTGAGCCCCGAGAGCCGGAGGCTCAAGGAGGAACTGCGCTGGCTGGCGGCCGCGCTCGGCGAGGTGCGCGATCTCGACGTCCTCATGCGCAAGGCGCGGCAGGACGGGTTGCGCATCAAGCTGCGCGACATCCGGGCGCAGCGATACGCGGCGCTGGCCGACCTCCTGAAATCGTCCCGCGCCCGCGCCATCGGTCTCGACCTTCAGGCCTGGCTGCATTGCGATGCCGATATGGCCTTGGCGGAAGCGGAGGCCGAGACGGTCACCGAATTCGCCACCGCCGTGCTCGATGGCCGCCGCCGAAAATTGCGCAAGCATGGCGCATCGCTTGCCGATCTCGACGATGCCCATCGCCATGAGGCGCGCAAGGACGCCAAGAAGCTGCGCTATGCCGCCGAATTCTTCGCGCCGCTGTTTTCCGACAAGCGCAGCCAGCGCCGCCGCCGGCAGTTCACCGAGGCGATGGAAGAGTTGCAGGACCGGCTCGGCGCCCTCAACGATCTCGCCACCGGCCATGCGCTGGTCGATGCGCTCGAGCTCGACAGCCATCCCGGCGTCGAAGACCTGATCGCTACCGGCGACCGCGACGAATTGCTCCGCGCCGCCCAGAACGCCCTCGATGCCGTCATCGACGCCAAGCGGTTCTGGCGCACCAAGGCGTAAGCCTCAGGGTTTCAGCGAAAGCGACAGAAGATGGGTGACGAAGGCATCCACGGTCGGCTGCAGCGCGCCGGAATTGTCGAGGCGCAGATAATTGTCGGCAAGGTGGCGAACGTCGACCTCGACGCGGCGGGCGACGCGGGCCGAGGCGGCATCGGCGCCCTCGCGGCCGCGCCCGGCGATGCGGGCGGCAAGGATCTCCGGCGTCGCGGCGATCTCGACAACAGCGATGCCGCCAAAACGCCTGGCGGCATCGGCAAGCGCGGTGCGCGACAGGTTGGCGACGACGGTCTGGCCATCCGCCAGCCGGTCCCCGATCGACGCCGGCAGGCCGTAAAAAAGGCCATGCGCGCCCCAGCTCAGGCAGAAGGCGCCGCTTTCGCGTGCCGCGATGAAATCGTCCGGCGACAGGGTCGCATGGTCCTCGCAGGCCGCATCCGCCGCACGGGTGACGACGCGGCGCACGAAATGCACGCCGGCCTCGGCCTGCAGCATCCCGGCCGCCGCCTTGAGCACGGTATCCTTGCCGGCCCCGCTCGGGCCGACCACGGCCACGAACACGCCCTTTCGGCCCGGCGCCGCTTCCGGCAATGCTTCAGGCGACACGACGCCCCTCCCGCCAGACGCCGGCCACCTGCGGCGGCAGGCCATCCTTGCGGCGAATGCGGATCAGGTCGGCGCGCCGGCCGATCTCGATGCGGCCGCGATCGTCGAGACCGGCGGCCTCGGCGGGATTGGCGGTGACGAGCCGCACGGCTTCCGCCAGCGGCGCCTCGGCCTGGTCGGCCAGCAGGAAGACGGCCTGCACCAGGCTGAACGGCACGTAATCCGAGGACAGGATATCGAGCGCGCCGGCCCGCAGCAGCTTGATGGCCGAGACATTGCCCGAATGCGAGCCGCCGCGCACCACGTTCGGCGCGCCCATCAGCACCTTCAGCCCCGCCTTGCGCGACAGCACCGCCGCCTCGACCGTGGTCGGGAATTCGGCCAGCGCAATGCCGAGATCGATGCTTTCCTTGACATGGGCGGCGGTGGCATCGTCATGGGAGGCCATGGCGATGCCGGCGGCCTGGCAACGCTTAGCGATCAGTTTGCGGTTGCGGGCGGAATTGGCCTCGGATTCCGCGATGCGCCGGGCGCTGTAGGCGGCGAATTCCGCATCGGACAGCTTCTTCTTGCCCTGGTAATAGATGCGATAGGCGTCAAGGCTGACGAACTGCCGCTGTCCCGGCGCATGGTCCATCAGCGAGGCGAGCCGCACGCGGCCATTGTCGCGAAACGTGTCGAAATGATCGACGACGTCGCCGACCGAGACCTCGCAGCGCAGATGGATGAAATGCTCGGCGCGCAGCCGGTCGGCACCTGCGGCATCGGCGATCGTGCCGGCCATGGCGGACATGTCGGCGGCGCCGAATTCGGTATCGCCCTCCAGCCCGACGCGCAGCGCATCGAAAACAGTGGTGATGCCGGATGTAGCGACCTGCCCGTCATGGGCTTGCAGGGCGGCGTCGAGATTCCAGCGCACCTTGGGGCGCGGCTGCAGGTGGGTTTCGAGATGGTCGGTGTGCAACTCGATGCAGCCCGGCATCAGGATGTCGCCGTTCCAGTCCTCGCCGGCGCGGGCCTTGCCTGCGCCGATATCGGCGATGCGACCGTCGCGCACCACGAGCGTTCCATGGACGACGTCGTCGGCGAGGACGATGCGGGCGTTCGAGTAAATCTGTTCCTGGGTCATGGGTCGTCAGTCTCTTGCCGGTCAGATCGCCAGCTTGCGCAGTTGCTGGGAAATCAGGTCCATGATCGTGACGGTCACGACCACGACGATGAGGATGGCCGCCGATTGCGGATAATAGAAAGCGCGGATGGATTCGAAGAGCACCTGGCCGATGCCGCCGGCGCCGACGACGCCGAGGACGGTCGCCGAGCGGATGTTGGATTCCAACCGGTACAGGGAAAACGACATCCACAGCGGCAGCACCTGCGGAATGACGCCGAAGATCACCTGCTGGATGCGCGAGGCGCCGGTGACGCGGATTGCCTCAACGGGCCGCGGATCGATGGCCTCCACGGCTTCCGAAAACAGCTTGGCGAGAATGCCCGTGGTGTGGACGAACAGCGCCATGACGCCGGCGAACGGCCCGAGGCCGACGGCGACCACGAAGAGCACCGCGAACACCACCTCATGGATGGCGCGGAACAGATCCATCAGCCGGCGCACGGGATGGACGATCCACCACGGCGCCATGTTGTGCGCCGAGAGGATGCCGAAGGGGATCGACAGCAGCACGGCAAGGAAGGTGCCCCACAGCGCCGTCTGGATGGTGACGATCATCTCCTCCAGATAGAAGCGCCAATCGGTGAAATCGGGGCGCAGGAAACCGGAGGCATATTCGGCCATGTTGCCGGAATCGGTCACCAGATAGGTGAAGCGGCTCATTTCCGCCGGCCCCCAGCTGATGGCGAGCAGCAGGGCCAGACCGGCGATCAGCGTATAGTTGCGCATACGGCCGGGCATGAGCGCGGCCTCGGCGCGCGGCGCGGCGCGATCCTTGGACTTGCCCGACAGGGCGGTTTCGTTGCCGAGTGCCATGATTTGGGTTCCGTTGGGTGTCGTTGTATCGGGTCAGCCAAAGACGGAAAAGCGTCGCAGCGGCGAGCGTCTCCATCGTCATGCTCGGGACAGGCCCGAGGATGACGTGGCGGCTGGAGCGGCGGATTGCCGGAAGACGAGGAGAAGCGGCAAACCGCCTCTCCTGCACCGGATCAGCCGGCGGCCAGTTCGGCTTCGAACTTGGCCTTCTGGGCGTTCAGCTCTTCCAGCCTGGCCTTCTTGGCCTCTTCGGTCATGGAGGTGTCGGCCTCGATCTTGGAGATCGCCTTGGCGGTTTCCATGACGCGGATCGGCAGCAGCTGCTTGTCGGAGGAAGCACGGAACGGTGCCCATTTCAGGCCGGCCAGAACTTTCTTCTCTTCGTCGATGTTGCCGCCGGATTTCTCCGTGCCGTAGGTCAGGAAGAAATCGCGGATCTTGGTCTTTTCGGCCTCGGAGAGATCCTTGCGCCAGACGATCGGGTCGGACGGGATCAGCGGCGAGCGCCAGATTTCGCGGATGTTTTCATAGGCCTTGGGTTGGTTCTGCTGGATCAGCGCCATGTTTTCGGTGTTGTTGGCGGCGGCGTCGACCTGTTTGTTGGCGACCGCCATGGCGTTGGTTTCATGGTTGGCGTTGGTGACGTTCTTGAAGCAGGCCTTGGGGTCGATGCCCTTGGCGCCGAACACGAAGGTCATCGGAACGAGGTAGCCGGAGGTGGAATTCGGATCGCCGAGGCCGAAATTCAGCGAATGATCACACTTCAGGAGGTCGTCGACGGTCTGGATCGGCGAATCCTTGGGTACGATGATCACCGACCAGTAGCCCGGCTCGCCGCCGACGGGAACGCTCTGCACGAAGACTTCGCCATCGGCGCGGTCGACGGCTTCCATGGCCGACTTGTTGCCGTACCAGGCCATCTGCACCTTGCCGAAACGCATGGCTTCGATGATGCCGGCATAGTCGGAGGCGAAGAAGGGCTTGATGTCCAGGCCGGTCTTTTCGCTCATGGCTTTCAGCAGCGGTTCCCAGTTCGCCTTGAGGTTCTGCTGGGATTCGGTCGAGATGATGCCGAAGTTGATGACCTCGGCGGCAAGCGCGGTCGAGGTCATCAGGCAGGCGAGCGACAGCGCCGCAACGCTTTTCAGGATCGCGTTCATGGATTTTCTCCGGGTTTGGCGGGGGTCAGACGGTCTCTGGGACCGGCGTTTCATGCCTGTTCGCCGGCTTGAAGCCGGCAGGGGATTCGGCCGGCGCATCCGGCAGAACCAGTTCTTCCGAGGCCTCTCCGTAGAGTTCGGCCAGGAAATCGTTCGTGAGCGCCGTGGACGGCCCGTCGAAGACGATGCGGCCGTCCCGCATGGCGACCGTGCGCCGGCAATAGCGCCGCGCATATTCCACCTGGTGCAGCGACACCAGCACGGTGATGCCCTCCTGGCGGTTGATGTCGGAGAGCACGTCCATCACGCGGCGCGCTGCGGCCGGATCGAGCGCCGAAATCGGCTCGTCGGCGATGAGGATTTCCGCCTCCTGCACGAGGCTGCGGGCGATGGCGGCGCGCTGCTGCTGGCCGCCCGACAGCGTCGAGGCGCGCTGGCCGGCCAGATGATCGATGCCGACGCGGGCCAGCGCCGCGCGCGCCTTGTCCTTTTCCGCCGCATTGAACAGGCCGAGCGTGCCGCGCAAAGCGGGCATGCGGCCGAGATGCCCGACCAGCACATTGGTCAGCAGCGACAGGCGGGCGACGAGATTGAACTGCTGGAAGATGACGGCGATGCGGCCGCGCCGCCGGGCGCGATTGAACCGGCCGGACTCCTGGCTGACTTCGCCCAGCACGGCGATCCTGCCCTTTTCGCCGTCGCCGGCTTCAAGGCCGGCGATGTGGCGGATGAGCGTGCTCTTGCCCGAGCCGGAAGCGCCGATCAGCGCAACCATTTCGCCGCGCCCCAGTTCCAGGCTGACATCGTCGAGCGCACGGGTCTTGCCGTATCGCTTCGAAAGGTTGAAAACGCTGATGGCGGTCATGTCTCAGGTCTCCGTTTCCGTGTGCTTACGTCAGGCCGGTAACCGGGCGACGACAGTTTCGTGACGGTTCGATGAAGCCTGGACCTCGTAACGGTCGAGGAAGTCTTCCGCCGTCATGTGGCGAAAGTCCTCCAGCGCCGAAAACAGCCGGTCGTGCGGCCAGTCCCACCAGGCCAGCGCATCCATGCGATTGCCGATGCAGGCCTCGAAGCGCTGGCGGATGAGTTTCGCCGGCACGCCGCCGACGATGGTGTAGGGCGCCACGTCACGCGAGACGACAGCGCCGGCACCGATCACCGCGCCGTTGCCGACGGATACGCCCGGCAGGATGGTCGCCCCGTGGCCGATCCAGACATCATGGCCGATGCCCACCGCATGGCCGCGCCGCCACTCGAAGAAATCCACCTCGTCCTCGGCCCCCTCGAAATAATCGCCGGCGCGGTAGGTGAAATGATGCAGCGTCGGTCGCCAGGTCGGATGGTTGGTGGCGTTGATGCGCACGGCGGACGCAATGTTGACGAACTTGCCGATGCGGGCGCACCAGATGGCGCAATCCTGCATGACATAGGAATAATCGCCGAGTTCGGTCTCGGAGAGGCGCGAGCGCGCCTCGATCTCGACATAGCGACCAAGCGTCGAGGCATGGATCTCGGCGGTGGCGTGGATGAGCGGGCTATGCTCGGAAAGCTTGGGCATCACGCGGCCTTTCGGGCGGAGAAGGCGGAGACGTCGATAATGCGGGTCGCCACCGCCTCGCGCACCGGAATGTCATGGAAGATGCCGAGAATGGCGGTGCCGCCGGCCAGCTTCTCGCGGATCATCGTCACGACGATGTCGCGGTTGGCGGCATCCAGCGAGGCGGTCGGCTCGTCGAGCAGCAGCACCGGATGATCGGTGATGAAGCCGCGGGCAATGTTGACGCGCTGCTTCTCGCCGCCCGAGAAGGTGGCCGGCGGCAGCGAGAACAGGGCTGGAGGCAGGTGCAGCCGCTCCAGCATCTCCCCTGCCTTCGCTGTCGCGGCCGTGCGGTCGACGCCGCGAGCGATCAAGGGTTCGGCCACGACGTCAATCGCGCTGACGCGGGGCACGGCGCGGAGGAACTGGCTGACATAGCCGATACTGTCGCGGCGCAGATCGAGGATGACGCGCGGATCGCCGGCGGCCAGATCCGCCATCTCGCCGCTCACCCTGTCGCGCACCAGGATCGAGCCGCCATCGACGGCATAATTGCCGTAGACCATGCGCAGGATCGAGGATTTTCCGACACCCGAGGGGCCGCCGAGCACCACGCATTCGCCGGGGACAAGCCGGAAGGAGACATGCTCGACCACCGGCAGGCGGATGCCGCCGCGCAGATGCATGGTGAAGGATTTTCTGACGCCATCGACGCAGAGCAGCGGTTCGATATCGAGTGCTTTGATCATCTTCAGCTCTCCGGGATCGAGGCGACGAGCAGTTGCGTATAGGGATGGTGGGGATCGTCGAGCACGCGGTCGGTCAGTCCCTGTTCGACGATGCGGCCGCTTTTCATGACGATCATGCGCTGCGACAGCAGCCGCGCGACGGCCAGGTCATGGGTGACGATGACGACCGACAGGCCGAGATCGGCGACCAGCATGCGCAGGAGATCGAGTACACGCGCCTGCACCGACACATCGAGGCCGCCGGTCGGTTCGTCCATGAAGATCAGGCGCGGATGGGTGACGAGGTTGCGGGCGATCTGCAGGCGCTGGCGCATGCCGCCGGAAAAGGCGACCGGCTGGTCGTCGATGCGGGCGGCAGCGATTTCCACGCGCTCCAGCCAGTCCGTCGCCGTCTGGCGGATGTTGCCGTAGTGGCGCTCGCCCACCGCCATCAGCCGCTCGCCGACATTGGCGCCGGCCGAGACGCGCATCCTGAGGCCATCGGCCGGGTTCTGGTGGACGAAACCCCAGTCGGTGCGCATCAGGAAACGGCGCTCGGCCTCGGTAAGATCCGCGAGATCGGGAAAGCGGCCATCGCGCATCCGGTAGCGGATTTCTCCGGCGCTGCGCTCCAGCCGGCCGGAAATGCAGTTGAGCAGCGTCGTCT
>Ga0209930_1002341_pt1 | contig 23065 bp, 8 predicted proteins | sample ThiBiot_500_biof_2_FD_183948 | JGI IMG/M metagenome (GOLD analysis project Ga0209930, IMG submission 183948) | Wastewater bioreactor microbial communities from Cape Town, South Africa - Thiocy_cont_500_biof (SPAdes) | ecosystem: Engineered > Bioreactor > Thiocyanate-remediating >... | reverse complement strand
CTATGAGCTAAATATATAGTTATTTATGAACACATTCAGATCGAAACCTCTATAAAATGAACACCTCCCATAGTGAACATTTTTTTGTCGGTCCCGTTAGTGTTCACTATAGGGAGGTTTTACTGTATATATATAATACCCACGTGTCTAGTGCAACAGAACAGAAACAAATTATATGTTTTGAATTCTAACGATATACGTATATAATGTTATTAAAATAACATGTTTTAATAAGAAACAAAGTCAAAAAGTATCTAAATGGGTGATTTTAAGAATATTTCTATCGACTATTTCAATTTCTCATTGCACCTTTTTTCTTAGCTATTTCAACTTTACTGCTTTTGATTATCTCGTTTGTTAGTGGTTTTTGTATGAGATCAGCACGTCAACCTTGATTGTATCTTTTTTGGTTATTTCGCTTCATCTATTCCTTTAATGTTAACCTTTAGTGTTTTTATTTTACCATCAAAAAATATAAAACAGAATTCAATACAGCTCTTCAACAAATAATCAGACAACTTCATCCACGAACAAAGTGTATGATATTCGTTGAAAATCATATAAATTTATTCGGAAGCATGTCAATAACTCAACATGATGTAGAAAAAAAATCTTTCATATGAATTTTTTTAATTTTTTTTCGTATTCTTTTGAAAAATAAATACGATAGTAGTATTTTAATGAGCACTTCGATAAGTATCATGTAGATTTATATTTTCAAAAAACAGCTAAATGATTTTTTTTCTTCAGTAAAGAACTAAATAGTATTTATTTATTTATTTATTATTTTTATAATACAAATTCAAAAGAAGAAACAGAAGAAGACAACTTGATTTTACCATCTTCCATAACCATATCCATTTCCATAGCCATATCCACTTCCATAACCATATGAATAAGGATATCCTCCTCCCATTCCTAATCTTTGGCCAAGTGTTGGATTTGGATTTCCACCAAGATAATTATCCAAAGCAATACCTAATGGACCTTTTAACGAAAAAAATTATTTCATTTTGAATAATTATTTTCTTGAAATGAACTTACTATTTAATCCTCCAGGAACATTTCTTTGAATCCAACGATCCGATTGAATTTCTCTTTGCATAGCACGTTGAGCATTGTAATTATTCCACATGTTGTATAGAGAGTCTTTGAATTAGAAGTTAAATGAATAGATGAAAAATATGAATATGAATCGTATATTCAAATGAAAGGATTTATATAGTAGTTGACATTATTATAAACATAATAAATGATGTATGACGTCAATAAGAGCATATTTATATTGAGTCATTTATACGATATTATTATATTCGCCTACATAGATTATTTCTTGATCGTAATTATATAGTCATAATGAATGTATATGATGACGTTAATTTATTTTTATATTTTCTATTATTAAATCGAATATAAAATACATAATAGTCAGATTTGAGATATTTTTCATTTTGAGGACATTTATTTAAAAACCAATAGCTAAATTTGTATGAAATTTATTGAAATACAAATAGGACAATAAAATCGAAAGGAAGCATTGAAGAAATCTTTAGTAATTAATAAGAAAACAATTAAATGAAAAACTTCTAATATTGGTATATTTTGTATGTTTATATAGTCCGATTTCATTACAAAACCCAGGTATATGATACTGAAAATTGATTAAAAAAGACGTCTTTTGATGATATTTTTAGATCAAGAAACAACTTCATTTTCAACGGCACAACCAAGTATGAACTAATTTATTTTTGTTAGTCATATCCATTCATTTAGAAAAAGAATTATCCTATAGCAATCATCAAATTTGTTTTTGTTTTCGATGCTTTATACTTCTCTAATTTTTAGTGTATAAATCATCGTCGCCATTTTTTACAAATATTTTCTAGTTTTTTTTCTATTGTTCATATCTAACTCTTTTGAATTGTATTGTATATGTCATAGTAGAAGAATTAAACTCAATATTCATTTAGAAACAAGTTTCATATAAATTAATTGAAAGTTTTTTATCCTTCTCATAATGATCTACATGAATTTATTTTTGAAACAAAGAACATAGAGCGGTGTCTGTTCTGATATCATCCGATGAAACAAACAACTAATAAAAAGTCTTCTTAGCAAAAGAACAGATATATGTGATTCACAGTTGAAAAAGAAACTGACGTATAAATATCAATGTTTAAATCATTTTTCTTCTTCTATAAAATCTCAATTTACTGTTCAGTATAATAACTAAAATTGTCGTTGAGAAAATAATTATCTGTTGATTTATTAATTTAATTATAAGTGACATGTTTTAATTTATCCTTTTGTGTAGACACTAAATTATATATGTAAGGTTAATATAAAACATTTCACCTCTTGCATCGTTAATATGAGAGTTTCAATATTGTTTCATATTTAACTTTGATTTCAATTTTATCTGATTATATTTAACCCTTCGTGATTGTGCTGATTTTTGTAATTCGTAGTTGTCGGGGGGGGGGGGGCCTGGACCCACAGCTGTATTTTTTTATCTAAAAGGCTTATCCGTGATTTCTAATAAAGATCATATAGATCAACATAGCACTAGAGATTAGATAAAGGTATTGGTCTCAAATAGGAGCCATTGATGTAGTATCGAATAAAAAATTGAAATGAGTCCGCGTGGACCCCACGACAATCACGAAGGGTTAAACAAACAATTGATAGATATATTTCTAGATTTGATCGCATGCATCTAGACATCTCTGCCTCTTATATTTCTTGAATATTAATTTTTTGAGTTGAATCTGACTAAATCAACGATAATCTGTCAATAAATGATAAATTTGCAAAATATTCAAGAACAATATTTTAATTCCGATTACCTTTGTCGACCAAATTTTGGTGAATAATCAAATTCGATTTTCAATAAAATGATCAAATATATCAGTTTGTGAAAATTTAAGCAAAAAAAATAATTTTTTCATCATTTCATAGTTATATGTACAACCATAATGAAAGTCACTATTTTCAGGAGATGAGAATGAGTTTAATCATACTTCGATATTCTTGAAATAGAATAACTTAACGACAAAAGATTAGTTAATACAAATATCTTTTCTTTTGTCGGAATATTTATGTTTATGTTTGTATTGATTCTTTTTTTAACCGATGAGTAAAATTTTTGTAATTTTTTTGCTCTTGTCTTGGATGATTTCAGATGAAGTGATTAATGCATGAAATTGTGTGATAGATTTTCTGCCGTTGTGAAGATTTTTATGTATTGTATGACCACTGGACGATCTGTGCGTATATGAGATGAAACAAAGGAATGATATATATCGTAAAATAGATGTATGCATTATTGACTGTTGTATGAGTAATGTAACTTTGTTGAGAACTGTGTTATCCCAGGTCCACCAATCCGACGTCGGATCTGCTTTGAATTCCGACAATATCCGACTATCGGGGCTGATTTTTATATGAGAAAAAAAATAGAGAAAAATCTTGAAATGAGTCAAACGTCGATTAATTTGCAATCGAATGTATTATTCATTTTTTTTTGTTTTTCTTCTCTTTATTTTTTCTTTTTTTTCTTTGGTTAAATAATAATAAAATTAAAAAAGCAAATTTACAACAATTGACTTGCCAATTGAATTCAATGTCAGTTTCGACAGTATACTCTTTATTTTTATGGCTAATACTAAGAAAAAGAATGTTCACATAGACTATTCTTCCATTGATTCCCGCCAACGACGTAATTTTTCAGTCTGACTAATAATACTTAAAACGGGATGAATTCCAGCAATGAACGTTGGATTTGTTATGATAAATCCAGCACATTGTTTACGCATATCATCAACTGATGCAAATTGATCTCGTGTATGACTGAGAATAGTCGTGTACATGTCATCATGTAATTGATGTTGAAGTACTGTGATTGGTTTCTTAGTTAATACTGCTAGTACACACAGTTCAACAGGACCACCTTCTTTGCCATTCTTAATGTCAAGAGCCAATTGTTCTTGCATATTTTCTGTTTCTTCACCTTGTATTTCACATCGTTCAATGAGTTCATCGAATTTTTCTTTTGCTTCCGAATCGATTTGATATTTAGTGTTTTTATATTTTTCAACGAAATTTTTGGTTATACTACGAATAGAACGTTTTTCATTTTCGTCAGTAGATTCTTCCATCACAGTCATATCAGGACTTGTTGTCAATTCATCATTAATTGATATCGATAGATTTGCTTTCGAAATCACATGATTTGTTATCGGTACAATCATACTTCCGTAGATAATCGCACAGACTTGATCGACTAATATGTCAACGATTCTCTTTTGAAACATAGTGATACGTAATAATCGTTGTCTTTGAGCAATGATAATTTTAATTAAAACAGTTTCGACCCAAATTCGATGTTGATCATCTTGGAATTCAATTTTTTGCAATTCTTCAAGTAATTTTTCTTTCAATGCTCGTATAGAATCATCCGATGGTTTCGAAGGCCTAGCTGAATGAGTGAAATTAGGTTTTTCATCTTCGTTTTGAATAAATCGACTGTAAACAAGTCCATTGGAAGTAATAATCGATTGTTTGACAAGAACTTTGACAATACTATCCGTCGCAGCCGATGACATTTCATTTTTCGATACATGAAGAAGAAGATCTTCGATTGTTGGAATTTTTTCTTCGAATACAAGCAAATCTTTTTTGTATTGACTAAAGAACGAATCGGTCAATGTTCTTATTTCAGATGCACCTGTGAGTGTAGGTTCTAAGATCTTTATTATGTCACCGGCTGCCGCAAATTTGCTATACTTACCTTTGCCAGTATTATTTGCATGTTCTTTTACTTGATCGAGAAAAGAATTAACCATACCTTTCGATAATGATTTCATGCTATCCATTAATTGATCTTTATTTTGAGTTAAATTTTTCATTGCAATTTGTTCCATTTCTTTACGCCATTCGTTTCTATTGTAATATCCATCAGCTATCAATGTTCGATTGAGTACATGTTGATAATTCTTATCAGTCTGTTTGATTTTCATAGTCGATTCGATTTCGTCTCGAATTTTTGATTTAATTTGAGAAAATACTCCTTGATATGCTGTTTCAGAAAAATAATTCGCTAATTCTTGAGCACCTGTTTGTATACAAGTAGTAGCCACTCGTTTACAAGCTTGCGACCAAGAAGCACCTGCAAGACTTTTGATTGAACTGGAGCCGGTGGATCGAGCACTAGTTTTAATAATAACCTTTGTTCCTTGACGTGTTGCTTGTATTGTTGTTTTAGCACCTTTTGCTAGTTGTCCAACAGCTGGTAAGCCCAATGTAGCAAAACAAATAGCAAGGCTGACACCTTTTTCAACGGCATAATCTTTCCAGGAGAATTGTCGTGACAAAGCACCTCGTATTCCATAGACAATATCATTCACACCTTCGCCAATCAATGAAAAGCCAAGACTTGCACCAAAACCACAGGTCAATGCACCAAGACAAACACCACCAATAATTTGACCAGCACCAAGTGCGACAACAACTATTACACTATACCATGGACATGGACTTAATTCATTGACAGTGATCAATCGATTAATACCCAATAATCCAAATGTTATTAATTCGTCGTATTCTTGATCAACTCGAGAGAAATTTTCAGCGAGACGTTTCAGACTTGATTGCACATTTTGTTCATTGAGTTTAAACTTTCTAATGATTTCTCTTGCACGATCCACAGGTAAGGGTTCAACTTTTAGCAAAAATGTTCGGTCAGTGATCTTTGGAATTAATCCTTTTGCATATCTTATTGACAAAGATTTAACTTCGTAGTTAAATGGTTTCTTGACTTTTTCGACGATGTTCTTTACGCGATCTATTGTCAACGAAGAAAATGTGAGTGTAAAACTCGGTTGAGTTACATGTAACACAATGAAATCTGCTTCTATTGTTGTGGCTCGACAGAAATAAATCGATTTGACAAGAATTTTATCATCTTGAAGAATTTTGAGAATTTCTTCCATTGTCAATGGTAAACGACCTTTGTCTGTTACCAATTCAATATCTCCCTTCATTTCTGTTGAGGGTTGCGCATTAAGTTCTGTTATTAATTTGAGATAATCTTCCTTGGTTGCTGTTAATTCAAGAGAGAAAGAGTCACATTGAGATAATTCGATCAGAGGAAAAATTTCATTCGAATCAAGATATTCGATATTCAACTCTATTCGTTCAGATGTAACGATGGATTCAAGTTCTTTGATTTTCTTTATCGATCCTTCAATAAAATGTATCGAAACAAATTCATCTTCTGGATTAAGCGAATCAAGTAATTTCAAAGCATCATCATTTTTCCCCATATCTTCATAACATTTTAAACTATGAAATGATAGACCGACTTCTTCCATTTCTTGATTGAGAAATGTCGATACTTCATCGCGATATAGATTTTTAGCTGCTATTCTTGTGCTTGATTGATCTATACTTCCGTCTACATCGATTAATTTCTGCGAATCTTCAATTGTACCAATAGCTTGATTGACATAATTTTGATAGATTTGAAGAATTTCTACTCGCAAACGTATTTGATTGACAAGATCGTCGTATAACAATTCATCATTGTTAGTTTTCTGTTCAAATTGCATACTATGTAATTGTGGAAGAATATATTTTCCAATGATTTTTTGTGCTCGTACAAGATACGATTTGGCTTCGACTTTGTACAAAGCTTTCCATTGTTCATTATTAATAAGAAAATGAGCACAATTAACTTGAGCAGCAAATGTAAATATTGGATCAAGTTTAATAGCTCTTGTCAATCGATCCATAGCATCTCTATAATCTACTGATATTTTTCGTGTCCATGGAAGTTTTTCAATCCATTGTCGTAAAGTATTTGCCCATGTTGAAAGTTTATTTATGATTGCTTCTGCTTCCATTAAAAGATAACAAGGATTTTGAATAAAATTTGATTTATCATAATTTTCCATTATTTCTTCTTCGAACGTTGTGAAAGCAGCTTGTAGATCATGATCAATGATTTTTGTTGACAATTGTTTATTCAAAATATCTGCCTGTTCTTGAAATTCATCGTTGAAACCTTCGAATTCAATGTATTCATTTGTTGTGTTTGTTTTATCATTAAATTGACTTGATTGAATCGAAAAATAGTACGAACCAACTTCATAACCAAGAACACACGTGTAAACAGCATTTTCTCTTTCATAAATATGTGGACTTCGAGAATCCATTCGAAAAATAATTAAATTTATATTCAATGCTTCACTTGTTGCCTGATGACGTTCTTCATCAGTTACATTCTTGTATGAATCAGAATATTTCAACATATGTTGAATGACAGAATTTTTAATGTCATCAGCAGTATAGTTATCATCAAATTGTTTTGCAATTGCATGAAAAAAACTGTAACCATCTTGTGTGACTTCTTCAATTTTAAAACCTTGTCTTTCCAAAGCGAGACGAAAAGCTGTGCGATTTTGTATTGTATAATTCATTGATTTTAACCAAAGACCCCATTGTTCTTTGGCATTGAGAAGTTTATAGGCATTATTATCTTTTTCTCGTAATTTTTTAAGAAGTTCACGAAATCGTTGAAATAATTTATCTTTTAATTGAATATCGATTATTTCATCTTTCCACATACGTTCGAGATGTGTTCGTTCAGCTTGTTCACGCCAATCACGAATTAAATCAATTGAATTTGAAAATTTCGTCGTCTGATTATTTCTATACTCGGGATAATTATTCATCAATTGACGAAATGTTCGTTCTCGACTTAAAATCATTTGTGATGTACCTCGATTACCTTGACGTGACGTTCGACCAAAAGCTTGCTCTTCGACACGCAGATTATTCGGTAGAAATGTTAAACATACATGTAAACCACCGTTTTTCTCAACTTTAAGAGTTGTTTTCAAATCTGTTCCTCGACCAGCAAGATTAGTTGCTACAATAATTTCACCATTTTGTATTCGTTGACCAACAACGTTCGATTCAACGAGATCAGTATTATCTGTATATAAACGAATGTAACATGATGGATCAGCTCGTTGCAATTGTTTGCTTATTGTTTTCGCATCTAATCGTGTTTCACAAATAACGAGTATAGCTCGTTGTTTTTGACGATTGGCAATTGTTTCTGAAACAATAGTTTTTAACCATTCATCATCATTTTCAGTTAAAATTGGTTTTAATTGAACATGTCGTTTTTGTTTAAACGGTGGAATGATAACCGTATCGACTTTGTAGATTCGATAGAGAAGATTTTGTGCATCTTTCGAGCCAAGAGTTCCAGTTAAACCATAGATATTCTTCTCGTATCGTGTAAAAAGACCCGTATTTGACATATAATTCGTTGTTACAGTTAAAGATGTGAGTTTTAATCCATGTTTTATTTGAAGAAATTGATGTAGACCATCACTCCATGTTGTACTCGGTTGAACAATACCTGTATTAGAAAAATCAATTGGCATAATTCGTTTATTTCGTGTCTCATCAGATTTAATTATGTAATGATGATCGAGACGATATTCAACTTTAGCTAAAATAGCATTATCAATCCATATTGGAATCGATTCATGAATAAAACGATGTAAATGTGTTGGAAATTTGAGATTAGATTTAGGATCCGTTAAAACTTTTCTCATATTATCAATAATTGTATCTCGTTTTGATTCGACTTGACTTTCTGAATCAATACAACGCCATATACCATGCAATAATGGACTCAACCATTCCATACCAGGCAAATTATCGGACAAGCGTGCTAATGTACTATTCTCATCGATTAACATACTATCGACTTCATCGATAATGACCGTATCAAATCGACGTGATGCACTAATATTTTTATTCAAATTAAATTTTTTTTTTCATTTATTATTGAAATAACTTACCGTGTATTCAACAAATTAAATTCATGACGAAGTAGATCAAATTGAAATTGACTCGAATTACCATAGACAATATTAGCATGATAACAATCTTTCTGTCCTGATGTATAACTTGTTTCATCATTGTTATGTGAAACAGTTAGTTTGAAATAATCATAAAATGTTCGTTTTTCATGTGCATCACGTTTAGCTAAAGTAATTGAACTTGTAATGATATCAACATGTTCATTTTGTAAAGCTTTGATTACAGCTAACATTGACACGACTGTTGATTTGCCTTCACCTGTTAAAATTTGTACTAATCGTCCGCCTTGTTCTTTCGTATCGAGTAGAATTAGAAGTGATAGAATTTGAACTGGTCGAGGTTCGAATTTTGAATCCAAATAAACAGCACGTTTCATAACAGCTATGATTTCGAATATTGACGGTTGTTCCGAACTATTCGCTGATCGAACATGTTCTGCCCATTGTTGAATTGTCGATTTCGACCATGATTCAATCGCTCCTTCGTCTGAAATTAGCGTCATTGATCCTTCGTTGTAGATTGATTGAATCTTTTCGTATTTATTCAATAAATCTTGTTTGTCAATTTGAGAATTCAATTGTTGAATTTCAGACAATAACATATTGAGATTTTTCTCTGAACTGCCAGATCCTAAACAATGTTCAATGACTCGATTGTGTACTAATGATGGCCAAGATTCAACTTTATTCTGTTCAAAGATTGATCGCATATTCGAAATAATATTTGAATCAATATTGTAGTTGACGAAGGTTCGTAAAACATTGTTTAAATATATCAAACTTCCCGGTTCATCCGATGACATTTTGCCATCTGAATTTGCCTTGAGAATGATAAGTAATTTCGAGACTGTCCATCCTTGTTTAATCAATTTATGTAGTAAAGTTCGAGCAAGAGTCATATTTTCGTTCGAACCCATCCAATATTCATTAAACGTCTTACAAACGATCAGAAATTGCATTTTCTTTTGTAATATATCAAAATCTGTTGGACTACGTTCATGAGAGAAGATTTCAATTAGATCAGTACGAGTCATCGAAAAATCGGTGAATAGATCAAGAAATGCCAGTAGATCGTCTACTGATTGAAGAATTCGAAGACATGGTTCAATAAATTCAGCCGATAATTGCTCTTGTTCAGCAATACGTTGAGACAGATGGTTAACTAACGATTTATCAAGTTGAAGATCTTCGAGTTTTGTTTCAATATAATGAACACGCATTTTGACTAGCCAATCGGATTGGTCTGATTTTAAAATCATCAATGGAGTATTGTCTTTTGATTTCGTTGTTGCATAGATGAGAATATTATTAATAGTAGACAATTGCAATGTTTCTGTGCGTTGTTTTTCAATTAACTTTCGAAGGAAAATATCACGTTGATTATTGAAATTTTCGAATTGTGTCAGATATTGATAGAAACAAATGATTTCATCGTTTGTTGCCTCTGAACAATTAGCAATAATTTCAATACAAAGACAATCACGTGACCATTGTTCGACAGGTTTTTTGAAAATTTCCGATTCAAGATAACTTACAAAAAGAATATTTTGAATAATATTAAGACTTTCTTCGAATGAATTCAATGTTAACAATTGATTCTTATCAATGTAAGATGGTAATGAAATCGTTTCGATGATTTCTGTCGGATTTTCAATAAAACCTTGACTAAATTGTTGATAAATAATTGATAAACAATGTGAAATAGATATGTTATTGGATGTTTCTGAAATTAATGTAATGAAAGACTGTAATATATTCTCAGGTAATTGTTGATTTTCTGCAATTGATTCAAGAGCTTTCAAAGCATCAAGGTCATACTCTTCATTGAATGTACGGTACAAAAATTGTATTGACTTCTCGTGAACAGATATAGCGTTATCTGCAAGAATTTGAATTAATGGAATCAATTTTGATTTTAAGTGTGAATCGAAGACTAGTTTATATTGAATCGATGCGACAATTTTGTTACATTGATAAAATGGAATATTATGTTGATGTGCTAGAAGAAGTACATCGATAGTTTCATCCGTCAAATTATCAGCCATCAATGAAAGTACTTGTTCGGGTAGTTGCTTTTCAATAATGATCATTGCGCGTGCAGTTTTTAAAGTTTGATGAAAATCAGTTTCATTATTAACATGTTCCAGTGAATTTAAATGTTCAAAAAATAAATCAATGTTTGATTGATTGTCATCTGCTCGTTTGGTGAGTATGTTTTGTGCACACTCACGAACAGAGTCATCTGATGAATTTTTAGCTAAATAGATAAGATCATTAATGACTATTGTAGGTAATGATTCACTAGACAAAAGCAGTGGTACGGTATTCATGTTGATTGTCGCATCACGAAGTGTCATATAGATTATATTGAGAATTTGTTTCGAATGAATTTCTCGTTCGGACAAGGCCATGTTTAAAATTATTGATGCATCGGTCTTTATTTGCGAATCAGTACTCAATAGCATATGTGCCAATCGAATTGATAACATTTCAGATAAATTCATGCCTTTCTTTCCAATACGTTTCAATTCTTCTAAAAGAATTTCATCATCAGTTTTCATTTTCCAATCATATTGAAGTAAATTGAAAAATATTAGCGTGTCTTCATCCATTTGTCTATCGATTGAACGAATATGAGCGAGAATTTCTAATGCGATTTGTTGAAGATCAGTATCATCACTACCATCACTTAGATTAATCAGAGCATTGATGGTTGTTTCTTGAAGATTTACTTCATGTTCAGTTAATAGACGAATTGCTGTGCAGATCTCTTTTCGTACGCTAATCAATTGATCAGATGCGAGAAGAAATGGAAGACAATTTTGATCGATATCTTTCGATCGATTAGCAGCTAAAGCTTTGTAAAACAATGCCAATTGATTTTGCAAATCAACGGAGCAACTTTTCCATTGTTGTTGATTGAAGAACGATTGAAAGATATTTTCAATAAGAGATTGATCCAAAGATTTTTGTCTTTCAATACGATGTTGATAAATTTCAATGATAAAATGATTGATCGATTCATTATCTAAATAGTTACTTAACTGATTGATGATATCATTTGAAATTATTTGATTTTGTCGTGAAAGATGAGTATAAATTTCGATTAAATCAGTTAATGGAGAAGCAGTATTTTCAAAAAAGATATTTTTGAGAATCGATTGATAATAATCATTGTTTAATGATTGTCCATTTGCAACAACATTGACTAAAATTGGCATTAAACTTAATCGTTGTTCATCAACTTCCAATTTTCGAAAAATGATATGCAAAATCGAAACAGATAATTGTTGACCTTGACTTGTCAGATGAACAAGGTTCTTAATTGCTTTATTTAAACTTGTTTTACAAGTTGAATGTTCAAGAATTTGACCATAGTAAATTTGTTTAAGAAATTCGTTGACATTTTTTGATAATGGTTGATTTCGATCAGCATGTGTCAAAAGAGCAGTGATTTCTTTTGGTTTAGAAGTTTTAAATAATAATTGAGCAAGTATATCGACCGTCTTTTTCGAAAGACATTGACCATCAGCAACAATCGATCGTAACAATGAAATGACTTCCGAAAGAATTGGTGTTTCTGTACCTAACAAATGTTCTAAACAGACGAATGTACTCTTTGGTAATGAACGATCTTCGGAATAGATTTTTAGAATATTTATAGATTTGCTCGAAATCGATGGCTCTCGATTGTAGAGACAACATTCAAATAAATGAATTAATGTTTCCGATAAGACAAAATTTTTCTTGAGTAAAGATTGAAGAAGATCAAGACTTGATAATCGAACATTTAAACTAAACGATTGACGAAAGATAGTTAACATAAAAGTTTCCATTCGCATAAAGAGAAGTCGAAGACGTTTTTGATCATATTGTTCGACTTTTTGACGCCAAAAACTATTAAAAATCATTGCTGCTACATTTCGAATAGCAAATTCGGAATCTTTCAAACATTCATCAAGATGATAAATAATTTTGAATGTCACTTCTTGTCCATTATCAATCGCATATTTTAACAACCAAATTGCTTTCTCACGAATTGAAAATTCTTCATGATAAAAAACAGCACAAAGTTTTTTCAATGCAATACTAGGTATTTGTTCTCCTCGTTTGCTCATACGAAGATAAATCGATAGAACATTACTTAATAAACCATTGTCTGTTGAATGTAACATCACTGCTAATCTTTCTAATACTTTTGTAGATAAGGATGTGTTCTTATCAATAGCATAGTGGCACAGACCAATGGCAGCTGTTTGTTTGATATTGTTCTCTTCGTCAGTAAGCAATTCACTCAATGTTTCGATGATATCAGTGGAAATCGATGTTTTATCCTCTGTATCTTTAATATTGTAAGCCAATGACCAGAGACAATTTTCTCGTGCATCAACATCATATTCTTTCGATTGAACGACTTTACAAAGTGCATCGATAATTTGTTTTGAAAATGTTGGTTTGTCTATTGATGTTGCCTTGAAAAAGATGTAGCTGGTTGCTTTACACGTATTTTTATTTAATAAATCGCCTGTCATCGAATTTAAATCAACCTTGGAATGATGACCTTTGTAGATATGTAATGCATAAAGTTCAATCAAATGTTGTTTGACGACACTGTCAGTAGCACTTTTTAGTTTGGCCTCGATTTTTTCCATCTGTTGTTCAGTCAATGTTTGTCCATTTCGCATTACGAGCAAAAGAGTTTCAGCACAATAACGACGAGTCGAAAGTATGCTACTCGAGAGACGATAAATTATTATGTCTAAGACATATGCCGGTATGGCTTGTTTCATAGCTGCAGCATCTCGAAAAGCACCAGAAATAATTTCAGTACAGTCAACTGTGCGTGGGAATTTAACCCCTATGGTTATTGTACCGCGTTCTAAAAACTTAGCCAACGATTTAATATCTTCACTTTTAAGTTGACCCTTTTTTGCCAATTTAGCGAAGTATACGAAGTGTTGCCACCATGAGCCAAACGTCCAAGAATTATCACCACGCGAAATATCGATTGGTTTCGCATCAGGATCGACTGTTTGACCGAGATGACCAACAGAAGTCAATAGATGATCCATACTATGGAGTTTTAGTGTCGGTTCAACAGATTCTTCTTCTGAACGAGATACTGATGTATTCTGTGTTGCTGTTAATTCTTTTTTAATATTTGAAGTGAACATTTGAGTTGATTTTTTCGATAGAATTCGTTTATTATCGAGAAAATCAAGTAATTCATGAATTGATTCGATTGTTGAATTGTCACCATTGATGGCCAGATGTCTTAATCGTTCAATAGTCTCTGTGTTGAGCCACGCACCATTTATGACCATTGAATGTAGTGCATAAATTGTAGCATTAAGAACTGGTATTTCTATACCATCGAGTATGACCAATTTTTCAAATTTTTCCTTAATTACTGGTGAAATCCATTTTCGAATTTTGTAAACATTGTTCAATGTATAAATGATCGTTGTTCGAACTTGTTCATTCAAAGTTCGATCGAATAATAATTTTGTCATGGAAATCTACATTGAACATGTGATCATAGAAGCATACTTATTGTATTCAGACATTTTTCGAAATAAATAAGAAATACTCCAGCCGAGTTTTTCATCTTGCAATGATCTATATAACAGTCGAATCAAAAGTGGACTGAGAACATTTTTACATGGTAAAATTGATGCAAATGCCCACATAATACATTGTCGAATAGTTTCATTGTCAGTTAGCAAAAGTTCGCTTAATTGACCAAAGAAATCGGGTTCAATGAAACCACAGTGTTCAGCAGCATTTACACATAGAATATATCGAATATACCGCTGTTTCAAACGATTTTCTGACTCGACATTTGCCGCAGTCTTGAATTTTTCTAACTCTTCAGCCGATATTTCAACACCTTCAGCTACATCAAGTGCCTTTGACAATAGTTCTCTACATTCCTCATCACCTTCTTCTTCAGCAGTTGAAATATCATTATCATCTTGATCTTCATCATTGAAACTATCATCAATATATTTTTCATCATCGTCATCATCACCGCTGGAGCTACTGTAAATATCTTCGTCATCATCACCGCTGGAGCTACTGTAAATATCTTCGTCATTATTATCATCATCAACAAAATCGTCTTCACCAACATAGAAACTGTCATCGAGATATTCATCATCATGATTCGAGTCACCGCCAGTATCACCAAGTTCTTCTTCTTCATGATTCGAGTCACCGCCAATATCACCAGGTTCTTCTTCTTCTTCTTCATGATTCGAGTCACCGCCAGTATCACCAGGTTCTTCTTCTTCTTCTTCTTCTTCATCATGATTCGACTCACCGCCAATATCACCAGGTTCTTCTTCTTCTTCTTCTTCTTCATGATTCGAGTCACCGCCAGTACCACCAGGTTCTTCTTCTTCATGATTCGAGTCACCCTCAATATCACCAGTTTCTTCATCATGATTTGAGTCATCCTTAATATCGTGATCCTTGATATCCATGTCGAAATCATCTTCGTTCATTTCATCCAACTCACTAGACGTATAATTTTCTTCTAAAAAAAAATTCGATGTTATTTTGTATAGTAAATGTTTAGTTTCTTTACAAAGTATTCTTACTTTGATTAATTATTCGTCGACTCATAAATGATATCGATAGTTGTTTGCTTCAATATTGTAAAATTAAAAAAATCTAAAATGAAAACAATATACTTGCTTTTGTCCTCATCCAACTAGAGTGTCGTCTTTCTTCTCACAGTGATTAAAGTAAGGATATATGTGTGAATATATTAAGCGCCCCTCTCCGCACGGCTGAAAAACAGTCGAAAGATAACTTGAGAAAGGTATAATATAAAACCATGTTGAGGGTGAGAAAAACACATGTATTTATATTGAAGAATGATAAGAACGCAATAGATAAAATGAATATGTAATCGGATAAAAACGTTATTCAGCATATTATACCTCGTTTATTATCTCGATCCTCATTTTGTATTTCAAGATAATAAACGATCTAAATGGCAAGCGCATGAGAGAATATCACGTGGATTTGTGCATCAATAATCAATACATTTAGTTAGATAAACGCAAAAGCCCTTTGATGCATAATTGACTTTTTCGTTTCGTCGCGCCTATCGGCTTTAATTTTCTGCGGGCAAATTTTCTACTTGTGATTATATGATTATTACGTATGTGCTTTATTCATTTTTGCACGTTTTTTTAATTTTTCGAGTTATGAAGCTAAGGACTGAATATTATGAAAGTCGCTTACTCACCATTCTCTGCTCTTTATACGCAACATATTCAATCGAGGTCGAGGATATAGTCAAATAAATAAATCGTAATGAAAAGTACTAGTACCATTCAAGTCTCCATATGAAAGTCGAATATTGATATGACGTTCACAAAAAAGAAACAAGGACAAAAAGAGACATATTAATTGTCACCCATGTAAATATTTTTCGAGTATAAACGCGTCAGAAACGCGATAGAATCGATCTGTAACAAAAGAAAAACAAAATATTCTAACAGTTTGTCCCAGCTTCGATCTGAGCTAATTGCCAATTTTGCTTTCCAGTGTTGGTATTATCGTTATTTATTCTTACAAATTTTTTCGTGCTTAAATGTCGACATTTCTCAAACGATAGAAAGTGAATTTGAACAAGTGAACTTATGTTTAAGAAACATGTATACTTACCGTTCAACCAAATCTGAACATAGTCAGTATCAGTTCGTAGATCAAGTGTATGTGAACCATCTTCATGCGTGTTATTCACAGAAATAGAAAAAAAAGTTGTGATAAACGATATTTAATTTATCCATTGTTGTTGATATATTTAGAATTTTTTTTTCAATTGAACAAGCGATATATCACTTCGATTAATTTTGGGAAAAAAATTCAAACGAAAAATACGCAATCATCTTTAAGGAATTTCTCTATTCATATTGACTGTTCAGTGAATTAGGACAATTGCAAATGTATTCAAATATTGCAATACACAGGTTCAAATCTTGTCGATAAAACTATACCAGCTAAGTTACGTGCAAATCCTTTAACGAGTTCCACACGGTCAGTGACGGTTTCTTAGACGCGTATAGACGCAGATCATTAAAGTAATGCATTTAAATGCGTTAGATTCTGCCTTTTTTACGCAGATATACGCGTTTACACGCAGTTGAATATAAAATCGCGTCACCCCGCAATAATTTTGCGTTTGGTGTTTACATGGGCACTTGTTACACGAAGGCAGACGAACATCAACTAGATTTCGATTGTATTAATAAGAAGATTTTTCTGCACTTTTATTTTTTTTTGTTGAAATAAACTTTTTGTATTTTTTTAAATAAAAAATATACGTAAATAGTAAGTATGTGACACTTAAACTCTTCGTTTCAGGGTGCGATTGAGATAAAGCGGTGTTGTCCTTTTATTTTAACATACTTTATTCCATGGAGGTGGTATGCTATTTATTTTTATCTCTCTCTCTCTAATATCTGACAATGTATTTTTCTTTGTGAATATATAAATTACCAGTTGGTCGTCTAACAATTCCAATTCTTACCAATTCCAATTTTTGAAACTGATAGGAATTAAACTCAAACTAATTTTTGAAATAAAGGCGAACGAAGTGTATGGCAAAGATTATTGATTATTTTTCGTAATAAGAGCTAGAAATTGATGAAATTAAAATGAAAATTCAGCAAAATTCGTTATATTTCTACGACTAATATCTAAATATAGTATACATTAAATAAATTCGCTGAATATAGAACCATTTTGTAAGCATTTTGAATTGGATTAGTTAAAATTAACAAGCATAAAATCATTCAGCATCAGCATTATATCTTTGGTTTTGTATATTCATATTTACAACTAAAGAAGTAATAAGTTGGTTGATTTACATATAAAACTTTTCTCTAAACTGTATTGCTTTCGAATTTCTTTTATTTAACAAATTTTGTGGATGATGCATAACTTCTCTACGTATTATTACCCCAGAAAAATTAGGACAACTCAACTACAAAGCTGTTTATCAATTCATGAATATATATGTTGAGATAATGAAGATGCTTCTATCAATGTATGTAAATAAAAATTTTTTGCTAAACTAAAAATCACTTGTAACGGGACAAACCCATTGATGATCGGTCATCGGTGGTCATTCATCCGTCATAATAGTATTTAGCTTTGGATTGAAGTTTTATCGACTTTTACTTATGCCACTTGATAACATTACAACAAAATAGAAATACCTGGTATTGTGGTAGCGTTACTCATGCTATTATATGGTACTGTCTCGTCATGCTCCATAGCGACCTCTTTAATTTCGTGTGTTTGTTCGAAATATCTGACTGTTTGAATTCAACCCAATACGATAAAGACATTTATGTCTATAATCATCTTTCATTCTTTCGAAAGCAAATAAATACATGTAAATCAATTTGATCTGTTACAATATAACTTTATTTCATTAATTTTTTTCAATACTAATAGTAAATAAAAGTGCTCAAGAATTGTCATGCAACAAAAATTATTTGTTCTATTTTCAATATTAATTCCTGTGCTAGTTACTCTTCCATTTATGTTTCCTCGTTATAATGAACAAGATGATTCCGGTATGTTGCAGAAATATCTAAGTATAAAAAACGATCTATTATCTATGATGACATTTAACATTCGTTTCGATGGAGTTGAAAATGATCCAAATAATCATTTTACAAAGAGAATTTATCGTTTAACAGAAACTATTGAAAGATGGCAACCATCTATTCTATGCGTACAAGAACTATTTGCCGGTCAGTTGCTACATTGGGAGTCTCTATTACCAAAATATTATCAACATATTGGCTATCAATCTGATCGTATAGATAAAGATCTTGGACATCCATCATCTCATATGGATTTTCAAGTTGCTATTTTATATAATAGTGAAATATTTAATCTAGTAGAACAAGATTATATATGGTTATCAAGCTCACCACGAACAGTTGGAAGTAAAGATTGGGATAGTTCTATGCCACGAACATTGAATATTGCACGTTTACAATTAAAAAATGATGACAATTTAACGGATATTCTCGTCTTTAACACTCATTTAGATGTTAAAAGTGAACAAGCACGTCGAGAACAAGCGAAAATCGTTCGATCAACAATCAAACAATGGCAAAATAAATATCCAACAGCTGTAGTTCTTCTATTTGGTGATTTTAATAGTGTTCCAACACAAGCTGCATATAATATATTGACATTTTCTGATTTTCTACATGATTCATGGGCAGTTTGCAAATTTGATACATCGATGTGTATATCCAATGAATTTTCATCAACATTTCATGGTTGGTTTGGACCAATCGTAAATACATATGGAGCTCAATTTCTACAAACAATATTATTTACTTTTCATGGTTCAGGTGTTCAACTATCCTATGAAATACCCAAGCATTTTTCATCTTATCTCGATACTATCAAACAATTGTGGAAATTTCGTCAGATGTTTAATCTATCAGAAATGATTTCATTATGGTCTTCGCATCGATTTCATGTTGACTGGATTTTATATAAAAATTCAATCGGCGGAACAGCACATTTACAACCTCGATTTATCGCCGTAATAGACATTCGTCATGGAAATTATTCTTCCGATCATTTTCCCATTGTTTCTTTGTTTCAATTGAATAAAGGTTCAGATATCTAATAATTGTACATAAAACAGTAAATCGAAATTTTTTGTCAAAAAGAAATTCAACTGATCACAACAATGATGATCGATATGTCGTGCCTAAGTTACACTTTGTGTCAAAGTTATAACTTCGGCAATATTTTTGCCCAAGTTATAACTTCGACACACAGCATCAGCGAAGTTTAACTTCGACAATTATATTGTGCCGAAGTTATTGCAAATATTATATTCAACTTTACATGCAACTATTGATAACGAAAACACATTTGGTTTTTGTTTTTTTTATCAATTAAACATATTTGATTGAAGTAGATTTATACCCTATAATCTTAATTTATAAAAAGGGCAGTAGTGTCCGATTTGAAAGTTGAATTCAACTTTACAACTTGAAATTTCAATGTTAGCTTCAGTTGAATTTTCAAGTTTCAACTTTAGCTTCAATTGAAATTTCAACTTTCAAATTTCAATTTTTAATTTTCTCCGTTCACAAAGAGACGCCCTCACCCTCTTCAATTGAAAGTTGAAAATTCAATTGAAGTTAAAATTGAAAGTTCAAATTTCAACTGAAGAAAATAAAGTTGTAAAGTTCAAATTTCAAGTTGTAAAATTGAATTCAACTTTCAAGTTTGATATTTATGAAAAAGGGAACACATAAGTCAATCAATTACGAGATAATTAGATTACGTTTTGAACACTATCTCTACATCAAGTATAAATAGACGTCGCACTAGTGTTTGAACGCATTCTCTTTAAAAAAATCAGTGACTTCTGTAACTGTACTTTCATCATATGGCTTCCTCATCAATCTCAACATCTGCAAAGGTAAGAAAATGAACATCTTTCGTGAAAGATATCGAACGAACTGTTATAGAAAACTACTACTTCATCTACTACAACTTCTACTGAAACATCGATGCCAACAACAATTAATAAAAATGCGAAATCAAAAGATGATTTTATTACTAATGTATTAAAAATGATGTTGGTTCTTAATGTTTATAGTTGAATACAACATTTGCAGTAACTTCGGCACAATATAATTGTCGAAGTTAAACTTCGCCGATGCTGTGTGTCGAAGTTATAACTTGAGCAACATTTGTTTGCCGAAGTTGAACTTTGTCCAATGTTGTGTATCGAAGTTATAACTTGGGCAAAAATATTGCCGAAGTTATAACTTTGACACAAAGTGTAACTTAGGCACGACATATACATTATTCTCATAAATCGGAATGGGATTATAAGATGAAAGGTGATTGCATAAATCGTCCTCCAGAATATCCGAATTATATGGCTCGTGTAGAAAAATTACAATATATTGCCATTGAAGATGCTGAATAAAGTTTAAAATATTGAACTCTATCGATTATATTAAAGATTTATTGTTTATTTCAATAAAATGTATCGATATTGTTTGCACTAACAAAATGATAATCATTTTAACAATTAGTTAATGAGCGAAAATAAAGAAAGAAAATTTCGTAGCGATGACATATATCTTTGTATTTGAACATCGATTTTAATTTCGAACAAAGTTGTTTTTTTTTTGAAAGCATAAATGGAAAGTAACACGAAGACTCGTACATTGGTTAAAGAATGTTTATCGCCGAAGTAGATTCGCTAACAGTAGCAGACATGATACGAATAATGTTTAATGAGAAAAAAGGTGTCTCTTATCATTTTTCTTCTCTTTTCTACTTGGAAATTTCTTTTCGTGAATCAACATGATTCATTTGTTCAGTTTTTTTTATTCAGAAGGAGCAATAAAGGAAGAGAGAAGACAGTGTGTTTATTTCATGAAAAGACTTTTTCTCATTGTTATTACGAATGTCGAATACCAGTTCTTTCAAGATGAAGCAAAGTATCATTTAATTGAAACTGATATCTCTGAAGATCTGGATGGTCATGTGGAAGAATTTGTTCAGCTACTTCTACAGCCAATCGTTTCTGTATGCATAAGTTAATTCTAAGCAATTATAAATTTCTGCTAACTGTGGATGTTGTTGATCTTGTTTAAGAGCAAGATTAAGTGATTTTTCATAGTTTTCCAAAGCTGTTGTCCAATCTTTTTGATGATGATATAATCGACCTATATTGAAAAACACTGTTATCATTAAATCATCGAACATTTTCTCCTTTGTTGAAGTGATTTCTTGATATTGATTGTAAAGTGAAATAACATTATCAAAAACTTTCTTTGCTAGATCATAATTCAACTCTCTCATATGAATTGCTCCGATAGAATTAAGTAATCGAATTCGTTCATAAATATTATCCGAAGAGGTTTTTTCAAGTTCTTGATTCGTCAACATTAATACATGATCTCGTTCGTCTTCCTTATACAATTCACCAACATTTTGACAAGTAAAAAATTCCTCTTCATTATATTATAATATACCAACACGAGCATTTTCGATAAATTTTTCAAGATATTCTTCTGCTTTTGAAATATTTTTTTGTGTCGTATATATTTCTATTAAACATAAATATATCTTTGAAAAATTTCTATAATGTTTAGATGGAACTTTCTCTCTATATATATCGTTGTATATCTATTATTTCTTCAGTCAATAGACTTACGGAACATGTTTCCCGTTATTACATAACTGAAACTATTTTTGTGATCTTGCATTATACAAATTATCTATAATTTATTCCAAATGATGTTTATTGTTAATGATCTTTTTTGTGCGGACGAGAAATAACTGTAATAATTAAACATGAAAAAATGCGATTAATTGTTTGATATCATTGAAAGCAAAGCAAGGCTTTGGTTTTGTGCGAATAGCAGATGGATCTAATGCACCTGAATAGATTCCAAAGGTGCGAGCACCATGTGTGTCAAATGCAGAGCCAGCAACATGAATTACTTTAGTTTTATCACCGTGAACGTGAACTGCAGTTAAAGCTTGAGCGTACATCGAAGAACAAGGTTTGAAACAGTTTACTGGGTAATCAGACGATAAAATCAATGAAACATTGACAGAAGAAGGGAAAACACGTAAGGCTGTTCGAAGTGTAACTGCATCGCCATTTGAAAGTAATCCTAACTGATATTTTCTCGATAATTTCGTCAACACTTCTATTGCACCAACCTTTGGTTGTAGATTACTCCATGATGAGATTAAATCGTTGAAAGTTACACTCCCTTCAGGTACTTGTTTTGTTAATTGAAATGAGCTTAAAATGTTAACTAATGATGAACGAAGAACCCATTGAAACATGTGATGTGTAATTGATGGCGAGATTGCATGACCAAAATAGGATTGATAAGCAAATAGCCATTGACTAGTGAAATTTGCGACGTCGTCTGAAGATAACATTGGTAGTAACATACCTATACTTTGCTGTAATGATACTTCAGTTAACATCAAAGCGCCAAACAAGTCAAATGTAATGAGACGTAATGCAGAAACATTCAGCGAAGAACAAGGAATGACACTTGAACTATTTTTCAGCTCGATATTTTGGTCTTCGAAAATCAGATTCAAAAATAAATACTGTA
>Ga0209930_1002334_pt1 | contig 23115 bp, 10 predicted proteins | sample ThiBiot_500_biof_2_FD_183948 | JGI IMG/M metagenome (GOLD analysis project Ga0209930, IMG submission 183948) | Wastewater bioreactor microbial communities from Cape Town, South Africa - Thiocy_cont_500_biof (SPAdes) | ecosystem: Engineered > Bioreactor > Thiocyanate-remediating >... | reverse complement strand
TACAACTACATGGAAATCAAATTGGAAATGATGGATTGGAACACTTTGCTGATGCACTTCGAACGAACAAAGTAGATTATGGACCTATTATGAATTATTATTTATTTTTCTTTTATACGTAGACTTTGGATAAATTGGCTTTGTATAAAAATAACATAACAAATGAAATAGCTCAAGATATTGCTGATGGACTTAAATTTAATCAGGTAAAGTTGCTTTTTTTCCTTTGCGTGATGCTAATAATTTACCTCTTTTTGAATTATAGAAAATGGAAAAACAAATTCGAGAAGTCAATGTAATACCACGTCCCACATATACTAACCCGGCGCTTCAGAAAAGGATAATTGATAACGGAAATAACACAGTGCTCTACTTGAACAGTTCAAATTACACTGATGACGATATGCTGATCGTAGCTGATATGTTGAAAAATAATACGGTAAGCCAATATGAAACAGTAACTATCAGTAAGATACTTCTTCGTGTTGTGAGCATTCATTTGCGTGATAAACTCAGATTTTTCTCTATCACAAAGAGTTACAGTTTTAAATTCGATAATATAGTGAAATCATAGTCGATTCCTGTTTCTAATTCACTATATTGTAGGTAATTACGACTCTACAGCTTCAAGGGAATAAAATTGGTGACATTGGAGCACAATATTTAGCGGACGCATTGAAAGAGAATAAAGTGAGTGGATAGATTTTATTTGATGAATTCTTCCTAATTAGTAAGTTAGATAGTAGTTACATACGTTTGAAGTTTTGAATAAACCGAATCCGTTTGTTGACAATGAGTCATTGAAAGTTCGAATACATTACAGAAGTTACATCTTTATAGTGACCAAATCGGAGATGACAGAGTAAGATATCTAGCTGAAAGTCTTAAACACAATGGTGCACGATATCTGTCAGATGTACATATTCATAAATCAGTGTTTTATTGACGATAGCTTTTTTAATTATTGTAGGCGTTAGTAGTGTTGTATTTGAATAATCATCAAATCTGAGATAAAGGATTCTACTTTTTGAGTTTGAGTGAGCCATTCAAGGTGGATTTTTATATCCAATAGTAGAGTAAAATCTACTAATCATTATCTTATAGACACTTACATATCTGAATTTAAACACAAATAAAATCGGAGATCTCGGAGCAAAATATCTAGCCGATGCATTGAAAGAAAATAAAGTGAGTGAAGTTGTATATTGATTCTTTCCATCGAATTATCATCAATGTCAGAGAAGTTTTTTCTTTCTAAAATAGATAAATGCGAATGTTTTCTTTATATGATAGCTCTTCTGTTAGAACGAGTTTATGAAAATCAGAATAGATCTCTGAAATGAATTCAAATCTTTCATTTAGACGTTACAAGATTTGCGTCTTTATAATAACAAAATTGGAGATGAAGGAGCAAAATATCTAGCTGACAGTCTGAAAGTCAATAAAGTGAGAGACATATCTTTTCTAAATGTTGATAGAACTGATAATATAGTAAACAGTTAACTGAATGAAGATAGGTTACTATTTGATTAAATAGATAGATTGACAGTTAACGTAAATTGAAATGATAAATTTTAACAAGTCGCATATTTCTAAAACAGCTTGTTTTCTTAATTATTGTAGACCCTGACAGTGTTGTATTTGTATGAAAATCAAATAGGAAATCAAGGAGCACAGCACTTAGCTGATGCTTTAAAAATCAATCAAGTGAGTAGACAAAGAAAAGGCACAGTAGCTTTTATTTTGAGATTAAGATTTTCTTGAATAAGCATCATAGAATAGTTAGACATTATAGTTTTTTTCGATAATTGACTTTTGAAGAGAGAGAGAGATCGTAAAATCTATCAAATATAATTATCTATTTTTACTTTTTTTATGTAGAAATTACAGGAGTTGTACTTATATCAGAATCAGATTGGAGATCAAGGAGCACAGTATTTAGGTGATGCACTAAAACTGAATCAAGTAAGTTGATTTTTCAAAATTCTGACTAATAACTCATAGTAGTGAAAGATAGTCTTCAACATAGTATCACATAATAAGTTGCTTAGTAGTAATCAAATTTGTTTTTTTTTCAATATAGTCACTTACACGTTTGGATATCTATACTAATAAAATCGGAGATATCGGAGCACAATATTTGGCAGAAGGACTAAAACTAAATAGAGTAAGTAATATACATGTTTCGAAATCTTTCGAAGAAATAGTTGAGCTCGAATCGATTTATTCGCTTGCGCGTATACTTATTTTTCGATAGTGTATCGATACTATGAAGTACTATTAATCATCTTCGTTTTTCTTTACAATAGTCGTTGACTTATTTGCAATTGCAAAACAATCAAATTGGAGACCAAGGAGCACAATATTTAGCCGACGCGTTGAAAGTTAATCAAGTAAGCTTAGTTTTTAGTAAATCTTCTCTTTCAGTTACAGAATTGCTTGATATCTTCAATTAAGATAATATCTGTAGGACATGAGACTTTAAATGAATCGAAATGTAGTGGCTCGTATCAACTCTTTTTTACTGCGAATCAAATCTCATATAATAATGACTGAGTGTGTCTAATATATTTTGTTAAGATTCATAAGTTGCGTCAATTCATTCTATATGAACGATAGTCTATGATTTTTTTTCACCTTTCTATATAGAAATTACAGCAGCTGTATTTGGGACAGAATCAGATTGGAGATCAAGGAGCACAATATTTAGCTGACGCATTAAAATTTAATCAAGTAAAAATCTATTATATGTTATCGTTCTTTTTTTTCTCAATTGTCAATAGACAGTTTTTACTTAGCTTAGTATAAATTTTGAGAAAGAACTGTTATTAAATAAGAAAACTATCTATCATTGTATTTGAGCGAATGATTATATTGACATAATATAATTAATCCTAATTAGCACTGAGAGTTGTCTTTACTTTTCTTTTAATGATAGTCATTGACCATACTGTATTTAAATAACAATCAAATTGGCGATCAAGGAGCACAGAAACTAGCCGATGCATTAAAAGTCAATCAAGTAAGTTGACTATTTTTAAAACTCAGATCTATTTATTAGTATGCGCTTTTCGTTCTTTGTAAATGACGTTTAGTTTGAGTGCACATGTATAATATTAAGATCATCTATAGCCATTTTCGCTTACGTCTTCTCGTTCGATAGGAACAATAGTCTATGATTGATCATGATTTATTTTCATTTTTTTAATATAGAAATTACAACAGTTGTACTTATATCAGAATCAGATTGGAGACCGAGGAGCACAATATTTAGGCGATGCATTAAAAGTGAATCAAGTAAGCTCTCGCATGATTATACGATTGCGTTAGAGTTCTATCTAAATCCACACTGCGTATTCGAGTAGATTAGATTAGAATATTTCTTGTGGAGTCCTCAAAACACATTACTGACTTTTTCGTTCAGACGCTTACTATTCTATCTGTTGGCAGTCAAATCACGGATAATGGAGCACGAATTTTTGCAGATGTACTCAAAGTGAATACAGTAAGACAACACTACCGAAGGACTTAGGTTTAGAGACAGGAAAATTGTAGAGTTATTCAGTGATAAAGAATAACAGAGAAATGATGTAATTTCTACTGCCATAAATGAAAAATTAGAATAGGGCTGTTACATAGTTCTTGTAGGTGATGTTCCAAGTTTTTTTTCTATCTAGGTATTGACCACTTTGAGTTTGTATCAAAATCAGATTGGAGATCAAGGAGCACAATATTTAGCCGATGCATTGAAAGTTAATCAAGTGAGTTATTTCTCCAAGTAATCTTTTGAGAATTCTAAAGTAAAATTTTGAATTAAAAATAACAATAACTACAATCATGAGACTTATATGGGAATTCGAATTTTTATTTTAAAAGCTAAAGTAAAGATCTGTTTAAAATTTGACGTATAGAATACTTCACAAAAGTAAAAATATTCTTTGATTATATTGCCATAAGATCAGTGAGTGACCATATATATATACGAGTTCTTTTTTTATGTAATAGATATTCAGTCCGATTTTAAGAAATATTTGACCAAACAATTATCTCGACATAAATAGTTTTAATTTTAATTGCCATTGAAAGTCAATCAAGTAAACTGACATATTCATTTGATATGTTTAGTATTCTGCACTTTTTTTCGTTATAAATGTTGTTTACTTTAAGCATAGGTTTTAAGAAAGAAAGATCGGAAATTAAACCGCTGAGATAGTCTATTCTATTAAGATTTATAGTTTGAGTCCTTTCAGTCGGTATAGATGATAGTTCATCTTTTATGGTGATTTTTTTTTCACTTTTTTATATAGAAACTACAACAGTTGTACTTAACTCAGAATCAAATTGGAGATCAAGGAGCACAATATTTAGCTGATGGACTGAAAGCTAATCAAGTAAGCAGTCGCATTGATTATATGGTTATACTTCACTTCTGTTCGAGTCTCCATAAGGAAATAATTTCGTTTTATGAAAGTTCCCATTCATACGATATTGACGTTTTTCATCTAGAGAAATGAAAATTGTATGCAGTTATTCAATGAATAATAGATCATTTAGGAGAACAAAACATTTACAAATCAGAATTTATCATAGTTTAGTTTTTTATTAGCATATATGAACGATCTATAAAATCCTCTAACTTTGTTTCTATCTAGGTCTTGACCCACTTATATTTATATCAGAATCAAATCGGGGATAGTGGAGCTCAGCATTTAGCGGAAGCACTAAAAGTTAATAAAGTAAGATACATTTTGTGAGAATAATTCTTTAAAATTAAGTTAGAAATGAGAATAAATATACAATTGAGTAAATCAAAAAGAGAAATTCTTCAAAATTCACTCTCAGCTTTGACATTTCTTCAATAGGCACTCAAAGATTTACGACTTCATTATAATCAAATCGGAGATAATGGAGCACAATACTTAGCAGAAGGACTGAAAACAAATAATGTGAGTTTCGTTTTGAGTTCATCATCGAAAGCGTTTCTTACAAAGGTATCTGAATAGTGACGAATAAGTTCTTTCGCGTAATTAGAAGAAAGTTAATGTTAGTTTCCGTCTGATATTATGATTACAGTAAAACCTCCTATAGTGAACAGCAATCAATTAACAAAATGTTTTATGATTAATACGATCAAAGATGCGATATGTGATTGATAATCTTCAGTCATATACAAAAAGAGAGAAAAAGAACAGTTCATTTTGTTGAATTGACAAAAAGTAAAGGCAACGATCGTGACTTGACCTTGGGACTTATTCGATTATCAACTGTAAAGCTCTTGATCACCAAGAATATCTTCTTTAAGGCGATATTTTGTAAAATAGTGCAACCTCTCTAAAATGAACAGTTTTGGCTAGTTCAAAAGGTGCCCACTATAGAGAGGTTTTACTGTAGTATAGAAAAATCTAGATTGAGAGTATTTTTATTCCTATTTCTGCTAAGTTATTGCTTAGAAATTGTACGTTCTTATGCATTGTTTGACATCAAATACTATTTTGTTAGGCGCTCAAGGAACTGCACCTTTACTATAATCAAATCGGAGATAATGGAGCACAATACCTTGCAAATGGTCTCAAAGAGAATAAGGTAGGAAATATTCTTGCTGTATCTTAGTATAGTATAGTATAGTGCGAGAAAGGAACGACTTCAGACTGTAATTTGAGCTCAAGCCATGATATAAACATCTTATTCTTCGATGTTTTTTCGTAGACGATGCAGGCTTTATGGCTTCCAGCATCACTCTCTGCTAACGTTCGAACTCATTTGAAGCAGCAGGATAAACGAATTCGTTTTGCAGATAATCGGGGCTATGAGATCCAATAGATGTAATTGAAGCAATTTTAATGAGTGAAAAATAGTGTACACCTCATATTATTTTGTTTTCTATTTCTATATTTTTTGTTGCTAATGCATTTTTTTGACTACGCATTCAATTTGCATTTTGTAATTATATATAATAAATCTTTTACTTAGACGATTACTCATCTGAATCTTCAAAATACTCAGATCAGAGATGCAGGAGCACAGCAATTAGCAGAGGCATTAAGGACGAACAGAGTGAGATCTATTCAGTTAATTCTATATCTTTGATTCATATCGACTGTTTTTCCTCTTATAGACGATTCAGTATCTATATCTTTACAATAACAACATTTCTACAAATGTTAAAACCAGCTTAAAACAACAAGACAATCGTTTACAGTTTAATTAACTTTTTTTGAATGAAATAAATAGATTTGATATGAACAAAGAGCTTATAAGCTCACTAATTATTTGTTTATTTGCATGTTTTTTTAGATAATGACATACTTGAATCTGAGATATAACAAGATAACTGCTGCTGTACAGACAAATTTAAAACAACAAAACAACAGAATCCGTTTCGCTTAATCATATAATTATGAATTTTATAAATTCCTAGCATTTTTATTCAAGAATTTGAACTGAACTCATGAATGAAGACAACTATTTTTTTAACATTTTAATGATAAAATGTTTTTTTGTTGATTTTGTTAAAAACTCACATCATAACTGTGTACATGCTCATTTCTCTCTTTTATTTATGTACGATTAAAATACGTTCTGATAATATAATAAATTAAAATAAATATCAGTATCATCTGTATTTATGCATCAAATCAAATTTTGTCCAAATGCAACCAGGTTTGCCAATCAAAGCGTAATTGATATACATATCCTTATGGTATATTTTCTTCAATGTACGTATCAAATTGACAGCGTGACCAAATTTTAATATTCTTTATCAACTCCATCGTGTCTCGCTGTTTGTTACAACGAATGATGATATAATTGCGGTATCTATCGTCATGTTGATAAATGGTCAGCAAATGCAAACACATAGATGACTGTATAATATTGGAAATATTTACATTGACGATGCAAATAACAATCGAATACAAAAATTTGTTAAAACAACATCCGATCAAGAAAAAAGTAAACAATGTTTCTTACCGATAATTAATTATATTATTATTCAAAGAAAAAAAATATGAATAATCAGTTTGTTATTTGTTTACACGCTTGCATGTGAAGAACACAAAAAAATATTTTGATCGTCTTGATTGGCTGCAATGATTAATATAATTAATTTTTGTTTTTCTTTAATGAAACGTGATCAGTTATTGGACTATATCTGACGTCGCAAATGTTATTTACAAAAAAAATTGCATATTTTTCATAGAATGAAATTTAATAAAAGTTTATCATCTATGCATGGCTGTTTTATATTTACTTTATTAATTCTAATATCAACTCTTACAGCAGTTCTTATTATTTGTTTAACTACAAAAAGAACAAGTATGTGTATAATTAAATCCATTCATTATTTATCTTTTCTTTTTCTTGCTAGATCAAATATGTTATTTATCATTTGAACGAACTGTAAAAAAGCCAATGAACTCAAAATCTCAACCACGTTCAATTGCTATAGCAGATTTTAATCGAGACAATAAATTAGATATTGTTATAGCTAATTCAGGAAAAGATAACATCATGATACTTTTTCAAAATATAAATGGATTATTTGTAAATGAAACTGTATATTCAACAAACAGCGGTTCAAATCCTTATTCAATTGCTGTAACAAATTTGAATCATGATCAATTTACTGATATTGTTGTTGCTAATTATGGTACAAATAATATTGGATTATTTTTTGGTAGAGAAAATGGAATTTTTCATGAACAAATAACGTTATCAACAGGCAATTCACGTCCATTATTTGTTACAGTTAATGATTTAAATAATGATAATCAACAAGATATTATTGTTGTTTATTATGGTACAAATAGCATAGGAATATTTTTTGGACATGGAAATGGAACATTTAGAAATGAAGTTTTTTATACAACAGGATATGATTCAATTCCATATTCACTTGTTATTGCTGATTTTAATCATGATAAATATCTTGATATTGGCGTAACAAATTATGGTACAAATGAGATAATGATTTTGTTTGGTTATGTCAATGGTACTTTTATTAATTCAACAAGATATTCAACAAATATGAATTCACATCCGTGTTCAATTAGTACAGGTGATTTTAATAATGATAATTTTACGGATATAGTTGTCGCTAATTCCGGTACGAATAGTATAGGAATATTTTTTGGTTATGGTGATGGAACATTTAAGCAACAATGGATATATACAATTGGAACTGATTCTTTTCCATCGTATGTAACAACTGCTGATATTAATCAAGATAATCAAACTGACATTATTATTATTGATTCAGAAAATAGTTTTATTCATATACTTCCCGGGTATGGAAATGGTACATTTTCAAATTTAACAACATTTGTGAATGATAAACAAACTCAATCATTTTCATCAGCTATCGCAGATTTAAACAATGACAATCAATTAGATCTAGTTATTAGCAATTATGGAACAGACGATATATTAATTTTAAGTGGCTATTCAAAAAGTTCGTCTGTTATTCAAACACAATATTCTCTTGGACATAATTCTCGTCCAACATCTCTTCTTGCTGTTGATCTAAATAATGATCGATTTCTAGATATAGTTGCTACTAAATCTGCTGCGAATAGTATAAGTATTTTATTTGGTTATGGCAATGGAAATTTTGCACATGAAATAACTTATTCAACTGGAATGAATTCATCTCCCCGATCGATTTCTACAGGCGATTTTAATAATGATAATCGAATTGATCTTGTCGTAGCTAATTATCGATCTCATACTATTGGTATTTATCTCGCTTTTGATCATGGAAAATTCTCTTCAATGATATCGTATTCAACTGGTTTTCAATCATTTCCAATTAGTGTTGCTGTTGCTGATTTTAACAATGATACATTTCTGGATATTGTTGTTGCTAATGTTCGTATTGATAATGTAGCAATTTTTCTTGGATATGGAAATGGTAGTTTCAATGATCCAGTAAGTTATTCAACAGGTATTGGTTCAGATCCTTGTGCTATCGTTGTTGCTGACTTCAATAAAGATAAGCGATTGGATATTGCCGTTGCTAATAATCAAAATAGTAATGTCGGTATTTTTTTTGGTGATGGTCATGGACATTTCCAAACAATTGTGACTTATTCAACAGGATTTCAATCTCATCCAGATTCAATGATTGCTGCTGATCTCAATAATGATAATTGGTTAGATTTCGTTATAGCGGATTCAACTTCGGATTACATTGCTATTTTATTTGGCAATGAAAATGGAACATTTGGTGGGAAAACGATGTATACAGATGATTCATTTTCAAATCCAACTGCACTTACTCTAGGTGATGTTAATTATGATAATAAAGTTGATATAATACTAACAAATTTTGGTACTGCTAATGTGGCTATTCTCATAGGATATGGAAATGGAACATTTCAATTCGATCAATCCTATCCATTACCAAGTGGTGCAGGTCCTAGAGGTGTTACTATTGCTGATTTTAATAATAATACACGATGGGATATTTGCATTGTAGAGTCCGGTACTGATTCAATAAGTCTTTTAGTAAGATATGTACAAGCTAGTTTTCTCAATAAAACAGTTTATTCAATTGGTAATAGTAAACATCCACATTCAGTTGCTATTAATGATTTTAATAACGATAATCAATCGGATATAACTGTTGCCAATTCAGGTGATGATACGATTGGTGTTTTGATTGGATACGGAAATGGTTCATTTAAATCACAAACATCGTATTTTATTGGCACACATGCTTATCCACAATATGTAACAACAGCTGATTTGAATCAAGATAATTCAATTGATATTATATCAACGGATACATATGATGATAGTATTAGTATTTTGTTTGGTTACGGTAATGGAACATTTTATAATACGACTAGATTTGCAACAGGAACTGGTTCAAAACCATATTGGATAGCAGTATCGGATTTTAATGATGATAATAATTTAGATCTTGTTATTGCTAATCAAGGTCGTGATAGTATAGGAATTCTTTTAGCTTCGAATTATATCATATTTCAAAATCAAGGGAATTATTCAAATCAATTTAGTTTACGGCCCTCATCAATTATAAGTTATGATTTAAATAATGATACACATGTTGATATTGCTGCAACATTTGCTACAAATGATAGTATTGGCATTCTTTTTGGTTATGGCAATGGAACATTTCAACAATTAATTGTGCATTCAGTTGGGTTGAATTCGTATCCATATGAAGTAATCAGTGTTGATATTAATAATGATCATATATTAGACATCATTACAGCAAATACAGGATCAAATACCATAGGTGTTTTAATTGGTTATGGAGATGGAAGATTTGCTTCTGTTCGAACATATTCTACTGGATATAATTCAGAACCATATGGTGCTGCATCAGGTGATTTTAATAATGATAGCAATATGGATATCGTTGTAGCAAATTATCGTAACGATAGTATTGGCATTCTATTCGGATTTGGAAATGGATCATTTGCAACAGTAATTATCTATTTATTAGATGATAATTCACGTCCACAATCTGTTGCTGTTGGTGATTTCAATCAAGATAGAATAGATGATATTGTTGTTGCAAATTATCGACAAGATAATATTTGTATTTTTATTAATAATGGTGATGGAACATTTCAAAAACAAATGAAATATTCCACAGGTTATACATCGATGCCAACATTTGTTATTGTTAGTGATTTGAATAATGATGATCTATTGGATGTTGCTGTTAGTAATAAAAATAGCGATAGTGTTGGCATTTTTTATGGTTATGGTAATGGAACATTTCATTCGATCGTATTGCATTCAATTGGAGATGGAGCTAGTCCTTATTGTATACGATCAGGAGATTTTAATAATGATCATGCAATCGATATTGCTGTCGTAAGTCCTGGAATAAATTATCATGTAGTACTCTATGGATTAGGTGATGGACGATTTTTATTAGGACCTTATTTTTCAACTGGAACTAAAACGGGACCTATATCAATGGCTGTTGGAGATTTTAATCATGATAATAAATTAGATATAACTACGGCGAATTTTTTAATGAATAATATTGGCATACATATTAGTTATGGAAATCAAAGTTTTGGTGGCGTAATCACATATTCAACTGGTTTTGGATCTGACCCGCAATCCGTTGCTGTTAGTGATTTTAATCAAGATAATCAATCCGATGTTGTTGTTGCGAATTATGGTACTAGTAATATCGGAATTTTTCTAGGTTTTGGTGATGGTTCTTTTACAACGATGAGCACGTATTCTATGCAAGATAATTGTCGTCCTGTTGCAGTTACTACAGCTGATTTGAATCAAGATAATCAAACGGATATCATTGTTGTCAATTCTGAATCAAATAATATTTATATATTTTTTGGATATGGTAATGGGTCATTTTATATTAAAACTATATATTCAACTGGTTTTGGTTCTCGTCCACATGGAATTGCAACTGGTGATTTTAATAATGATGATATACTAGATATTGTTGTTGTAACTGCAGGAACAAATAAAGTTTTATTAGTTCAAGGTTTTGGAAATGGAACATTTGGAAATGAAACATCCTATGCATTAGGTTATAATTTCGATCCATATGCTGTTGCTATTGGTGATTTTAATGACGATGATTGGCTTGATATTGCTGTTGCTAATTATGGTGGAGATTATGTTGAAATTCTATTAAAAATATGTGAATATTATACGTAGTGTATACACGTGATATACTTTATCTTTATTTGAGCAAAATTTTATCATAAAAAAATATAAAAGCAGATTTCCGCATGATTTTGCTCATTTGAAAAAGAAACTATATAAATCCCACATAATTTTACTCTTAAACGATATAAAATCATAAACATGTTGCTTCGAACAGTTCTTATCAATTTAATGCTATTCTCGCGTATGATTTCGACTGAAATTCAAATTAATTTTCATCGAACACACTGGCTGAATAATGACGATAATATTCAGCATAATTGTCTTTATATTTCAGTTCCATTCACAAATGAATATGATGAACGTCATATTCTTGCTTTTTGTATGACTGAATCACTAGTGTCAAAATTTCATTTAAAACCAAATTATAATGATCCAATTTTTACATTTGATCAATTAGCCGAAAAGAATGTGACAACAGAAGAATTGTATCTTTGGTCAGCACCTATTGATCTCATCGAACAATATCAAATCTATTTAAATGATCCAAAATCATTATACGCAAATGAAACATTCTACAACTGTACTCTTCCCTATTTTGGTCCTCAATGTCGATATATTTTCAAAGATTTGAATTATTCCAAATCATCATTAGATAAAATGATTGATGAATATTATACTTTGAATATGTATGAACCAATGTTACTAACATGTTACCAACATCTGAAATGTAATCGAGGACCTAGTCCAGCCTGTCTCGATTGGACCGAAATATGTGATGGCAAAATCGATTGTTTAGATGGCTCCGGATTAGATGAACAACATTGTTGGCAATTAGAAGATGTTGATCGATGCGATAAAAATCAATTTCAATGTTCTAATGGTCAATGTATTCCAGCAAAATCAGCAAATGAAAACAAATATAGTTTTGATTGTATTGATCAGTCTGATGAACCTATAGAAAATCATGGGCCTATATATTCATCTCCATTCTTTAAGGGACCAATCTTTGCATTCGATGATGTTTCATGCATTCATTTGAATAGTGTCGGACAACTTAACTATTATCCTTGGTTAAGTTCATGTGTGAGTAATCGACTGCAAATTCTAGTATATACAATGATATCGATGAAACCGACTTCGATATCTGATAAATGTTGGGCAGCATTTAAATGTATCATTCATATACCAATGGCAGATTCTTATATTTGTCGATTGATTTGTCACGATGGATTCTGTGATCGAATAATACAAATAAAATGTCCAGATTTCATCTATTTATCAGCTATTCCAATTCTATACGGTCATGTAAATTTATTATACAATAAAACCACGTTCGAAGAATTGAAATATGTTTGTTTTGATCGAAAACGAATTCATGTTTACAGCTCAGATCCCAATGTATTATTATTCAATAATGATGCTTGTTTTCCAGTTCATGGTTCACTGTGTTATGGATTTATTGGAGTTTTTCATTGGCTTGCAGAGTTTGTCTCCTGTATGCAAACATGGTTTCGAGAATATTCTGATTCACTTGATAACAACTTACCAAAATACCTTAATTCAAGTTTATACAAATGTGACGATTCGCCAAAATACATTGCAAACTATCGAGTGCACGATGGTATTTCAGACTGCTTTTACCTTGACGATGAAATTGAAAATATTAGAATTGAACGTTCATGTCCAACGAATCAAAGTGACATGTACTTTCACTGTTCCGATGAAACTTGTATTTCTAAACAATATGTTAATGATGGATCATGTAATTGTAACTATGGTGAGCTGTTTTGCATTGATGAAGACAAATTAATGTTCGATTTACAATTCAATTCATTATTTCCAGTGATTTGTAATGGTCACACTGATGTCGGAGGCCTTCAATTCGAACTTTTATTGGGTAATGACGAAACAAATTGTGCCTTTTGGCCACCAATTCATGTTTATAATCATTGCAATGGACGTTGGGATGTGGCCGATGGTTCTGATGAATTGAATTGTGAACCATCATCAATCAAATGCGCAGAAGATCATCTTTCATGTGTTTCTCAAGAAACAAATCAAATAATATGTTTACCTAATAATAAAACCAACGATGGAGTTATCGATTGTATCGGTAGTATTGATGAATCTCAGTATTGTTATGAACGCTCACAACGGTATAGATTCTATTGTCCAAATAATTTTATGCGAGAATGTATTCAAATTGACGCATTCTGTGACGGTAGATCGTTTTGTATTCAATCTGACTATGAAGAAGTTTGCAGAATTGGTGATTTGCAAACGAAACGTTTGGCAAGGACGTCTCATTCTTTTGAACAAATAGATTGTCTCGATACTGCAAAATTGATTTGTAAGCAATATATGTATTCAACAGGCAAAAAACAACGATATTTTACACTTGATCAGCAAACAAATGAAGATATCTCTGTTACACCTCAAAAACCCATCTATTTAGATTTAGAACCGAAGTCTTATCAACAACGCTGCCATCGTGGACTAGATTTACAAGTTTATTTAGATAAAAGTAAAAATCTCACAACAAGTGTCTGTCTTTGTCCGCCAAGTTATTATGGTGATACTTGTCAATATCAAAATCAACGTATTAGTTTAACATTACAATTTCGTGTTTCATCCGATTCTATTCAAATACCATTTACTATCGTCATTTCATTGATGGATAATAGTCAACAACGAACAATTCATTCAACTGAACAACTTACTTATTTGTCAAAAAAACATTGTCAAAAGAAATTTCATATTTATTTATTATATTCAACACGACCGAAAGAACAATCAAGAGAATATTTCATTCATATTGATGTTTATGAAAAAATAACATTACGATATCGAACAAGTTTTATTAAAAATATTAAATATTCATTTTTACCAGTTCATCGTCTTGTTTATCAATTGGATATACCTCCTAAAGTCGATGATTCCATTGAATCTTGTTCAGATCGACAATGTCAATATGGTAAATGTATTTCGTATACAAATGATTTAACATTAAAAAATCAAAGTTTTTGCCAATGTGAACGAAGTTGGTCAGGACAATCGTGTTCGATCAAATACGATTGTCAATGTTCGATAGATGCATTATGTCTTGGTCAATTAGCAAACAATCGATCATTATGTGTTTGTCCATTGAATCGAAAAGGACCGAACTGTTTCATCAAAGATACAATCTGTTCAAATCAAACATGTTCAAATCGTGGTCAATGTATAACACTGGATGAACATGATTTGTCGACAAATAAATCGACATGTGTCTGTGATAAAGTATCAGACGATGAATTTTGTCGATTTAATAGAACACAATTAACTTTATCATTTAATGAAAATCTTTTTGTACCGTCAACAATCTCGATTCATTTTATTGAAGTTCGAACGAATGATCATCCAAATCGTGCAACAATATCGAAACATATCTATTTTGGACAATATTCAACTGTCATATATTGGCCATTACCATTTCATCTTGTTTTTGTTCAATTTGACAATCAAACATACTATTTAGCTCATATACAAAAAATCTATAAACAATCATCAGTGATAGAAAGTTTCGTTCAATCATACAATCAATGTTTACCTATAACAGATTTATTCAATGAAACAATTACGAATAGTCATTTACTAATTCGAATCAAATACTATCATCAACCTTGTCAACGATCTGACTTAGATTTGCAATGTTTTTATGACAATGTACAATTATGTTTATGTCAACAAGTTGATCAGTATCGTGTTGCAAATTGTTTCGGATTTGATCATAAAAAAGAGTCATTATGTTCGGCAATAAATGGTTGTAAAAATGGCGGTACATGTTTTCAAGAAGATAATAATGATTGTTCACGAATTTCATTTTGTCTATGTCCAACGTGTTTCTATGGATCTCAATGTGAAATCAATACAAATGTATATTATCTTTCACTCGATACTATCCTAGGCTTTCGTATTACTCCAAATATTCAATTAACAAAACAATCATCAGCAATTCTAATCAGTTTATATGTGACAATCGTTGTTGTTCTATTTGGGTTACTTAATGCTAGTTTTGTACTGATAACATTTAAAAATGCGAATACACGTAAATCTGGCTGTGGAGTTTATCTTCTATGTTCATCTATTCTTACTTATTTTACTATGTTTTTCTTTTTATTCAAGTTTTTAATTGTTTTACTATCACAAATTGGAACAATAACAGATTATTTATTTTTAAAAATTCAATGTTATGCAATAGATTTTCTTCTTCGATGTAGTTTGACAATTGGACAATGGTTAACAGCATTTGTAGCCATTGAAAGAGTCGTTATAACTCTGAAAGGTATTCATTTTCAACAGAAAAATGCCAAATATTATTCGAAATGGGTTATTGTTTGTTCAATTCTATTCGTACTATTGACAAATATTCATGATTCATTTCATCGAACGTTATTTACTGAAAATGAAAATGAACAGCAACGATATTGGTGTATTGTTGAATATTCATCGAAGTATATTGAAATTTACAATACAGTAATAACGACATTTCATTTTATTTCACCATTTATCATCAATTTTACATCGGCTATTATAATTATTGTAGTTAAAACTCGGCAACAAGTTATTTTTCACGAAAAAAACAAAAATCAAACAGTTTATCGAAGAAAGATTCTCATCAAACAAATTCGACAACATCAAAATATTTTAATAGCACCTTGTGTTTTGACTATACTTGATATTCCTCGTTTAATTATATCATTTACATCGAGTTGTATACAATCATCGAATGACTTTTGGTTTTATCTTATTGGAAATTATGCTTCATTGATTCCATTGTTATTAACTTTTACGATATTTGTTTTGCCATCATCAGCATATAAACAAGCTTTTCGACAAGAGATTAGTCGATATCGTAGAATTCTTTTCAATATCTCATAGTTTTATCTCAATAAAATGCTCTTACTGATAAGAAAGAAAAAGCACATATCTATTTGATAATTTTCATTTTTCTTTGTATACAAAACAAAAACTGACGAATTCAAACGTTATTTATGTCACAAAAAGCTACAATTCATCGAATATCTGATCGATCAGAAATCATTTCACTTTTGAAACAAAATTCAGTGGTGTCCGATGTACCCGAATCTATTTTGATTGGATCTCGAGCAGCTCGTGAATTTCTACCTAATATTCGTGATAAAGAAGCATTTCTTGATTTTGATATTATATGTTCTTCAAAACATTTATTGAGATATCTATCAATCGTAGAATATGAAATCGATACCATTGAAATGATTATTCCGAGTTTTAATGAAGAACAATTAGATTATTATGTCACTTTTATGTTACGAAATGGAGAAAAATTCGATTTTGCTGTGCCACGATCAATGACATCATATACTGCATTTTTATTGAAAAATATCAAAACATGGACATATACTAAATTTAGACGCTACGAGCCATACAATTATTTTTATCGATACGCTTCGGCAAAACTTCTTCTCATATTGAAAAAATATCTACTTTATTATCCATATCGATGGCAAAAAACAGCTAATGATTATCGACAATTACTAACCATCACTGGTCCTCTTACACAAAAAGAGAAAGAATTAGGAGATTTATTTATTCAATATAATGAAAAACTACATGGTCCACGTCCTTCCGATGAAGATGAATTTATTATTCAGTCACAAAATGACGAAGAAAAAATAGTGATTATACGAAATGAATTTCTTCAATTTGAAAAAGACGAACAAGTAGCCTGTGTTTATCAAGCAGCGAAACAACTCTCAATTGGTGGAGATATTCTCATTGGTCTTGAACATATCTGTACAAAAAGTCCACCATGGTTAGGTGATTTTGTTATTGAACATTGTATGAATATCAAAAATGAGAAATGCAACAGTATCTCTGAAAAACTATCATCGTCAAACATAGAATGCGAAATTAGTAATTATCGTTTGTTTGAAGATTTACCTGATCTTATTCAAGAAAAGATTCTTCTCTATATTACTGATCCGCTGGATTTTTATTCAATGAAACTTGTTTGTAAACGATGGTATACTATCATGCATCAGCCTTCATTTTGGCAGAATTTGTATACAACACGTTACGGTCATGCGCTGCCGAATGGTATTGTCAATTGGAAATTAGCATATTTGATGAAGTTAATCTATAGAGAAGTGACTGATACAAGTAATTTTAATCAATTAGTTTATGCTACTTTTAATCTGGCACAAATCAATGCAAATGACGTCTTACACTTATGGGAAGATTTAACGCATAAGAATCAAGCAGTCGATCCAGATGTTTTGTTACAAATCGATTATATTCTCTCTCATTCTTATTATTATCATCTGGAAGTAGAGAAATATCGCCCGCCTTTCATTTATTCTGCTCAACTGATTCTCGTTGGATTCGAACATCCAAGATCACAAACGAAAATATCGATATATTTAACCGATACGAATGGTATATCGTCTTATGTAACTGATAATCGGATGGACTTGAGTGTTCAATTTGATGAAAATACATCGAATAATCCACATATATATTTTAGTGGTCCTACATTATTTGGTTTCGTACCAGGAGGAGATGGATTTTCCTACATTCGTAAAAACGAAGGATACTTGAAAAATACACCCAGTTCTATTTTTCCAAGATTTCCTGAAGGTCTTCTCAATTGTCTATTTAGCGTCATGGTTCATCCTAATCATCGAGCTCAATTTATTAGCTATCTGGAAAACAGAGAAAGCTTTTGCCTGGATTATTTATCTGACCAATGCAATATAACTCGACACTTATTTTAAATAATTTTAAAAGAAAAAGAAAATCTTCATGAAACTGTTCATCTATTAATGAATAGTATCGGCTAAATGCATTGCCATAGCAACAATAGTTAAAACCGGATTCCAAGATCCACCGGTAGGCCACAGTGCTCCGCCAGTAACGTAGACATTCTCTATACCTCGTAGACGATAATCATATGTTACTGGTGATTCAGTATCATTTCTGTCACCTATCCACATAGTCGAACTATCATGAACAAGACTTTTCTTGCGTATTTGATTTGGTAGAGGTCGTTCTGTTGTCCACGTTTTCTCATTCTCATGCCAATATTGAATTTGATTTGATAGTTTTTCCAATACTTGAAATGTTGCTTGATCCATGACATCCCACAATTGTTTGTCTTGTTCATTTAGACAAAAGCTCAACTGTCCATTAGTTGTAAGACATTGAGAACTATTAGACAACTCAAAATGATTTTGATTGTTTTTGTAGTCTAATTCTCCCAATGTTGAGCAAGATATCACGACAAAATCTTGAGATTTATCAATACATTCACTAGGTATTGAATTGGCTGAATATTTTTTGCAAATATCATTGATTATCTGTTTATTTTCGCACTGTCGAGAATCAATTGCAGATAATTGCAAATGAAATTGCGCTTTATTTTGCATCCCTGTAATGTATACAGCACCTAACTGAATATCGGGATCATTTTCTGTAATTGATAGACTCGTTCTAGGTACTCGAGCTATGATTGAGCTGACAAAATGTGCTGACAATCGTTTTCCTATATTAGCAAGTTGTGGGAACGAATTGAGTACTAATGTAGTCGCGGGTAATGTACTCATTGCTAAAATTAATTTACTATTTTTGAGTGGTAAGGTAATGTTTTGATTCGTTTGAAGAGCTACTGCTTTGCTGCCATCATGTATGATCTTTTCTACAGTACAATCAAAAACAACTGTAACATTAGGCATATCTAATATGGCTTGAGGGGTGGAAAATTTGATAGATCTAAGCAAAAGAAAAAGCCAACAAAAATAGATTATATAAAAACTGAAAATGAACTTACTGTTCGTTACCCATAGCAAGAGGAGCATGAAAAACCTGATTAATTGATTCAATGTCAGCAGTAGCAGTATCTAAACGTTCTTTTAAGCGCGATTGAAATGCACCATAAATACGATGATTATTTTCTGTTGCTCTAATTTCATTAGCTGAGATAACACCAAGAAAGTTTCGTGCTAAGGAAAAATATTGACTTTGTAACGCACTTTTGAGATCATCTGGCCAACCTTCAAGTTCATCTTCAGAAGGTGTTGGACTCCATCCACTCCAATAGGTAGATCTTCCTCCAAATAATGGTATCGGACCATGTACATTATTAATCATTTCATTGTTTTTTGTTTCCTCTGAAATTGTCCATGGTCGAATTTCTACGCTACCTGGAGAAGAGGATGTATCACAATGTTGATGATGATGTGGTAAATATTTCACACCTCTCTCGAGCACAAGAATTCTAGCTTCTGGATGGTGATGTGAGATTTGATGAATAAAAGCCAAAGCACAAAATGAGGAACCAATGATGATATAATCATAATCATTGTTGAGTATGTCAGCAATAGTATTTATCACAGTATAATGGCTGTACAAAAAATCAGGACCAAGGTCACGAAACATTTGATCGAATTCTTCACGAACAAAAAATATAGGAGATACTCTATGTTCGTGATCATTCTCGTCAAGTAATTCAAGCGAAAGTTTCTTTTCTGAAGCAGTCGTTGATAATCGAAGGAATAAATGATCGCCTACTTGAACTTCCGATAATACCTTACTTTTTGAGCCATTTTCTTCTAGACTGTAAATAAGTTTGTTTTTTGTATCAAATATAAGACACATTGACGAAGTCTGATTAATCAAAAACCATACTGAACCATAGTGCTTAACTGTCCAAAGTGTATGTTGTTTCGTTGATTCAGTGAAATTCTGAAGAAATAATCTATTGTCATAAGCTGCTAAGTGACGATCGTTGTAGTTAATACAACGAAGAGATAAACTGGATGGTAGTAAAACTTTCATATGACCGAAAATAAGCAAACGACGATGTAATCTCAGAAAGACTTTATATATACCTCTGTGCTTTTTCTTCAGTGGTATTTTTTCCAGTTGACTTTTTGCTATTCTTTTCTTCCATTCGTCATCATTTACCTTTGAGAATTTCAAGTGTACTCACTAATTCTCTTTGGGTTTTTACCCAAGACAATAAAATCACGTAAATTTATGCTTTTGATATTTTAATTTCAATTAATTGCATGAAATTTATCAGATTCAGATCTAGATTTTAGTTAATTCATTTGTATTGTTGCGTACAGGTGAGTATATTGTTTTAATGCTGGGTTTTTTATGCTTCTCTCAGATTCATCAAGCATATAATCATACATATGTAGTTTATCAACCTATTGTTCTATATTTATTTTTTTTTGCTTTTTTAAGTACTGATATCTACGTAAGAACATATTGTTTTTTATTCTCATAAAAAAACAGACTATAAAATCAAACGATTTTATATAGACAGATTCAATATTCAAATCAAAACAATGAAGATAACTATACAATCGAGTAGTGTGATCGTTTTGTTGTTGTTAATAGCTGCAAGTTGTATCGCACGGAGTATTATTACAAGACATCAAACTGATAATAAATCATGTGAACGGATATTCTCCTTGGTTCGATACGCTGAATATAATATTGAGGGTGCTGTTGCTGACGTAAAATCATTCATTGGTGCTTGTGGTGTTGGTTTTACTTTTATCATCCCTATCAATGCATCAAATTTCAATAGTACTTCTCGTATTTATTCGTTGAATGATACTCTTTTTACAGTATGCGAGTCTTTAAAATTAAAAGAAATTGATTATAAAACAGCTGGTCATATATATTTCACTGACGATACATTTAATGGTACGGCAAGTTTATGTAGTAATGATACAGGCTGTTTTAATTTAACTATTTCTGGTGGTTATGGGCATATTCCCGATGGTTCATGTATTGATTTTGCTGTTGAAGCTACGCTTTGTCGAGAATAACTATCTTTTTTGACGAAAGGAAAATTTTTATTATTATTATATTAAAATAAAATTTCGAGAATCCATCGAATCTTCACATATATGATGTGCGGACGGGATGAAAAATTTATTCTTAATGTCTTTTACTATACTCGATCATGATACTCAGCTGTATATATAGATACGTAAATTATACTCAGTAATTTGAATGTAAATGGGAGCAATAAACAAGATCAGGTATGAATTTTTTTATTTTGTTTGACTTCCTTCATCATTAATAGAGGAAGGTATGCTATTGCAATAACTCATAATTTGTGTAGAAACTTCCGTATTCTTGCTATTGGATTTTTCCATTTGTGCATGTATAAAATGTTAAAATTAAAAAAAGTTCGTCTTATTATATTGCATCCTAGTCTGTACAACAGTCGAAGAAAACTTGTTGATATTTTTGTGCGACTACAATTCTATAATATCATAACATGGCAATACATTGTTTTACTACCCAGTATTCTGAGAACGAGATCAACGATGCAATTCGCTATGTAAGAATTATTTGATTTAACGAGTTGTTTATATTATTGAACTTCTATTTCATTTCAGGGCACATATATACCAGTTCCATCTCGTTGTTGGAACAATTTAAGAATGACTTCGTCAAGTTTACGTGATGTTATCGTGCCTCTAAACGATAGAACTTCATTTCGATGTCGAGGAGTAAATATCTAATATTTTTACATGAGAGAAATAGACAAGTCATTTTTTCATTTTAGATAAAACAATATCAAAGACTACAAAATCTTCTCATGATTGAATATCAAATGTCTTCGGAAGACAATGTCAATTGGGACATGGCTAAGACACGATTTCAGAATTTTTTGCATCGCAAATTTAATATCGATGCAACAAGTATAATAATTCATGGAATTGTTTCGACTTCTGACACTTGGTGCTATATCATAGGGGATACTTTGCCCCTTCAACGAGCGCGTAACAAACACATCAGACAAGCACGTAATAATAAACGCGACAAATTAGCCTCACTGACATTACGCATGCTATCACCCTTTGGAAATATTATCGGTCTTGCAGCTGTACTGATTCGTACTAGATGTTCACGATAAATATTGGATTTATCGAGTGAATATAGGCTACAGCGTGATAAATGAAATGTTTTTTCATTTGATTGAATTTTAATTTTAATCCTGAATTTATTTGTATCATTCAAGAAAGGCTTTTTTGTTATATATATACACTGATTTGAATAAAATATAATTATATGCGACTTTAAACAAGTCAAATGAGCATTGTTTTACTTACATATAACAGATTCAATAAAAAATTGCTTCTCATGTCCACTCTTTTTTAGAGATTTCATCGTAATTACGCGTAATGAAGAAATTGCGTCACAATTACGCGTAATTACGGCGTATTGACCGTAGAGAGTGTAATTACGCCGTTTTGACCGTAGAAATAGAAATATACATTCAGAAATTACACTCAGTACGACGTAATTACGATCGTAACTACGCCGTTTTATCCGTAATGTTAGAAATCCTACCAAATAGGCTGGGACACATGTTTCAATGACTCGTTCAACTTACTAAAGGATGAAGGCATCATTTTGCCTATTGAAATTTCAAAACTGCCCATC
>Ga0209930_1002332_pt1 | contig 23119 bp, 21 predicted proteins | sample ThiBiot_500_biof_2_FD_183948 | JGI IMG/M metagenome (GOLD analysis project Ga0209930, IMG submission 183948) | Wastewater bioreactor microbial communities from Cape Town, South Africa - Thiocy_cont_500_biof (SPAdes) | ecosystem: Engineered > Bioreactor > Thiocyanate-remediating >... | reverse complement strand
CCGCGCCACCAAGAAGGCCGGCGACTTCCCCGCCCGCAAAGACCAACCCAGCGTCGTCCGCGTCACCCGCCACCTACAGATCCACTGCCTCAAACCCCGACCCTCAGACTAAACGCAAGGCCATTGGGCCGCTCCCCGGCCGGTCGCGCTCCGGAGCCTGACAGCCCGCGCGAACAAAACACATCAAGTGATGTCTCACAAGTGAATTCCCGACTTGTCACCCGAAGAGATCAGTCCCACAGGTGATTGGGGCTGCATTGGTCCAGGCAGCATGAAGGTGTTCCGGACCGTCGTCACTTCTCACGACCGCCGCAGCGGCAATGCATCCCGCCACGGAGAGGGTGCGTGCGGTGAAACCGGTGCCTGCGCCACCGCGCTACGCACCCTCGGGGCATACGAGAAAGTCTGTCGTCGGGCACACCGTGCACGGCCTCCGCGCGTTCCTCGACGCCTGGCACACCACCGACTGCACCACCGCGCTACGCACCCTCGGTGCGACCGTCACCGAACCCGAGCGCTACGACCGCATCGAAACCGACTCCCTCACCCTCACCCCACAACCCGACGGGACCGTCGACGTGGACACCTGCGGGGTGCGGTGGCAGGACAACTCGCTGCCGTTCTTCACCGGTACCCGCGCCCCCGTGCCCCACTACGGGCCGGCGCCCGGCCGGCTACGAGTCGCGCCGCGGTATCGGGTGGCGTGGCAAATCACCGACTACCAGCTGCCGGAGCAGCTCGACGGTCGGAGGATCGATGGAGACTCGACGCATCTGGTGGGTCTTCGTGTCCTTGAGCACCATGCCGTCAGCTGTCCGCACGTAGTTTTCGTCCAACCGGACGACTCCCACGCCAAAGTCGATGTCTGCCCACTGCAGCGTCTCGACCTCACCGCGCCGAGCGCCAGTGACAGCCGACAGCCGACAGCCAGAGGTACAACCCCCAAGCTGGCGAGGCCTCCCACGCTGCCTCGACGATGAGCGCCATCTGCTCGCTTGATGGCGGCCGTGGTTGCGGATGGGGCTTGGCCGGCGGCCTGACCGACGGCATCGGATTGAAGCTGATCCAGCCCCACCGCACCGCCGCACTGCACGCTCCGGACAGGATTGCGTGGATAGATCGAACGCTCGACGCGGCGTAGGGCTTGCAGACATGCCGAGCGCAGCCCGCCTTCGTGCAGTCGTGGGGGCCGTCCTCAGCGTGCTTCTCGACAGACGACTTGCCGTTGCACAACGCCCTGCACTTCCGCAGCTGCGCATAGAAGGGCTCGAGCCGCTGCGCCGCCTCCCGTACGAACAAGACGAGCGGGACATCACCGAGCTTCGGGACGATGTAGAGGCGGATCTGAGCGTCGTAGGTCATCCGAGTCGTCTGGTCGATCTCGTGTTGCGCCATCCACCGCTCCAGCAGCGCCCCTACGGTCGCGCGAGTGCGGGCGACCTTCAGGTCATCCGCGTCGGACAGGAGCTTCGTACGGAGCTTCTCCGCCGCCTTCATGGCGTCACGCTCAGCGCGTGCGTTGCCCGGGATCTCGATCGGCACGCTGTCAGTGAGGATGATCCGCTCGCCTGTGCTCGGGTCCTCGCCGGCCGACACCCGAACCTGCACCCGGTCCCGCATCCGGCGAATGTTGCCGCGCGATCGTGGCTTCGCCGGCTCGTCGACAGCGGTCATGAGGACGGACGCTAGCAACGTTCGTGGATCGGACCGTGGATCATGATCGACTAAATGGGCACAAAAAAGATCTATCCCTGACCGTTTGAGCTGGTCAGGGATAGAGTCGATCTTGTGCGCCCGAAGGGATTCGAACCCCTAACCTTCTGATCCGTAGTTCGGACGCTGGTGTCTGTATGCCAGGTGATCTGAGCGAACGGTTACGCCGCGGGTCGCTGAACGGGCAGAGTCGGCACCAGTTGCCAGCAGTTCGTGGACCATCTGGTGGACCGAGATCACTACGGTGCAGGCGTCTGCGCCGCACCGCGTCGCCAATCGTGCCCGCGCCCTATGGGCCGAGCGCGTGCAGATCGGCGTCATCGTGCGGAACCTGTCGCGGAGCTCCATTGCTGACCTGCCCGCCGTCACGCCCACCAACGCGTCCTCAAGCACCTCGACCACACCAGCCTGAACCCCTGGCCCGGGAGGGCCGGGCCCCCGCGTTTCCTCGCCATCGTTGTAGGAGGACTCAACGTGGCGCGCCCGCAGCGAAGCGAGAACGAACGACGTGGACGCCAACAATCAACGGTGCACACTCCCCCAGCGGCATCGGCCACCAGGTTGAAACAGAACTCTAGGGGCCGACAGGCCCCGCCGAAGGCGGTCTATCGGGCGTTTCAGTACCGCCCCAATATCTATATCAAACGGCGCCTGACAAGCGGCTACGTCTTGCACGGAACGAGGATTTCAAAATCCTCGGATGGAATACTGCCCAAATGGAGGTCACTCAATGAGTCCACATACTCGTCGATCTCGTCGCAAAAGAAGTCCTCGATCGCACCTAGGAGGTCCGCCGGCGTCTCCAAAAGAACCGCCGCCATCTTCGTTGCATCTATTAGAACCCAAGGATCATCGCACGGCATGATAAGCTCCTCACACGCAGCACGCGAGAACCCTGTATCAACAAGATGGCCGAGTAGAACATCGGTCCAAGTCGGCGGGAAATACAGCCGCATCAAATCAGAACTCTTTGCGATGAGGCAGGACTCTGGGGCAATATCGACTGAGGATCCGTAGGGCGAGATAGGTTCGGCACGAGCAATTTGCGCGGTCGCCCGCATCGTGAGGGCTGCAACCTTCTTCTCATCCGCATTTCTTGCGCGGCGCACGAGTAGCGCGTCCGACCACGCCCTGTAGGCAGGCTGCAGTCGCCCCCCCTTGGAACCAGGGTGGTCACTATCAGCCACGAAGACCACGACCGACATTTTGGCTCCTTCTCGCGAACACACCACGGTGACCAGTGGCGAAGACCACCCCCATCCCCGCCCGCGGTGACCGGTAGAGCAGCCCTGGATTGCCATCGTGGATGCTACCGTACGTGCCACAGGAGCCGCGCAGGCCCAGGCTAAATAAAGGGGCGCGATATGACATGGATTCCCGCCGAGAAGATCTATGAACAACTTGACAGATGCTGGCCTCCGACTCTGCAGGATCTCGCCCGATGGGGGTGCGATAGGGCGCCAAGCATTTACTCTCTCCTTCAAGTGAGGGAGACTATCGAGACGTACATCCGAGCCGATGCGTCCGATGCAACCGCAATCGCCAATATTAGCGAGCAGCCTGGCTCGCCTACCGATTACGCGTCCGAGCCGATTGGCGTCAAAGTTTCCGCACTTAAAGTCGTGAACCTTCGAATAAACCACCTCGGAATTGATCAGCCAATAGCTGTAGATCTCAGAACGATCGAGGACTAGCATCCGCCTCGGCAAAATCGGCTCAAATCCACAGATATGGTCAATCTCGCCACAAGCATGCTCAGACTGCTATTCACCTTCGCAAGAGATGCGGGATAGAGGTTCGGTCCCAAGCCTGAACGCTAGCCCAGCAACCGCGACGCTAGACTCAACACGATGTCTGCCACAGTCGCATCCCAGCCCAGCGCCTACGTTCGCCGCACCATCGGCGAGCTCTCGGTCGTCACATGGCCTGCACTCCAGAGCCCAACGCTGGACGCCGTCGTGACGACCAGGATCGGCGGCGTGTCGACCGGCAACTATCAGAGCCTCAACCTGGGCCTACATGTGGGCGACGACGAAGAGGACGTTCGGGTCAACCGCGAACGCGTTGCGGAGGCGTTCGGCGCGAGCCTCGACGACTTCGTCTTCTGCCAGCAAATCCATCGACCAACCGTTCAGATCGTGGGTGCGCAACACCGTGGACGCGGCGCGCACCGCCTCTCGGATGCGATCCCGGAGACTGATGCGCTGGTCACCACCACGCCAGGGGTCGTGCTAGTCGTGATGGTGGCGGACTGCGTGCCGATCGTCCTGCACGACCCGATCGCTGGCGTACTCGCCTGTGTGCACGCCGGGTGGGGCGGCACGGTGCGGGGTGTCACCAGTGCCGCGATCGAGAGCATGATGTCGCTGGGCGCCAACCCAGCCGCCATCATCGCGGGCATCGGTCCGGCGATCCACCCCGACCGATACCAGGTAGGCGCTGATGTCGTCGAGCTGGCAGAGGCGGCATTCGGCGAGCGCACCCCCACGGTCGTGCGACCCGACGGCACGGGCAAGTGGACGTTCGATCTATGGCGGGCCAACGCCCTGCAACTCGCCGACGCTGGCGTACCGTCGTCGCAGGTGCACCTCGCCGCGTTGGGCACCGGCCCCGGCTCGGACTTCTTCAGCCACCGTTTTGAGGGACCGTGCGGTCGGTTCGCGGCCGTGGCCCGCCTGACCGGGGCGACGGCATGACCGATCGCGCCGGCCGGTTCACCTACGTCGGTTTCGACGTCGAGCCCGAGTTGGATCGCGTGACCTGCCGCTACCGGCTCGACGAGCGCGAGTTTCGCGAGGAGATCACCTTCCCTGGCGGCGGCGACTGGGCTCAACCGGCGGTCGTCGAGGCGGCGCGGCTGCTGTTCCTGCTGAGCGGCGTCTCCTACTACAAGGCCGGCGCGCCGCCGGTGATCGACCTCGGGGACACGGCCGTCACCCCGCTCGAACGCTCGTTCCTGCTGAGCTACCACCTCGACGGGCTCGGCGAGTTCGCCCACCGCAACGGTCTGGACATCTCCGATCTCCGGATCGAAGGGCCGACGCTGACGCGCCCGGCGCCGACGCCGTACACCCCGAAGCCCGGTCGGCCGCTGATCCCCTTCGGCGGCGGGCTCGACTCGATCGTCACTGTCGAGCTGGTGCGCCCGCGCGGCGACGACGCGGCGCTGTTCGTCGTCAACAGGCCGGGTGACCGCTTCTCCGCCATCGAGGAGCCCGCGGCCGTCACGGGCCTGCCGGTCGTGCGGGCCGAGCGCGTGCTGGACGAGCAGATCCTGCGATCGCGCGAGCTGGGCTTCCTCAACGGACACGTGCCGGTCACCGGCATCATCTCCGCGATCGCGGTGCTGGCCGCCGTGCTCGACGGCCGCGACGCCGTCGTGATGTCGAACGAGTGGTCGGCGTCGTCGGCGACGCTCGTGGTCGACGGTCGCCCCATCAACCACCAGTACTCCAAGAGCGACCGGTTCGAGGCCGCCCTGCGGGGGGTGCTCGACGAGGCCCTCGGCGGCGCACCGGCGTACTTCTCGCTGCTGCGCGCCAGCAGCGAGCTGTGGATCGCGCGGGAGTTCGCGGAGCTCCCGCAGTACCTGGCGCACTTCCACAGCTGCAACAGGGCGTTCCACATCGACCAGTCCGTGCGGCAGGCGCAGTGGTGCGGGCGCTGCGACAAGTGCTGCTTCATCGACCTCGTGCTCGCACCGTTCGTACCGGCGGAGTCGCTGCGCACGGTGTTCACCGGCCGCGAGCCGCTGGAGGAGCCGGAGCTGCTCGGCACGTTCCGGCGGCTGCTCGCGCTCGACCCGGACGCGAAGCCCTGGGAGTGCGTCGGCGACGAGACCGAGTGCCGGGTCGCGGCGAGGCTCGCGAGCGAACGGCCCGACCGCGCGGGCAACGAGGTGCTCACGGCGCTCGTCAGCGCATCCGCGGGCCACGCCGACCCGGCCGTCGCCACGCTGCTCGCGCCGCTGTCGGAGCACCACGTCCCGGAGCGTTATGCGCCCGCCGCTCTCCTGGGCTGATCTGCCCGGCCGCCGCGTCGGGGTGCTCGGCCTCGGCCTTGAGGGCCAGGCCAACGTCCGGGCCTGCCGGGCCCGCGGGATCGAGCCGGTGCTCGTCGACGACCACCCGCGCGCCGAGGGCGTGCTCGCCACCGGCGACGGTGGTCTCGACGCGCTGCTCGCCTGCGACGTGGTGGTCAAGACGCCGGGCGTGTCGCATTACGGCCCGGTGGTCACGGCGATCGAGGCAGCGGGCGTGCCGGTCGTCGGCGGGCTCGGGCTGTGGCTGGCGGGCGTCGACCGCTCCCGCGTCGCCTGCATCACCGGGACGAAGGGCAAGAGCACCACCACCGCGATCGCCGGGCACCTCCTCAACCGGCTCGGACACCGCGCGCTCGCGGGCGGCAACCTCGGCGTGCCGCCCTTCGATCCCCTCGTCGGTGACGACGACTACGACTACTGGGTCATCGAGGTGTCGAGCTACCAGGCCGTCGACGTTCCGGTCAGCCCGGCCGTCGTCGCCGTCACCTCCCTCAGCCCGGACCACCTGCCCTGGCACCGCGACGACGCCGAGACGTACTACCGCGACAAGCTCTCGCTCGCCGCGCAGCCGGGCGCCGACCTCACCGTCGCCAACGGCGACAGCACCCTGATCCGCGAGCGCCGGGCCCTGCTCGGACCGCGCGTGCAGTGGGTGCACGAGTCCGACGAGCCGACCGCGACGTGGATGGAGCCGCTGCGCCTGCTCGGCGGGCACAACCGGCGCAACGCGCTCATCGCCGAGGCCGTGCTCGTCGCGTTGGGCGTACAGGAGGCCACCGACGCCGACGCCCTCCGTTCAGCGGCGGCCGACTTCGGCGGACTGGAGAGCCGGCTGCAGGTGATCGGCGAGGTCGACGGCGTCATGTTCGTCGACGACAGCCTCTCCACCAACGTCCTGCCCGCACTCGCGGCCGTGGACGCATTTCCGCAGCGCCGGGTCGCGCTGATCGTCGGCGGGCAGGACCGCGGCATCGACTACCGGGCGCTGGGCGAGGGCCTGCGCTCGCGCACCGAGCAGTTGCTGCTGCTCGGGATCCCGGAGAACGGCGGCCGGATCCTCGACGCGGTGGTGGCCGCAGGGCCCGGCACCGCTGTAGAGCCCCGCACGCAGCCCGACCTCACCACAGCGGTGCGCACCGCGTTCGACTGGGCACGCCCGGGCGGCGTCGTCCTGCTCTCGCCCGCGGCCCCGAGCTTCGGGATCTTCCGCGACTACCGCCAGCGCGGCGAGGTCTTCGCCGCTGCCATGCAGGCGTGCATGGCGCCCGCCTGACGCTCGTCAGGCGGCCGCCAGGTCGTCGAGCAGGCCTCGCGCGGCCAGCAACGTCGACCGCACCTCCTGCAGGTAGTCCTGCGCCGTGAACGGACGGGTCGGGACCGTCGCGGTCTTCAGGTCGACGCCGGTGGTGGCCAATCGGCAGCCCGGGGCTGCCTCGCGCAGCACCCGCACGGCGGCGACCTGCTGGTACGGCACGTAGATCTGGGTCGTGACGAGCAGGACGGCGCTCGTGGCGTCGAGTCCCGCCGTCGCCGTCCAGTGTCGGAGCTGGTCGTCGGTCTTCGCAGGTCGCGGGTCCTCGGTGGCGGCCGACGGCGAGGGCACCACGAGCAGCTCGACGGGCACAGGGCCGTCGGTCCAGCTCAGAGCGGCAGAGCGGCCGAACCGCTCGGCGCGCGAGCCGGTGTCGGGGCGGCTCTCCTCGACGACCGACGGCCCGGCGGGCAGACCGAGAGCGCCGACCAGGGCGTCGCGCAGGGTGGTCCACTCGGTGTCGGTCGGGCGGAGGCCGAGCCCGGCACAGCTCTCCCGCTCAGGAGCCTTCAGCTCACGGTGAGCTGTGAGCCCCACGACGACGGACGGCAGGGTGCGCGCCCCGGCCACCACAGCGGCGGCCAAGCGGCTCCGGTTGACGTTGGCTCGGGCGGTGCCGCTCAGCACCACGACGTGGGTCGGCTCGAACTCGGGCTCGGGTTCGCTCTCGACGAACCCCAGCGCCCGCACCGCGGACACGACCTGCTCGGGGTCGACGACACGACCGTCGAGCTTCAACGGCTCGTCCACGGGCATCGCCGAGCGCTCGACGAAGGTCGTGCCCATCGCGGTGGCCGCACGGGCGCGGAAGTCCCAGTCCGCCGACAGGTCGGCCAGCACGTGGCCGAGCGCCCTGTCCGACGCGGTCGCCGGCCACGTCCACCCGCTGATCTCGGCCAGCTCGCGCAGCGGGGCCGACCGCAACCACGCACCCATGGCGGTCGCCAGCTCCGCGTCGGCGAGGCTGCCGCTGCCCGGGAGCGCGACGCGCGCCCCGTTCTCGTTCACCACCGAGTCGCTCCTCAGGTTCCGTCCGCGATCCGCCAGACCCGCACCCGGTCGGGCCCTGCGCCGGCGAACCGGATCGACGCACGGACGGTGGTGCCGGCGCGCGCCTCGACCTCGACCTCCCCCAGCACGTCGGTGCCGTGGGCGAGCGCGACACGGTAGCGGCCCGCCGCCACCTTGCTCAGGCTGACGGACCACGAGCCGGCCTCGGCGCCCGCGCGCACGACGATCAGCGCACCCGACTCCGGATCCGTGGCACGCAGCGGACCCGGGCTCACCCCTTGCCTTGCGGCGTACTGCGCCGAGCCCTCCAGCAGCAGCCACAGCTCCACGTCGAGATCGAGGTCGGTGCGCGCAAATGCGGCGCGGGCAGCCATCCGCGCCCGTAGCCGATCCCCGACCGCCGCGGCGTCCGGGTCGTCCGACAACGGGTCGTGGCCGTGCTCGACGATCGCGAGCTCGGTCTCGACGAGGGCGAGGAGGCCGCGCAGCACGATCTCGTCCTCGGGATCGGTGCCGCCGGTCATCGGTCCGCTCCGTTCTCCGCGTTCAGCTCGGCCAGCCGAGCCTGCAACATCCTCCGCGCCTCGTGCAGACGCCTTCCGACCGTACCTGGCGGGATGCCCAGCTCCTGGCTGATCTCCTCGCGCGACCTGGCCGCCAGGCTGCCCTCGACGAGCTCCAGAGCCAGATCGACCACCTCGCGCAGAGCGGCGGTGAGCTGTTCGACGGCACCCAGGATCGGGCCGCGCAGATCGGCGGTCGCGATCGCCCGATCCTCCACCGACGTACCCGCGGCGACACGGACATCACGGTGCGCGTCGTACTCGACGACCTGGTTGTGCGGTCGGACGAGGACCTCGTGCCGGTGCTGGTCGATCCACAGATTGGTCATGACCCTGCGCGCGAACGCACCAGCCACCTCCGGATCCTCCGGCCACCGCGCCGTCCCCTCGAGCAGCTTCACCTCGACGTCCTGCAGGAGGTTCTCGGCATCCTCGACGCTCCGGGTCAGGCGCTTGGCGAGGCCCCAGGTCTCGCGGACGAACTCCGTGACAGAGAGCGGCCCGAAGCACGGTTCCTCGACCCCGTACTCCCCATCCGCGCTCAGGCTCTCCATCCGCGGCTCCTCAGTCTCGGGTCGCCACCGGGGGGCAGCGGGACCGAATCCTACCCACGGGTCGCGTCCGCGGGCGACGACCGAACGCGCAGTGAGCGCGCGCCGTCTTGTCCCCCTGAGCGGCGCCCATCCCGGACGCGCCAGTCGGAAGGATCCATGATGACCGTCCTCGACATCGCCCCCGGCCAACTCGCCACTCCGACCGTCGTCGCCACCGACGCGTCGCTCGGCCACCACCGCGGCATCCCGGTGGCCGGCTTCTCGTGGCTCGCCGCCGACGGCCGTTACACCATCGACACCGTCGCCACTCGCTCACCGCTCGTCGCGGAGCTGACGGCGATCCTGCGCGCCGTCACCAACCACGCGGGGAGCGGGCCGCTCCTGGTGCTGAGCGACTGCAAGCTCGCTCTGATCGCACTGGCCGACCTGCGCCGCACCGGTGTCAACCCCACCCCCGCCGGAGGGCAGGCCCACCGTGACGCCGCGCGGCTGCTGCGACAGATCGGGGTCGCGCTGCGCGGCCGCGACGTCGAGCTGCGCTGGGTCAAGGGCCACGCCGGGCACCCGCTCAACGAGGGCGCCGACCGGCTCGCCGTGCAGGCGCGCCGCTGCGTGCAGAGCGGTGGCCGGCTGGCCGGCATCGCCGAGCTGGCGGACCGCATCGCCGCCGAGGCCTGCCGAACACCGCTGGCGTCGGCCGCGTCCTGACCACTGGCCCCCGTTTCCCACCCCCGACAGGAGGAACCCCGTGTTCCGTCGTGCCCCGTCCCCCCACCCGCTGCTGCGCGACACCCGCCGGGCCGACCGGCTGGCGGTCGTGCGCCGGTACTGGCTGCCCGTCCGGCTCGCCGACATCGTCTGCGGCCGCCGCGACGGGCGGCGCGGCCTGCCCGAGAGCGCGGAAGCCACCCAGTGGATGCGCCGGGTCGCCGCCCAGAGCCGCGAGGGCTGCCAGTCGGTGCGCCGCGCCGTCGACCGGTTGTCCGCCCCGCTGGTGCGCGAACTGCACGGATTCGTCGCCGGGCTCGCGCAGACCGACGCTCGGATCGTCGAGCTGACCGAGCAGCTCGACGACCTCGGCGACGACCCGTCCGCCGACGAGTTGAACAGGCGCGGGCCCGCCGAGTCGGGCGACAGCGACGCCGTGGTCGCGGCCCGCGCACGACGGCGCCACTCGGCCCGCGTCGACGCAGCGCGCGCCACCCGCACAGCCGCCGTCGCCCGCCGCGACGAGCTGGCCGTGCGGATCGAGCAGGCGCGCGCCGACCTCGACGCGCTCCACGCCGTAGGCCGCACCCAGGCCTACCGCGTGGTCGAGCACCACCGCCGCCGAACCCACGTCTACCTGCGCGCACTCGTACACCGCCACCCCGAGCGCGGCCGGGTGGCCGACCTGTTCGACCGGCATCCGCTCGACCCGCCCGCGTGGGCCACCCGGCCGTCGCCGTGGACCGCCTTGCCCGAAGCCGCCTGATCGACCCCGAGGAGGACCCGTGCCGTTCCGTATCCGCCGTTCCCGCCGCCACGCCCGCGGGAACGGCCCTCTCGACCTGGACCAGCTGTCCCGTTCGGGCCTGCGCGGGCCCGAACCGGTGACGCCGATCGACCGCCCCGACACCGTGCGACCGCGGCGCCACCAGGCCCCGCTGACGCTATCGAGCGCCGCCGACTGGGAGCTCGAGGTCGTGCAGTGGATCGACGAGCTGCACGCCCGCGGCGCGCTCGACGACGGCACCCACTACGTCGCGGACGAGATGATCCGCACCCGCCTCGCCGCCGAGCTGGAGCTCGTCGACGACGAGGCGCGCTCCGCCACCACGCTGGAGCGCGGCCTGCTAGTCGGTAACGACCAGGCTGCGGTACGGCGCGCGCAGCACGAGGTGACGCTGCTGCGCGAGCGCGACGCACAGTTGCGCGCGCAGATCGAGGAGCACGCAGCACAGCTCCAGGGGCGTGCGCCCGCGGGCGTGGTGGTGCTGGAGCCCGCCGCCGTGCGGCCGCTCCCGGCCGCACCTGACCTCAACGCCCTCCTCCCGCCGCCCGTGCGGCACACGACGAGCACCTGACGCAGCGCGGGGCCGGCGACCGAACACGCCGGCCCCGCGCGCCGTCCTCTTGCCCGAACCCCGCTCCGCCCAACCCAGGAGGACTCGATGACCACCATCCCGTTCACGCACCTGCCCGAACCCGAACCGCCCGCCGCCCCGCCGCTGAACGGCGCGGCGGCGCTACCTGCATCCCCAGGGACCCGGTCACGCGCCCGGGCGTCCAGGCCGCCGCGCGGCTGGGCGGCGGCGTGGCTGGTGAACGTCGACTGGTTCTGGTTCGTCGTGCTCCTGGTGCTCGATGGACTTGTGCTCGCGCTGGTGAGCGTCGCCGACCTATTCTTCGTCAAGTCGGCGCTCGACCCGCTGCTCGGCGCGGCCGAGACCGTCTCCTGGCTGGTCGCCGTCGCGCTCGCGGTGCTCGGCGTGGTGGCGCCCGTCCAGGCCGGGCGATCGGCGCGCGTCCACCTGGCCACCGGCCACGACGGCGCCATCGCCATCGCGCTGGTCGCAGTGTGGGCGTTGCTCGGCGTGGGCCTCTTCGTCCTGCGCTGGAAGGCGGGCGATCTCACCGTGACCGTCCACTACGAGGGCGACACCGGGTCCGCCGACGACGCGGCCGCGCAGGGCCACCACCTGATGGCCATTGTGCTCGCGACGCTGCACGCCGCCACCGGCGTCACCGCGTTCGTCAGCGGCTACCACCTGACGAACCCGGTCGCGTTCGCGCTGCGGACGGCCCGCTGGGCGCACACCCGTGTGCAGCGCCGCCTCGGCCCGGCCGAGGCGCTGTTCCAGCGCGTCGTCTGGAACCTCGGCGCCCGGGTCTCGGACATGGCAGAGGCGGAGCAGTCTGCGGCGACCGCCCGGCGGGTGCGGCAGGCCGTGGCCGCGCACGTGCAGGCCGTGGCGCGGGCACGCATCGCCCAGCACCTCGGCGACCCGTCGGCGACGGGTGTGACCGGGCCGCAGCCCGGCGACCTGCTGCCGCGCTGACCGGGGCGGCGCCCGGGCCACCGAACAGGGAGGACCGGGCGCCGTCCAGCTCCGTACGACGAACCGCCCAGGAGAACCGATGTCCCAGAGCCCCGACGGCACGATGCTCTCCCGCCTTCACCTGGTCCTCCCCCGACCCCGGCGCGGCTGCCGCCAGTGCGACCTGCTCCTGCTGGCCTGCCCCCGCGGGCCGGCCTGCCCCGGTTCCGCCATCCCCGGCGGGCCGGTGTGCCTCGACTGCGCGTGGGGCCTGCGCTGCCCGGTCCACGGCCGTCGCTGGACCACCGCCTGATCCCCGACGAACCCAGGAGGAACCGTGTCCCTCACCCTTCCCGGCCTGCGCTCAGCCACTGCCGTCGCCCTCGTCGCCATGTTCGGGCTCGTCGCCTGCGGCTCGTCCGGCGGCGACGACGCAGCAGGCGCGACGTCGGCCACCCCCGAGCCCGTCGTGACGTGCACGGCGCCTGCCGGGGGCCTCGTGCTCGCCGTCGGCGTGCACGCCAACGCCCCGGCGCCCGACGTTCCCGCCGGCGTGGGATGCCTGATCGAGACCGCCGTACGCGGCCACCTGCCGATCAGCGTGGTCGGCATCGACGGCACCCCGGCCGTCGACCCAGCGGTCAGCGCGCGCACGTTCACGGTGCGCACCGCGAACCCCGGCGCCACCAGACAGGACGTCGACTCCGGCATTGCCACAGTGGTGAACGCGGTGCGCGGGTTGAAGGCCGACAGCGACGGCTCGGACGTCGTCGCCGCGTTCGGGCTCGCGCACGACCTGGCCGTCTCGGGCTCGGGCGGGCGCGCGACGGTGGTGGTGCTCGACCCGCTGCTGCCCGACCGCGGCGCGCTGCGCCTCACCGAGCCCGGCTGGGCCGAGGCCGACCCCGCCGGGGCCGCCGACACCCTCGACCGCGGCCACCGTCTCCCGCCGGGCGACGGGCTGGACTACCGGCTCGTCGGCGTCGGGTACACGGCACCGCCGCAAGAGCCGCTGCCGACCGCGCTGCGGCAGAACGTCACCGCGATCTGGACGGCTGTGCTCACGCGCGGCGGAGCCCACGTGGTCGCCGACCCGACGCCACGGCAGGGTCCCGCGCCGCGCACCAGTTTCACGACGGAGACCGTAGCGGTGCCTGCGGTGCCGCAGCCGTCGCTCTGCCCGGGCGTCCCGATCGTCTACGACAACACTTCGGCGCTCGGCTTCCGGCCCGACTCCGAGGCGCTCGTCGACCCGGACGATGCCGCTCACGCACTGGACGGGGTCGCCGCGTGGCTGCGCGCCGACCCGGCAAGGCAGGCCGCCGTCCTCGGCACGACCGCCCGCATCGGCGACGAGACCGGGCAGCTCGACCTGAGCAGGCGCCGTGCGGCAGCAGTCCGGAGGGTCCTGCTAGACCTCGGCGCGGCCGCGGACCAGGTCGTCGCCGACGGCGTCGGCAGCCGGTTCTCGGCCTACATCCCCGACGCTGACGACCCGATCGCACGTCAGCACAACCGCAGCGTCCGGATCACACTTTCGGGTCCGGCCGACCCCTGCTGACCGCTTCCGAAGGGGCTATCCCCATGTCCGCTCTCCTGAGCCTCCTGCTCCCCCTGATGTTGCTCGGTGGTATCTACGCGGTGCTGCGGGGCCGGCATCGGCCGACCTTCCGCCCGGCCTCGGCCGACGCCCGGTTCGGCTCGCTCCAGGGCCCGCTCGCCGCCACCTGGCTGGCGCTCGTCGCCGCGACCTGGGGCGTGCTCGACGTCGCCGGACGCGGCTGGCCGCCTGTGCCCCCGTCGGTCATCGCCACGCTCATGCTCGCCGTCATCGTCGGGCTGGTGGTGGCGCAGCGGGCCACGCTGTTCGTCCTGGCCACGCTCGGCCTCCTCGCCCAGTTCGTCGGCATCGCTGCGGACCACGGCGTCGCGGCCGCGGTCGGCCTGATCGCCGTCACGGGCCTCGCGACCTGGCTCTTCGGTGCCGCTCGAGGTCTGCTCACTCCCCGCGCCGGCGCAGGGAGGCTGGTGGTAGGCGGCCTCGTGCTGGTGGTCGTGCTGCAGCTCGTCGGATCCACGTGGAGTGCTCCAGCAGCCACCCCGTCCATGTCCGTGCCGGCCGGAGGAGCCCGATGAGCGGCACGCGTGTGCTGGCGGTCGGAGCGGTGGCCGACTCCGACTTCCCGGTGTTCCGGGCAGCTGCCGCGGCCGCGACGGTCTTGCTCGAGCTACCGGTGCCCGCACGGTGGACGTGGACGGTACTGGCCGGCGGCGGACGGCCGCCGCGGGCGTGGCTGGAGGTTGAGAGCATCGACGCGGAGTGCGCGGCGGCTGCGGCGGCTGCGGTCGAGGCAGCCCTGCGCGCGACGGTCCCCGGCGTCGTCTGGGCCGCGGACCAGACCGGCGGGGACGAGAACGACGAAGTGGTCGGGACGCTCGCGGACGTCGTCCTGGGGGCTGTCGGCGCCCCCGACCTCGACCCGGACGTCCCTCACGGCCCCGATCTGCTCCTGCCGTTCTGGCAGGGCGTGCATGCCGGAGCGGAGCGGGTCGCGCTCGTGTTGCGCTTCCGGGCACCGTCGTGCGGCGGCACCGGCCCGGTCGGCAGCATTAGCCTGGCGGCCCCCGGCCCGACCGTGCTGGCGTACGCCATGGTGGTAGCTGCGGCGCTGTCGCGCCACCCCGGCGAGCTGGTCGCCGCTGCGCGTCGCGCCGACGCCCAGCCGCTTGCGCTCTCGGCCGCGCGGGTGGGGCGCTGCCTCAGTGCAGTGATGCTGCTGCGCGAGGAGTGGCCAAGTATGCTTCTCGTCTCGCCCGACGACGTCGTCGAGCACCTCACGACGTGCGCACCTCCGCACACGGTGCTCTTCGGCGGCAGCGGGTCAGGCAAGACGACGCTGCTAGAAGCGATGGTCGAGCGCCGGCTCGCGACCGGGCGCGCGATCCTCGTCATCGACCCACACGGCGACCTCTCGGCGCGGGCGACAGTGTCCGCCGCCGCGCTGGGCACCAGGATCACGTGCGTCGACTTCGGCGACATTCGACAGCCGCCGCACTGGAACGTCACGCGGCCGCCTGCGGGCACCGATCCGAGGGCGTGGTCTGTCGAGCTGCTCGACGCGATCCAGGCGGGCTGGCCCGACGCCGACCAGCAGTGGTTCGGGCCGGTGTTCCGACGCAGCATGGCTGCACTGCTGCTCCCGCTGGTGCTCGATCCGGCCGGGCCGTGGCCTCTCACTCGACTCGAGGACATGGCCGTGCCCGCCGAGCGGAGGACGCCAACGCGGCCGGGCGTGGCGGACCCGACGCCGGCGGAAGGAGCCGCGGCCTGGCGGCGCAGGGTGCTCGCCCGCATCGACGACCCGGCTGTCACGCGCGACGTCGAGGAGGCGGTGCGGATGATGGACGGCGATCGTGACGGCCACGCACGCACCTGGCTGCTCAGCAAGCTGGAGCCACTCGTGCGACACCCCGGGATGCACGAGGTGTTGGGCAGCACGGACATCGACATCGACGTCGACGCCATCGCGAGCGGTGCGTCGCTCATCGTCTCGACGTCGGCGGCCGCGCTCGGGGAGCAGGGCGCGACGGTCCTCAGCATGCTGGTGTTGCGCCGGGTTTGGGGGTTGCTCAGGGCGGGCCGCGCGCCGGAAGGTGGCGTCGAGGTCGTGCTCGACGAGGCCCACCGCATGCCTGCGGCACTGTGCAGCGAGATGCTGGCCGAGGGGCGCAAGCACGGGTTGCAGCTGCGGCTGGCCACCCAGTCGCCCGCCCTGCTTGAGCCGCAGCTTCGGACAGCTGTGCTCACCAACGCCGGCACAGTCGCGACGATGCGGCTAGGCCTCGAGGACTCCGCGCACGTCCGCAGCCGGTTCCGCGGTATGACGCTTGAGGAGCTGGGCACCCTCCCCCCGCACCGCGTCGCCATCGCCATGGCGAGCGGCGCCACCGTGCTGGGCTCCGGGCCGCCTGGACGGTCGGTCGGCGCTGGCCGTGCGCCGCTCACCGCGACACCACCACCTGGTCCAGCGTCAGATCCGCACCTGACCAGCAACGCAACGGCGGGGTGACTGCCTATGGACAGGATGGCACGCCCGTTCGGTGGATTGCGCGGCCCCCAGCCGTCCGATCTGATCCACCGGGCACAACCGTGGGAGGGCGCGTGACGCAGGACGACGGGCAGTGGCCGGTCTGGACCGCACCAGGTTCGCGCGAGCCGCACCGCGATGGCTACGGCGGTATCGCCCGCTTCGTAGTGCCGGGTGTGCTGGAGCAGCGCCTGCCGCACGCGTTCCCGGGCGGGCTGCGCGCCCGGCTCACGCAAGACGACGTCGCCAAGGTCATCGCCGACGAGCAGATCGTGCTGCGTCTGTGGGAGTTGCTTACCAAGCGCCGCATCACCTACACGGCGCCGGTGTGGCACCCGGCGGAGGGCCAGCGCATCCGTGACCCCGAGTGGCTCTGGGGCCACCGCGGTTCGGGCACCTGCCTCGACCTCGCGCTGCTTTTCGCAGCTGCCTGCTTGAACGAGGACCTGGACACGTCGCTGGTCCTGCTGCGCGGGCTCGTGGTCGCCCACGCCGCGGTTGCGGTGCGGCTGGGCAGCAGACCCGGGGCGGGCGACCTGCCGCTCGGCGTCGCCGAGACCAGCTCCGAAGGGGTCGGCCGGGTCGTCGACGCCGCCGAGTTGCTCAACGACCCCGAGGTGCTGCTGCTCGACCCGACTACCGCGACCGCCGACTCGCCCGACTTGTCAGCGAAGGGCTCGTCGCGCGAGCTGGCCGAGTACATCGGTGGAGGCACTTTCTCCGACGTACACCTCGTCGACGTCGCTCTGCGGCAGCAGCTGGGTGACCGGCCGCTCGATCAGCCCCAGCGGGTCGGTGCGTTGCGCGGCCACATCGCCCACCCGCTGCTGCGCGAGCTGCGCTCCTTCCCCTCGCGGGAGCGGGCGCGGACGCGTATGCGCGAGCGGCGCGCGTCCACTGTGGTGCTCCATGGGCCGGAGGGCTCGGGTAAGAGCACGCTCGTTCGCCAGTTCGCGATCGAGGCCGACGACGGCTTCGGCTGGTTCCTCTCCGGCGCGAGCCGCAGCGCCTACCTGGCGTCGCTGGCCCGCGCCGAGCTCGCCGAACGCGGACAGGAGCTGGCCGAACCCAACCCGGAGTTCGAGAGGGAGCTCGCCGCCAGCGCGCTAGACCGGCTCGCTGCGGGCGGCGACTGGGTCGTCGTGCTCGACAATGTCGATCTCCACCCGAGCAATCTCGGCAGGTTGCCCCAGCCACGCGGCAGGCAGCTGCTCGTCGTCACTACCACGGGTGATCCGGTGCTATGGCCCGGCGCCGAGGCCGTAGCGCTGGCCCCGCTCGACGTGGACGACCTCGCGAACGAGCACGTCACGGGTCCTCTCGGGCGCGTGTCGGTAGGTAGCCCGCTGCTGCTGTCGGCGTATTCCGCCCTGCTGGCGCTCGAACCCCGGGTCGCCGACGAGCTGGGCGGCGCGTCCGTCGCCGACATCGACGCGGGCGCCCTCCTGTACTGGGCGATCCTGCGCGAACGGCGGCCGACCACCACGCCGCTCGCCGAGCAGCTGGCTCTGCTCGCACCCGACACGATCGCGCGCTCTGCCGCCGAGGACCTCGCACCGGGCGTGCTCGACGAGCTCATCCGCGCGGGGCTGGTCACTGAGCTCACCGACGCCACCGTCTCCCTGCACCGCGTGTTCGGCCGCGCGATCCGAGCTAACGCCACCGCGCGCGGCACCCTGGCGGACGCGGCGGACGCCGTACTCGACTCACCCGTGGCCTTGGCCAGCCTGACCCGTTGGGGTGATCCCGACACCACCGGCCGGATTGCTGACGCGCTGTCCACGCACGTCGACGGGCTAACGCTCGCGCGGCTCGGCGCGCTGCAGGAGCTGCACGACGGTCTCGCCACGTCGCTCGCCACCTACCGCAGGGCCAAGACGCTGCTCGGAGCCCTACGGCCTGCGCCAGGCAGCCCGGAAGCAGGAGCGCTGGCCGACTGCCACCACGCCGAAGGTCGTCGGGTGAACCAGACACGACCCGAGATGCTCCAACCGGGCGAACTCGAGCAGGCGCAGACGGATGCGGCCACGGCGATGTACCTGCGGGGCCCGAAGGCCTCCGTCGAGCGAGCTAAACATCAGGCGCTCGTCGCACTGCTGCATCAGCGCGCAGCGAGCCTGATGCCGGTCGGTCCGGAGCAGACGGCTGAGTACGAGCGAATCGCGGCCGAGCTCGACGCCTCGTGGAATGAGAGGCGCGGACTGCTCGACGACGAGCACCCGCTCGTTGACCGGGCCCTGTTCAACCGGGCGGGTGTGCGGATCCGGCTTGCGCAGATGCAGCCGGACCGCGCTAGTGAGCACCTCGCGGTGGCCGAGGACGTTTACCGCCGCACGCTCGACTTCCGCCGCGGCACCTACGCCGAGCTCAGCCCGCTCACCGCGGCGTCGGAGAACGGCATCGGCACATGGGGGTACTACGCGTTACTCCTCGGCGTGGCACCCGACCCGCGCGCGACGTTCGAGGAGGCGGTCCGCCACACCTCTGAGGCACTGCGGATCCGGCTGCGCGGTGCGAAGAAGGACGACGTCGTTAAGAGCGCCGCGGTGCTGGCCAAACTCGGCCTCCTGCGCGTTCATCAATCCGACGGAGATACGCACGCGATCGCCAACGATGCGCTCAATGAGATCCAACCGAGCAACCTGTAGCGATGCCAACAATTTAGCGATGAAGCCATTGCTAGAATACTGTATCGTCCAAGGCTCCGGCATGTGATCTATGTGCAGCCGGCGTCGACTTTCCTCTGTTTTCGGGTCGACAATCTGATAGAAGCGCGGTACGCTACATAGCTCGACTATCTCCTAAATTGCAACGATCTAACGCCGGAAAGGAGCCTCGTTATAACTCCGCACCACGCATCCCGGCACGCACAATAGTCTTGCGACCCTGCGAGTGTTAATGAACCCGTCACCACTGCAAGATCGAAACGACAGGCGTCGCACGACACTTCCTTCATCGCTGCGCGCAAAACTAATCGATGCCGTAGGCGCCTCTCATTTTCTGGCGGGGTCTGAAACTACTAGCTATTCAGTAGACTGGACCGGCGCTTTTAGAGGGCAGTCTCCGGCTGTGCTGCGGCCACGCACTACTGAGCAGGTTGCTTCGGTTCTCTCCATCTGTGCCGAATCGGGTTGCCCCGTTGTAATCCAGGGCGGAAATACCGGTCTGGTTGGAGGTGGAGTTCCACTGAACGGCGAGATCGTCCTGTCGACTAGTAGGCTTACGGAGATACAGGATGTGCACCTCGCTGATCGCCAGATCACGGCAAGCGCCGGAAACACGCTTCACCAAGTCGCTAATGCACACCCATCTCTTGACTTTGGCGTCAAGATTGCAAGCGGAGCCAGCGCTACCGTTGGTGGCGCCATCGCGACGAATGCCGGAGGCGTTCGGGTTCTACGCTACGGTCCGATGCGGTCTCAGATTCGTGGTATTGAAGTCGTCCTTTCAGATGGGACAGTGCTGTCTCATATGCAAGGCCTGACCAAAGATAACACTGGATACGACTATCCCAGCCTGCTAGCAGGCTCTGAAGGCACTCTTGCAGTGATCACAAAGGCACGCCTCCAGCTTGTTCCGAGGGTCTTTAACTCAATAGTTATACTGGCTGGCGTCGAATCGATCGAAATGTTGCACGATCTGGCGACTCAGGCGACTCAGGAGCTATCAGAAGTCATCTCGGTAGAGTTTTTTACTAGCCGTGGGTTGCAGATCCTGCAAACGCGGGCAGGAATGCCTCCACTTCTTGATCGTAATTCTCGATACTACCTTCTTCTTGAACTTGCGGAAATACGCTCAGACAGGAGCGTGTCAAGGCTGCTAAACGGTCTACCTACAGCGGTAGCAACATCCAATGTCGATAAGGCGAAACTTTGGGCATATCGCGAGCGTCAGCCAGAAGCGGCAGGATTCCTCGGTACACCCATTAAGCTCGACGTTTCCGTTCCTGCAACGAATTGGGTGCGATTAGCGAGTGCCGCCGAACATACAGTTCGCGCCGTTGATGCCGACGCCCAGATAGTCCTATTCGGGCATATTGCGGACGGTAATTTACATGTAAATATCGTTCCATCGGTCACGCCTGACGGACGGCATCAGAATTCCGTATTTGAACTAGTGGCATCACTCAATGGATCTATATCGGCCGAGCATGGAATTGGAATACTGAAAGCACCTTGGCTGCACCTGGTCCGATCCCCGGCGGAGCAAGCAACTTTCGCGCGTATCAGGAACGCCTTCGATCCTGCGGGAATTCTTAATCCGAGTATTTTGCCCCGCTTGGGCAGCATTCAGCCCTAGCAAGCCGTGAACTACAAAAGGAGCGAACGCAAGTGGACACCCAGCGGAAAAAAGCTTACGATGATTTGCGGCGCCGTTCGGGAAGCACATCTTTGCGGCAGCTCACGCACATAGATATTCCCAACAATAATCGAATTTGGGCTAAACTAGAATTCGAGAATCCGACCGAATCAGCATTCGACAGGGTCTACCCGGGCCTATTCCAGATAGCCGAGCTTGAGGGTCGCATAGTTCCAGGTCGAACGCCAGTTATTGAGTGCTCAACGGGAAATGCTGGTGCTAGCTTCGCATGGACTGCTCGAGAACTTGGGTTCGAAAGCCGCGTAATTATTCACGCGGACTCTCCCATCGCTCGAATCGAACAAATAAGGCAGTTAGGCTCTGAATTAATCTTCTCGCCGCCAGGAGAGTACGGGTCCGGATATGTGCAACTACTAAATACGCTCCTGGAGAAAGACAGGGAGCGAGAGTCGGATCATACGAGACGCTTATATGCGATTACCAAGATTGCCCCAGTTGCCCGTACGTTTCACTATCCTATTGCGCGCGAAGTGGTCGCTCAGCTAACCGCCGCAAGCAGGGTTAGGACCTTTTCGGCACTCGTTGCCGCCGTGGGATCCGGGGACTTGATCTGCGGGGTCGCACATGAACTACGAACTCTGGGCAGTAACGTTCGGATCGTGGGCATGGAATCCGCAGAGATGCCAACTGTTTCAGCTCTGATGAAGGGTGAAATGCTTACCTCGAAACCGTTACCCATTGAAGATCTGATGCTCGGCGTAACAGGAACAAACCTTCCGCCGGACCGGTTGAACATCGATTTCACGCTTATTGACGAAGTGCGCGGAGTATCGATTTCAGATTGGAAGTACGCTGATCGGCTACTCAAAGAGAGGGAAGGCATCGAGGCAGGTCGTACGAGTGCCGGATCATTAGCAGCCGCCCTGTCGTTGTCACTTACTATGGAGAATTCCGATATCGTTGTAATCTTCTTTGACCCGGCCTGGAAGTACGGCTCCGCATTTACTCCGCGGTTGTCAAGCATCTATCAGACCAGCCCGCAACCTGGAGACTAGAGATAAATGAGCGCGAACGTCAATCAACTTGCGGCCATGTACTCACAGCAGGGTTTCATAAGCGGCGTGCCGATACTATCCGATCGAGACATTATGGCCCATGTTGCCGAGTTTGACTTCGCAGAAGATCAACTGGGGCCTCTGCACTATCGCGCTAAGATACATACAGTGCTCACAAGCGCTCTCACCCTCGCCACCCTTCCTGCCGTTTTGGACGTAGTCAGTTCCTTGATCGGCCCAGACATTCTTTTGTACAATTCCATGTATATTGTCAAAGAGCCTGACACTAAAGCATTCGTCAGTTTGCACCAAGACCTGAAATATTGGGGATTTAGCTCAGATCAGCTGACGTCAATGTGGCTGGCCCTGACCCCTGCAACTCGCCAGTCGGGATGCATGAGCATGGTCCCCGGCAGCCACATCACTGGAGCCCGGGATCATTCGTCCCTGCCCGACGAGAGGAATATCCTTTACCAAAGTCAAACTGCCCGCCCACGTCCAGACGAGGCTTCAGTGGAATGCCCTCTGGCGGCGGGAGAAGCGTCATTCCACCACGGCTGGACGTTGCATGAGTCCGGGCCGAACTCGAGCGCTACCCGTCGGATTGGATTAAACGTCCACTATATATCGCCGTCAATGCGCAAGGAGAAGGGTCACCGTGGGAGCGCCTTGTTGGTCCGAGGTATGGACCTCCATGGGAACTTCGATCCAGAGAACATCGCGACTTATAATTTGGAACCCGCGGCCCTTGCCGCTCGAGAAAGACTAGAGCAACTCCACATTGCGACAGCAGCCCAGCCGAATGAAATTCCTGACGATCCGAACCAGCCACGGACAAATGCTCTATACTGAACTGCATTGATTGCCGCAGCGTCCGGCGCGTGGCGTCGGTGAACCTGGTCCCGACCTCGCCAGCGTGGATCAGGCCACCATCCTCGTCGTGCACGGCGAGAAGCAGCGAGCCGAGCACGCTCTGGTTCCCGCTCAAGGGACGACCAGCCCGCGACAACGACCTCGGTGTTGCGGTGTAAGGGCCTCGAAGACGACATACTGAACCGGTACCTCGGCGCGGGGTGCCGGTGAGGGATGCTGCGCGTGCATGTGTCGCTGCAGCCCGAAGTCGGGTCGGCCGCGCTCGTCGAGCTTGACGAGCTCGCCGTCGAGCACGAGTCGAACCGTTCGCTAGCGACTTGGGACTGTCGGGGTCGAAAGCCATACTCGGTGATTATGGCCGCGCAGCTCCGGTTCCCAGCGTGGGTGGTTCCTCCGCCTCATGCCGTTGAGGAGTGTTCGCGGGTAGTCGATCGCCGCATATGCTGACGGACACGGGAAGATCCGGGTGGGCGGACAGCTGGCTCCGGGTAGGCGGACATGATTTCTCCGGGTCCGCGGTCATGAGTTTTCCGGGACACGCCTGAACAGCATGCGAGGCGGGGTCCCT
>Ga0209930_1002331_pt1 | contig 23120 bp, 25 predicted proteins | sample ThiBiot_500_biof_2_FD_183948 | JGI IMG/M metagenome (GOLD analysis project Ga0209930, IMG submission 183948) | Wastewater bioreactor microbial communities from Cape Town, South Africa - Thiocy_cont_500_biof (SPAdes) | ecosystem: Engineered > Bioreactor > Thiocyanate-remediating >... | reverse complement strand
GTTCCGGGGGCTGGAGGGCGTAAATCTCGCTGAGTTGGGCGTGCCGACCGAGGCTGCCTACGTTGAAGCTTACGCTAACCGCATTCGCCTTCCGCCGCCGGAGGACTGGGAGTTTTTCCTGGTGCTGAGCATGTTTCGCATCGCGGCGATTTTGCAGGGCGTCGCAATGCGCGCGCAACGCGGATCCGCAGCGAATGCCGATGCTGCGGCGGTAGGGGCGAAGGCGGCTCCGATCGCGGAACGTGCGTGGGCAATCATCGAAGGGCGCGGCTGATGATCAACGCTCCAGCCGGAAAACATCGCGCCGATCGCGCGTCAGGTCAGGATGCGATAATTCCGGGTCTCCACGACGGACGTGTGGCTCTGCTCAGCGGCTCGCCCAGCCCGGTCTCATGTTTGGAAGGACTAGCATCCTTGGCCGATATGTCGATGCGCGCTCATTTAGGCGGCTACCTTCGACAGGAGTGGCCGCGGTCACAGAATGACCACGCAGTATCGAGACGTTGATGCGGAAGGAAGCAAAACGGAAAAGCAAGACGCATTGAACCGAGCACGATTCTGATCGGGCATGACCGCCTCATTTACAGCGGACTACTCGGCAACGAAATGTGCGACAGGCGCCTTGGAGCGCTGTCGATTTATGCCTCCCCGACAGAAAGTTTCGAGGTTTCGCTCGCGGGCGGCCCCTGGCTGCGCAGAAGCGCCTTCGTTATACCGCCGTTCAGAAGTCATCGCCTGCGGTCAGGCACCGGACGAATCCTGAACGGTTGCGTCGAATCCGAATCAATCGACCGGCGGCAAGTCGATGCGATCGTCGAGGCTTTTAACCAAGGCCCCGACCGTCCGCGCAGACTTGCGCGGCTACGCGCCGCTGATCGTGATCTTGCCACCGGGCCGACGTATGAAGGTTTCAAGACTGCGCAATTTGATGATCTCACGCCTGGCGAGACGCTTGCGCCGCGCGCTATGGATAAGCGAATCGTCGACGCCATCAATATGTTCCGTGATGAACTCGATGAGGCGGCATTGTCTGCTGATAACTGCGCGCGCGGCGCCGGACTTTCGACCTTTCGATTTCTGCACCTGTTCAAGGAGATGACCGATATCCCGTTTCGATCGCATCGCATGTGGAAGCGAGCCCGACGCTTCATGGATCATGCCAACCGTTCAGATTGCCTGACTTTTGTGGCGCTTGATCTAGGATATCCGGATAGCAGCCATTTCAGCCATTCGATTCGCAAGACCTTCGGCTTGCAGCCGAGGTTCATCCGGGGCATGCCTCCCATTGAAGGCCGCCAGGCCTTCGCGAGCGTCTCCGGTGAGCGTCATCAAGCCCAACTGGCCTTCGGCGAAAGCGATCGCCTGATCGAAACTCATGTCTTCAAGCGCGCGGAGCGCGTATTTGCCGCGGTGAAGCGCGCTTGGCGAGCGAGCGGCGAGGGTCGAGACAATCGCGCCAATGCGGGCTTCAAGTTCGGCTGCCGCGACGATATGGTTGACGAGGCCTGCCTCCCGCGCCTCCACGGCGCCGAAGGCTTCGCCCGTCAGCGCCCATTCGCGCAGCGTACGGATCGGCGCAAGTTTCATGAGCAGCGTCATCACCTGCATCGGAAAAAGACCCACCTTCACTTCGGGCAGCGCGAACTTCGCAGCCTCCACAGCGACACCGATGTCGGCAAGACCGAGTAGGCCCATGCTCCCCGCCATGCAATGTTCATTGACCTCGGCGACGATGGGCAGCGGACAATCGCGGGCGAGCCGAAGTAGATCTCCATAGGGCGCCCTCGGCCGCGCGAGATCGAAATTGAAGCCGCCGTCAGGAGCAAGATCGCCACCGGCGCAGAAAGCTTTGTCGCCGACGCCCGTCAGGACGATAGCGCGAATGTCCGGGTCGGCCTGCGCGGCACGGAAGCCGTCTGCGACCCCGGCGATGAGCGCATCGTTGATGGCGTTGCGCTTCTCCGGCCGGTTGAGAGTGATGCGAAACGCCGCGGCGCGTCGCTCGTATAGGACTACGTCGCTCATGCCGCCGCGATCTCGATCATGACACGGTTAGCGTCGATCTGATCTCCCTGGTCGACATGAATGGCGATAACCCGCCCGCTGACGCTCGCCAGATGCGCATGCTCCATCTTCATCGCTTCCACGGCAGCGACTTTCTGGTCAGCCGTAACGGTATCGCCCACTGAAGCCTCCGCAGTGACGACGCGGCCCGTCGTCGGCAGCCCGAATTTGCTGACTGGCATCTGCCATTGCGGCAATTGCGGCGGGGCGATGGCGCTGCGCACCGGCAAGAAGGTGTCGAACGGCGCGGCCAGCACATCGCTGAATTGAACCAGCGCGCGGACGAAAGCCGACATGCGCCTCAAGCGTCTCTATGACCCCATCGAGGCGGGTTCGCTCGACACGGCCGAAGCCGCCATCGGCGAGCGGATAGCGGGCCTTATCGCGCTACCGGATCAGGCGCGGGCCGACGCCGAAAGGACCGATGCCATCCTGAAGAGTTCGGCCCATCAGGGCCTCATAGGCGCGGCCGTGCGGGAACTGGCGAGCGAAGCCCGTACCCGGCTCCGGCTTGGAAGGGGCGGCTATCGGCGGGATCATGTCCGGGCTTTCGCACAGCGCGTCGAGGTCGCGGACGACGCGATCTACCTCAAAGGCAGCAAAAGCACCCTGTTGAGGACGCTGGTTGCCACGAAAGGAAGGAAAACGGCGGGAACCGGCGTTCCCGGTTTTATACCAAGGTGGCGGAAGGGGTGGGATTATTTTTGATTCCGCGAAAAACCCATGAAGTCCAAAGAAATTCAATTTATTCTTCTCTCCCAGCAAATTTATCTTCCCATCCAGAATTTTTTGTTCCATCTATGTTCAATGCAGTCCAATTTCACTGGTGGGGAAGACGAGTTCGAATTCCACTTCTCGAACGTTGAACAAACTCTCGGCCAGAAGGGCCGAAGCCGTGCGCGGTCCCGGCCGACATGGCGATGGCGGCGGCCTGCATCTGAACGTGACCGCTGGCGGGGGCCGGTCCTGGGTGTTTCTGTACCGCGCCCGAACCCGACGCGTCGAAATGGGTCTCCGCCCCTATCCGTCAATCTCACTAGCTCGAGCCCGGGAGCTGGCCGCAGAGGCGCGTCGTGAACTTGCGGAAGGGCGCGATCCGCTTGCGGCTAGGCGGGCCCGCGTTCATGTCGTGCCGACCTTCAAAGATTTCGCCGAGGCTCACATAGAGGCAATGGCGCCTTCGTGGCGCAACGCGAAACACTCGGACCAATGGCGGATGTCGATCCGAGAGTATGCGGCGGCGCTGCACGGGAAGCCCGTGGATGCGATCGGGACCGAAGACGTGCTCGAGGTGTTGAAGCCGATCTGAACCACGAAGACCGAGACAGCGTCGCGGCTCCGGGGCCGGATCGAGGCGATCCTCGACGCGGCCAAGGCGAAAGGCCACCGGACGGGCGAAAATCCAGCCCGCTGGCGCGGCCACCTTGATAATCTTCTCCCCGCTCGTTCGAAGCTCGCGCGCGGGCATATGGCCGCTTTGCCGTTCGCTGAGGTGCCGGCTTTCGCCGACGCGATCATCGCGCGGAGGAACGTCCAAGCCATCGTCTCCCGGATCGCAGTGGGCAGCACGCCACCGCCTCAGGCTAGCGACCCGCACGGCTGGGGCAATGCGATCGAACGCGTGAATAGCCGGACGGCTAGTCGCCATGGAGGCAGGCCGCTCACCGATGGAAGGTCAGAAATCGCGTCAAATGGGCTGCCTTCTCAGTCGGTTTCACCGACCTCTCCAAAGGCGGAGACGGATGGCTGGAGCAAGGCGTTCGCGATGGCCGGCCTCACACCGAGGGAGCAGCCGCCAGCAGCGGGCGGATGGGAGCGCGCCATCGCGCGAGTGAATGAAGTAGCTGCCGGATGAAGACGATGGTCGTCTCAACGCCGTGGGGACGGAAGTCACATTCCGAAAGCAAGAAAGGGACCGTGTTCCTGACCTCAGGAGGCGCGGCGCTAAGTCGCCCGAGATTCGCGCATTTTTCAGCTTTTCGAATCCCGGCTTCCCTTCCCTTGGGAGGGCGTTGAATGAGCTGTCCGGACGCCAAAACCGAGGTTTCGGCCGCGCTGCTCGCCGGGGCTCTCGGCTTGAGCCGAAAGCGGGTCGAGCAACTCGCGGCCGAAGGGGTGATTCCCGCCGCGCCAAGGGGAAGTTCCAGCTGTTCGCGGGCGTGAAAGCCTATGTCGCCTGGATCAAGGACGAACAGCGCCGAGCATCGAAGACGGCCGCGGATGCCGGTTTGAAATCTGCGCGCCAGCGTGAGATCGAGATTCGCATCGCTGAACGCGAGCATCGTCTCATCGACGTCGAGGAGCACGATGCTGTCCTCGACGAGATATGCGGCATCTACAATTCCGCGCTCGTCGGCCTGCCGGCGCGGATGACGCGAGACAGGGAACTGCGAGCTCGGCTTGAGACGGAAATCGACACCGTCCGCCATCAGGTCGCGGATCGGTGCGAACAGAGGGCCCGCGAGCTTCGAGCGAGCGGCGCGTCTGGCGCGACCGGGGGCGAAGATGATTGATCAGAGAATTTTCGGCAGCTCGCTCGTGATCGCGCGCATCCGCCCTGGCGATTTGCCGCGCCACCTTCTCGGCCCGCATGCCGACGTGCTGATCAGAAAGCACGATGCACGCCTGGCGCAAATTGCCGACGCGATGCGCGTTTTCGACGCCGCCGCGCAATCCGTCATCGCCCAGATTAAGGAGAAGCCCAAATGGCCCGCACCGTAAAAATCCCGATGACGCCTCCGATTATCGGCCACGAAGGTCCGATCAACGAGATCGTCGTGCGCGAGCCGACCTATAGAGAGTTCATGCAAATCGGCGAACCGTACACCGTGGCGTATGCTGACAACGGCACGCCGTTCACGGTCGAAAACATGGAGGTGATCCAGAAATATTGCGAAGTGTGAGTTGTCTCGCCGGACGAAATCCTTCTGCGTCAAAGCAGCGGACGGACAGCGCGGCGCGTCAAGGAAGCTGTTCTGAGTTTTTTTATCGACGACGCCGTGGCGACCCCGGCGTCTCCGACCTCGCCGACGACCTAATCTTCGCCGTGAAGCTGGACGCCGGCGTCGTGTTTTCCCTTGGCCTCAGCGAGCTGATCGCGCTGCATGCCCGCGCCGCCGATTGGCTGCGCCGCCGGAAGGACGGCTGATCGCCATGGCGAAGATAATCGAAGCAAAGCTTCTTCTTTCCGCTGAAGATAAAACCGCAGCCGCGCTAAAGGCGGTCGCGAACCGCGTGAACGATATCGCGAAGGTCGGCAAGACGGTCGGCCAGTCGATGGCCGGATCAATGTCGTCGGTCGGAGCCAGCATCGGCAAGCTGAACGACCAACTCAGCAGAGTGCAGGGGTTCCGCGCGCTCCACGCCGGCCTTGTTCAAACCCGCCAACGATTGCGCGAAACCCAGGCCGAAGTCGAGCGTCTTGGTCGCGCCATGCGCGCCGCGGAAACACCGACGGCGCAGCTCACCCGGCAATATGCTCAGGCGCAGCGGGCCGTCAGCCAGGCGTCTCGCGCGTTCCAGGAGCAGGCCGCGGCGGTGCGCGCATCACGCGCCGCGCTCGATCAAGCCGGCATTCCGCTGCGCGGCCTCGCCGCCCGAGAGGATCAACTCGCCCGATCGCTGGCGCGCGCGAACGTTGAATTCGCACGCCAGGGGAATCTGGCGCGGGTTGCGACCTCACAGGTCCGTCAGCACGAGCGGCAGGTCCGCCATTCCTCTGGATCGCTGCTTCCCGTTGCGTTCGGAGCTTATCATCTGACCAGACCAGTAGCGCGGGAGATCGTTGAGCCTGGCGTCGATATCTCGCGGGAGCGCGTTAAAGCCTCTGCCGCCGGCATGACGCCTGCCGATGCGAAGGAGTCGGAAGAAATCTCGCTGCGGCTCGCGTCGCAATATCGGCTCGCCCAGCCGTCGTTGATGCATCTCACACGCACGACGCGATCGGTGCTTGGCGACACCCATCACGCGCTCGATGCGATGCCGTCCGTCGCGAAATTCTTCGCCCTCGAGCAGCGCGCGGGCGGTTATCGGGACGCGCATGGCGCGATGGAGGCCACGGACCAACTCGTCAAGGCGCTTGAAATCAAGGGCGCCGCGCTCCATCCCGACGAGTTCATGTCTTATTTGCAGGCCACTGCGAAGGCCCGGAACGCGATCGGCGAGAGCTTTCGACCTCACGAATATGCCGACGCCATCAAATATTCGCGCGGCGCCGGCCGGGGATTTAGCCAGGAATTCACCACGCAAATTCTGCCTGCCCTGGGCCAGGAGCTCGGAGGCTCCGTCGCCGGCACCGGCCTGCAGGCGCTCTACCGCGCCATGGTTGGTGGAAAGATGGAAAAGGGCGCGGCGAAGAACCTCGCCGCCTATGGCGTCCTCGACCCGAAAAAGCTGATCTATAACAAAGTGGGGGACGTGAAGGGCTTGAAGCCGGGAGCGGTGAACAACTCCGCTTTGCTGCGCGCCAACCCGTTCGAGTGGGTCAATCAGGTTCTCATCCCGTCCCTTCAGAAAAAAGGGCTCACTGAAGACCAGATCCTGGAAACGATCCCAACCCTGTTCTCGAAGGGCACAGCCGAAGACATCGTCGGCAAGATGTATGTCCAGCGCGACAAGCTGCGCAAGGACGCAGCCCATGCCAGCGTCGACGATGACGCTCGCCGGCGGCAACACCGCGGTTCCGCGCATCGCGCAGCTCGGTCCCGGTATTCAGGGCCCGCTGCGCGTCGAGGGCGATGTCAAAGGCGAGGTGACCGGCGAGACCAAGGTCAACGTGAAGGTCGACATCACGGCGTCGCCGGAGTTTCGGGCGCTCGTCGTCAGCATCGAAGCCGGTCTCGCGAAGCTGAAGGGCATGCTCGCCGGCAATGTCGGGACAACGGGGCGCAGACGCCATGGCGACAAGATCAGCGTCAGCTTGGCCGGGCCGCCCGGCTGGCGCTGACGGCCGAGCTCGTTTGAGCTCGACAAAGTCGGCGGCGCGGTGGATTTGAGCACTGCGCCGCCCGTTCCTCTCGACCTCAAACCATGAAGGCAGCGCTCCAACGCCTGCATATTGCGCCACCCGCCGCGTGCTGTTTGCCTCGGCGGCGATGCTCGCTGCGCCAGCGCAGCGCCAAGCCTCGTGTTTCTGCGCGCGTCTAAGAGTCGACCGCCGAAGCGTTGGAAATGAAGACGCTTCCGAACATTGCGACAACTCAGGATGTGGCGCGAAGTGGCAAGCAGCGCGCCAAAGAAGCGGTTAAGTCATCCCGCGCCATCGTTATCAGGCCGTGTCGGATGCAAAGCAAACAAAGTCGCGGCCGCGTGGCGGCGTTATCAGGGCTGATGGTCATGGCGTTGTGGCCGGCCGCCGCCGACGCGGCGGCGGTGCGACACCGCGCTGTCGTCCGAGCCCCGGCGCACGGGCGTCATGTTCATCGCCGGACGGTCGTCGTCGCCCCCGTCAGGGCGGTTCCCGCGGTTCGCCCCTGGTATTGGGGCCGGGTCGTCGCCGGCGTCACCGTCGGCGCCGTCCTCGTGGTTGCGGCTGCAGGAAGCCAACCGAAGCCGCCTTCGTCCACGCTGTGCTGGACCTGGACGGACTACGCCAAGACGAGCGGTTATTGGGACTATTGCACGCCTCCCGCGCGCTAGTCCGGCTCGACAATCCTCACTCCAGCGAAATCGTCTCCATGCTTCGTTTGCTCACTCTCGGCGCCGTCCTCCTGTCCTCAACGCTGGCGACGCCCCACAACGAGGCGCAGGCCGCCGATCTGCCTTCCCGAAACGCAGCGCCAGCCTCGCAGCCCGTCGCACCGACGCAATGGGTGATCACGGCCTCGGCTTATGTTTGGGCGACGGGCCTCGAAGGAAGCCTGCGCACCCTTCCGCCGCTGCCGACCGCCAAGGTGGATATCGGCTTCGGCACGGTGCTCGAACATTTCGACGGCGCCATCATGGGAACGGTGGAGGCGCGCTATGATCGTTTCATCCTGTTCGGCGATATTCTTGCGACCAAGATCTCTCCGAGCAAAACGCTTTTCCCGGCCGGATATCCGTTCGGCGTGAAGCTTGAAAGTTCATCGCTCATCGGCCTCGCCGCGGCCGGCTATCGCATCGTTGACGATCCCCTGTATTCGATCGACGCCTTTGCAGGCGTGCGCGGCTTCTCTCTTGGCACGACCCTGTCGGTGGAGGCGGGTCCGCTCGTGTTGCACACGAAGGAAAGCCGGCAGTGGGCCGATGCGATGATCGGCGCGCGCCTCAAGGTCAATCTGACCAGCAACCTCTATCTGTCAGGAATCGCGTTCGCCGGCGCCGGCGGATCGAGGTATGAGTGGGACCTGTATGGCGGCCTCGGCTATGCGTTCAATGAACGATGGTCCGCCTTCGCCGGATACCGGGCGTTCAAAACGGACTATCGCCGCGACAACTTCATCTACAACGCGCTCCAGCAGGGCCCTCTGTTGGGCGTGAGCGCACGGTTCTGAGATCGCTGAGTTCGCGACGTCATCTTAAACGCCCTCGCGGCGTCCCATAGCGACGCGCCAGCGTCCGGGAGCAGCGCCGACATGCGCCGTGAACGCGCGGTGGAAGTGTGACTGGTCCGAATAGCCCACGGCCAGCGCTATCTGAACAATAGGTTCCGGTCCTTCGAGCATCAGGCGCTGAGCGCGCTTCATCCGCGCGGCGAGCAGCATGTCCCTGAAGCGAATGCCGTCTGCGTTCAGATCCCGCTGAATCTTGCGCCTGGACAATCCAAGAATCGAGGCCAGCCTGTCGAGCGAGAGATCGCCTTCCTCAAGAATAGGCTCCATGACGATGGACAGGGCTTCGGCGGTCGTGTCGGGCAGGCGATCCGTGTAATACGAAAAGACATCGCTCGTCGTCATGATCGCGGCTCCGCCCGGGCGGCGCGTGACCGCGGCGTCCAGCCAGGCCGCCGGGAACACGATGGCGAATCGGCCTGCGCCGGACCAGACGGGAACGCCGGCAAGATCTTCGAGCAGCGAGGCGCCGCGAAACGGCGGCATGGCGACATCGATCCTCGTCGGCATGGCGCGTGGGCCTACGAAACGCTTCAGCAGACCCATCATGGCCGGCATGGAGTGAACGGCATGGTGATAGCAACTGCTCGCGACCTCCCGCCGATAGTTCAGGCTCCAGATCGCTTCGCTCCCGGTATCGTCGAGCGCAAGCTTCAGGGCGTTGTTCTGCAAACCGCTCAAACGCCCCGCGCGATGGATCCCCATCCTGAGCGAGGGGGCGTCGAAAGCGAAATCGGCGAACCTTCCGAATTCGCTCGGCGACATCCCGGCGCCGACGCGGAAGCCGAACGCCTCGTCGCCCATCAGCCGGGCTGCGAGTTCGAACAACCGGCTCATGCCAGCGAAGGCCACGGGATCCTTCGGGCGCTCAGGCGCGACGATAGCGCCGGCGACGCGGAAGAGCCGTTGCAGCGCCTGCTCGCCCTCGCTCGCGACCAACAGTCGGGCAAGAGGACCAAAGCTGGATTGTCGGTCGAACAGGGGCTTCCGGCTAATCAGCATAACTCGCCAGAGAGATAGAGCGTTGAGGTCAAATGCGCCCGCGCACGCTGAGGCGCCGCCATGGCGTTGCGCAAGATGGCAAGACGGCCGCAGTCACAGGTTTTAGACGGTTGCGCGCGCGGGCGCCGCGCGCATGTTCCATAAAAACGATCGCCTGTCGGCGTCGCCGCTTCACGCCGAGGTCGGCGGCGATCGACGATAAAACAAAAGGTCCTAAAATGCTGAGATACTCGCTTCTGGCCATCGCCGTTCTGATACCGTTGTCGGCTCATTCGCAGACGCAGCTCACCGCCTACGCCGACGCCGACGGCTACATCAATGTGAAGAAGCTGACATGCGGGCAGCTTGCCAACACCTTCCAGGAAGACGCCGATTTTCTCGGCATATGGTACAGCGGCTGGTATAACGGCCTGGCGAAGAAGTCATCGATCAATATCCCGCGCGTCAAAGAAAACATTCATCAGGTCATCGTCTACTGCAAGGCGAATCCGGCGAAGACGGTCATGCAGGCGATCGACGCGACGCTGAAGGCCGAGAAGCTGCGCAGCGCCAAATAATTGGCGGCGGCGCGCATCGCCCTCGTCGCGATCAAAAATGCAGCCGTCGGATCGCGTGGTCCGGCGGCCCCTCTGCGGCGCGATCTTTCCGCCAAATCGCGCAGAGATCATTGCGCCACATTGCGCTTCACACATCGAAACCCGACATGGCTTGTCGACGTATCGACGGATTCCGCATGTCGCGCGGCCGGCCGGTAGCGGCGGCAGTAGTTCGGGGCGCACAGATGTGAGCCGCCTTTCAGCACCTTTCGGGGAATATGGATGTCCGGCGTCATCGGGTCGAAGCTTGCCTGCTCCGGTCCGCCGCGCGGATTGACGGGCACGCAGCAGGCTTTGACCACGTCCTCCGGATGACGATTCGACCACCAGTCGGACGTCCACTCCCAGACATTGCCAATCATGTCGTGCAGCCCATACCCGTTCGCGGGGAAAGCCCGGACGGGAGACGTCCGCTCGAATGCGTCCGTTTTCAGATTCTCGAACGGGAACTCGCCCTGCCAGGTGTTCGCCATATGGCGTCCGTCTGGCGTGAACTCGTCGCCCCATGCGAACTCCACGCGATCGAATCCGCCGCGGGCGGCGTATTCCCACTCCGCTTCCGTCGGCAGTTCTTTACCCGCCCAGGCGGCGTACGCCGCCGCGTCCACATAAGCGATGTGGACGACTGGATGGTCGTCCAGCCTCTTGATTGAACTGCCGGGCCCGTATGGCCGACGCCAGTTCGCGCCGAACCGGAAATCCCACCACTGGCTCCAATCGCGCAACGCGATGGGATGGTTCGGGGGCGAAAAGACGAGAGAGCCCGCCTTCAACATCTCCGGCGGCGCGCCCGGATATTGCTTGGGGTCCGGGGCCAGTTCGGCGAAGGTGACATGCCCGGTCGCCTGCACGAATGCGCGGAACTGGGCGTTGGTGACGGGCGTCTCGTCCATCAGGAAGCTGTTCACCGTGACGCGGTGGACTGGCTTCTCCTCGGGATAGTGGGCGTCCGATCCCATGAAGAACGTGCCGCCTTCGACGAGCATCATCGTCGAGGCCAAGGGAGTCGCCGATGCCGGCGCAGATCGGCGCGAGCGTGCTTTGCTCATGACCGCGTCCGCGCAGGGCCGCTAGTCGCCCTGCGTGAAGAAGGCGTCGTCGTTGGGCAGCGGAGGCGCGCCCCGCGCCGAGGTCTGGACGGCGGCGAAGGCGTCCACCAGGAAAAGCGACTTCGCGCTTTCGCGGGCCAGCTCCTCGCAGCGCTTCTGCAGCTTCGCGACGATCTCGGGGTTCTTGTCCGCCAGATTGGTCGTCTCGGACGGATCGGCGGCGATATTGTAGAGCTCCAGCGCCGACGGCAGGGGCGTGCGCCAGATCAGCTTCCAGTCGCCCTCGCGCACGCCGCCGCGGAACGGCTCGATGTTGTAGACGACTTCCTTGCGCGGGGACGGCTTGTCCTCGCTGATGGAGGCCCAGACATCAAGGCCGTCGAGCGGCTTGCTCTTGACCGCAGTCGCGCCGGCCAGCTTGGCGAGGGTCGGGAACATGTCGACGACATGCATCACTTCCTTGCGCTCGCCCGGCTGGATGCGGCCTGGCCAGTTGGCGAGCGCAGCGACCCGCGTGCCGCCCTCGTAAAGCATTCCCTTGCCGCCGCGATACGGACCGTTGTCGGCCGGCAGCTTCAGATTGGAGACGTCCACGTCTCCGGACAGCATGGCCGTGCGGTTGCCGCCATTGTCGCTCATGAAGACGATCAGCGTGTTGTCGCGCATCTTTTTGTTATCGAGAGCCGCGACGACCTTGCCGATCTCGTCGTCCATCGCGGTGACCATGGCCGCATAGGCTCGTCGCGTCGGATCGGCGATGTCCTTATACTTGTCGAGATACTCCTGCGGAGCCTGATAGGGCGCGTGCGGGGCCGTGAAGGCGAGGTAGAGGAACAGCGGCGTCGCCGGATCATGTTTGTTGATCTGCGCGACCGCGTCCGCGCCCCACAGCTTGGTCACATAGCCGGTCTCGTCGAGAGGGCGGTTGTTCCGGAACCAGTCCTTCACATGGTCGGCCTGGTGCGTGAAGTAATCGACTTCTCCGACCATCGAACCATAGTGGTAGTCGAATCCGCGCTGCATGGGCCAGTATTTCCGGTCCGAATGACCGAGATGCCATTTGCCGACCATCACTGTCCGGTAGCCGGCCTCCTTGAGGGCTTGCGGTAGCAGCCGTTCGTCTGTCGGAAGGCCGTACTTGCTCGGGGTCGGGATGACCATGGTCTGAAGGCCGTAGCGGAACGGGTATCTCCCGGTGAGCAGAGCCGCCCGGGTCGGCGTGCACATCGGCTGTGCGTAGAACTGCTCGAGGCGCGCGCCGCCTTGCGCCAGCTTGTCGATGTTCGGCGTCTTGATGTCGGAGCCGTGGAAGCCAACATCCTTCCAGCCGAGGTCGTCCGCTACGATGTAGACGATGTTGGGGCGCGACGCCGGGGTCTGGCCGCTCGCGGAAGACGAGCCCATGGCGCCCGACGCCAGGCCGGCCAGAAGCAGAGTGCCCTGCAGAAGTTCACGGCGTTGCATTGATGCCCCCAGAAGAAGCGAGCGGCGCTCGCTGCGGCGGAGGTGTATGAGCGGCAAACCAACGCTGTCTTGCCTTTTTGCGCAAAGTCGGCAGTTGTCGTTCGACAAGCGATTTATCCGGCTTGTGCGCGCCTGGCGCGCGCCGCAGTCGCTGCTCATGCTGCCTGGACGGCGTTCATGACCGCAGCGCCCAGCGCCGACGTCATCGACCATCTGTTATCGTCGGGATGCGCCGCGGTCTCCGCCAGGACGCATGATGACGGCGGCTCGATCAGTTCGCGGCCTCCGCCGACTCCTGGGCGGACGGGTCCGTGGCGGCCCTGGCCTGGGCGTATGGCGCGGAGAAGGCTGAGGCCGTCCGCGGTGCGCCTCCGGCGCGAGATCGCGCTCCTGGGCGATCCAGCGGCCGGCGTTGAGGCCTTCCAGCGCCTCGCCGCGCTCGCCGGCGCGCGGCGGCATGGCGTCGTTCTCTCCGACGCCGAAGACAAAGGTCGGCCAGACCGCCGCCTATATCGAGCGGACGACGCGCCGCGCCGGCCCGCTCAAGCTGATCAATCGTGAATACAAGCTCCGCCGTCTCGCTGGCGAGGAGCTGCCGCCCTATCGGGAGTTCGCAGCGCAGCGGCTTCAGGAAGCGCCGGCGGCATGACCAACTGACGGCCTTCGTCTCGGCGCCCGTTTGCGGTGCTCGCGACAAGCCTTCTCGCGCTGCTCGCGAACTTCTGGGGTCCTGCTTCGCCAGAGCCCCAACGCCAAAAAGGCGAGGAAATCTGGCCGCGCTCTGCCGCATCCCCTCGCTGAGCCGCGCCAGTACATCCGTGGCCAAGCGTATGTCACGCGGACGAAACGCCTTCGCGCACGCCCCTATCAGCCATTGTCGGGTTGTTAGCCCACAGCCTCGCTGAAGCGCCGATCGCGAACCCATTTTGTAGCTTACCCGATTGCGCCGGCTCAGGCCGCCTCAGCGAACGCGCCGGGTAGCATTTCCTACGGGCTTCGATGCAACCCGAGCGGTGTCGGCGCGTTAGGAGGTCAACGCAGCGGATGCCGTCGATGCCCAACCTCAACGAAGATTGGCTTGTCCAAAACCATGGGCCGCTGGAGCGCCTGGAAGATGGCCTACTGACAGTCGCAGGCGATATCCGGATGCCTCTGGGCAATTTCCCTCGGCGTATGACAGTCGTGGCGCTTCCCGGCGGGCGGACGTTGATCTGGAGCGCTATCCCGTTGCGCGAACCGGAGATGCGGGAGATTGAGGCGCTAGGCGCGCCGGCGTTTCTTGTGGTCCCAGGGGTCGCCCATCGGCTCGATGTGAGAGCTTGGAAGAAGCGCTACCCTGACGCCAAGGTGGTCTGCGCACCGGGCGCCGCCCAGGCGGTACGTGAAGCCGTGGCGGTCGATGCGACGGCGAACGTGTTTGAAGATACCACCGTGCGCTTTGAACCGGCGCCGGGCGTCGAGGACAAGGAGGCCGTGATGATCGTGCGGCGCGACGGGCGGTCATCGCTGGTGCTCAACGATATTCTTGCTAACGTCCGCCACCCGAACGGCTTGGGCGCCACCATCATGGCTCGTCTTATGGGGTTCGGTGTTGATCGTCCGCGACTACCTTGGCTAGGGAAGTGGCTCTTCGTCAAAGATCGCGCGGCGCTCGCCGAGGGGTTCCGGAGCTGGGCCGCTGAGCCAAATCTGTGTCGGATCATTGTCAGTCACGGCGATGTGATCGACACGAATCCTCGCCAGATTTTACAAAGGATCGCCAAAGAACTCTCACCTGCCCGAGGATGAAAGCGCCCCCCGATCGCCGCCTTGCCGACGAATACGATGCAGCACAGGAAAGAGGGGAACTCGCCACTTCGAAAAATGGAACCTTGGACGTTCCAAAGGGGAACGCCCAGCGACCGTCGAAGACATCGACCTCTCTCGCAAAGACATCCATGAAGCCCGGCAGATCAGGGCCGAGGATGAGGCCTGGGTCGCGATGACCGATCTCCGAGCGACGACGATCGCTGGGGCGGCGGCTTATGCGGCCTATGCGTGCGAATACACGGGGCTTCGGGAGAACGGCACCGGCGGCATCCCCATGGCGCTGACAGTCTTGCGGGACATGCTCGCTCTCATGGCGGCGGGGGAGGCGCGGGCGGCTGCACACTTGCCCGACGCCACGCTTCTGGCCCTCGGGCAGAAGCTCGAGGCGGCATGGGCGAACGAACAAGCGGCTGCGGCGACGACCGTCAACGAGGAGGAGTCGACAACGGAGTACACGCCGGTTGATCTCGCCGTCATCGCCGCCGGCGAGATCGCCGACGCGATCCTGCTCCAGAAGGCGGCATCGCTGGCCGGCGCCAAGGTGAAGGCGCGCGCCGTTCTCTGGTGCTTTTCGCGCAACGTCGGCCACATGCTGTCTCAGGGCGAGTCGACCAGCGACAAGCTGGCCTATTCGCTGGCGCTCGACATGCTCGGCGACGACATCGCGGCGCCGGCGCCGGTGCCGACGCACATCGCTTCTGTCGCGATGCGGGCGGCCGAGGACGGCAAATGAGCGCCGCCCTCGCGCCAACCCAGATCAGGCGGCCCGTCGCACGCCGCTTGGGCGTCTCGCAGCGCCGTCGCATCGAAGACGCCATCGACCGGCTGATCGCGGTCCTGGACGCTCTGGACGCGCCCGGCGAGGACCTGGAGCCGGAGCCGGTCGGCGATGACGGCTTCGGCGACTGCGAGGTCGAGAGTTGGGGCTGAGGGCTTCGGCTGGCGGGAGCGGCCGCCTTCAGATGATATATTCCGCCCCAAAAGTACAATCACGCGCGCCCGGCTTGTATCGGGCGGCGATCGACAAAGGCAGCTTTCGCGCGCCAAGTGGCCATTTGAGCGAATGTTTCGGATTGGGAAGATGGTGGGGATAGCAGGATCATCGACCTGGATTTATTTTATAAAACAGATAGATAGGTGATTTTTCTGGCGGAAGGGGTGGGATTCGAACCCACGGTGGACTTGCGCCCACGGCGGTTTTCAAGACCGCTGCCTTAAACCACTCGGCCACCCTTCCGCATAGATAAATCAATCACTTAAGCTTTCGGCAGCGCGCCAGTTCTTCCCTTTGCCACCGATTTGCCACCCGAATTAGTTCTCATTCTGTAACCGCAGCGATTTTTCCATCACATCAGCCGCCTTATCGTGCTTGTTAGGGAACAAGTGGCCATAAACCGCAAGCGTGATCGCCGGCGACCCATGCCCGAGCCTGCGGCTGATAGTCAATGGATTTGCCCCGGAAAAGCGGAACGTTCCCTTCGGATGAAGGCGAACCCGATGACGAAGCAGCGACGGTTCACGAAGGAGTTTGAAGACGAGGCCATACGGCTGGCGGCGACCAGCGGGCGGTCGCAGCGCGAGATAGCGGAGGATCCGGGCATCGGTCCATCGACGCCGGCGCGCTGGGGCAGCCGCAACCGGGATCGTCTGGCGGAGTCGCCTGGCAAAGCGCCGCAGGCGGATTTGGCCGCTGAGGTGAAGCGCCTGCGGCGGGAGAACGAGATCCTCCGGCAGGAGCGTGACATCCTGAAGCGGGCGACTGCTTTTTTTCGCCCGGGAGGGAAATCGGCGAGGTTCCGGCTCAGCGATCGGGCGAAGCAGGGCTTCCTGGTCCACCGCCTCTGCCGCGCGCCCGGCGTCAGCCAGGGCGGCTATTTCTCCCGGAAGGATCGCCCAGCCAGTCGGCGCCAGCGTGACGACATGGTGATGCTGGCGCATGTCCGCTCGGCGTTCGCGCTGTCGAACGGCGCGTATGGATCGGCGATGGATTGCGACGCGCTTCGGGACGACCAGTGGGAGCGAATCCAGAGCTTTGTCCCAGGTGGGACGAAGGGCAAGCGCGGTCCGCGAACGAATAACCGCAGGTTTCTTGATGCGCTGTTGTGGATGGCGCGCCTATGACCTCGACCTCGACAAGGAGCGCAACCGCATCGAGCGCTTCTTCAACAAGCTCAAGCAGTTCCGACGGGTCGCAACGCGATACGACAAGCTCGTCGCCAACCTCATGGGCTTCGTCAAACGCGCCGCTATCGCCATATGGCTCAGACAGTTAAATCGTCACTATCGCTAAACACTTAGCGCTGGATCATTCCGCGCTCCCTGCCGAGGCGAGTCCGACGAAAAAAGGCCGAACATAGAAGTCGACGATATTGTCCGCCGTGACGCTCGGCACCCAGCGCTCGATTTCCGCGACCGCGTTGATCATGGCGGACACGGCATGCGCCGCGATCAGAGGATCCACGAGTTTCACGGTCCCGTCGTTTTGGCCATCGTTGATGATGCTGGCGAAGCGCTGGGTTTGCCGGTTCATGGAGCGCAGGACATCGTAGCGCACCTCGTCGGGCAAAGCGCTCCAGGCCGACGTGCGCAGAAGCGGACCGTGTCCGGACAATTGACTGCGCGCGAGGGTCGTCGCGATGGCGGCGAGTCGTCTGGCGCCATCGTCCAGCGTGGCTGTTGCGTCATTCTGAGCCGCTCGCACGATGTCAAAGCTCCGCGCGAAGCATGCGGCGACAACGTCATCCTTGTTGGCGTTGTGGTGGTAGAAGGAGCCCTTCGTCACGTTCAGGTAGGCGGAGATCTTCTCGACCGACGCGCCTCGATAGCCCTGCTCGTTGATGAGGACCGTCGCCGCGCGCAGGAATGATTCCGTCGATATCTCGCCATCCCCTGGCGGATTGGCGTCCGGCTTCTGAGCCTCGGGTTTTGGCCATTCGATAGGCTGCGCGAAGACGCCTCCAATCAGCACGTCGCACAGGCGCTGGCTGGTGCGGGCGTATTCCTCGAGATCATAGCGGCGGGCGAGCTGCTTCACTGTCACGAACAGCGACAGCAGAAGGTGAGTCCGGCTGTTTTCCTCGGACCGCGTCAGTCGGACGATCGTCTCGCCTCGCAGCAATTGTCTGAACGAGCGGAACATCGCGATATAGGCGTCAAAACAGATCTGCGCCTGCGCGCCGGTCAAGGCGCGGAGGTCGTTGAACAGGACAAGTTCAGCATGGTCGCCGCGTTCGATCGCCGCCAGAAGCTCGAGATAAGACGCAAAGAGCGTCCGAATGCGAGCCGCCGGCGTCTTTTCGCTGCCGGCGTCTTCCGCCAGTCCGCTGATGATCCTTATCGAGGAAAGGAGGCAGGCTGCGGCGAGATCTTCCTTCTTTCGGTAATAATAGGTGACGCTGTTGGTCGCGAGCCCCACCCCTCGGGCGATGTCGGCTAACGCCGTTCCCTTCACCCCTCGTTGATTGATGAGCCTGGCGCCTGCGTCCAGGATCGCTTCCTGCTTCTTCCGGAATCGGCGCGTCTCGCGGGGGATAGCCAATCCGGCGTCATTCATCCCTGCGCCCTCCATTGTGGCGCCAGCGCCGATCCGAGGGGCGGCGCCGGAGGATACCGTATTTTCTGGAAGAGATCGACTCATGCGCGTCCGGCGTTCGCGGGCGGACCCGCTTCAGAGTGAAGGCGAGGCGGGGCGACCGCGAAGCGTTTCCTCGCGGCGGCCGCCGTGCGATTCGAAGATGCGACGTGCAGCGCCCCCAAAAACCGGATCGGCAAGCCAAACATCGGAAGCAGCGAGCGGATTTGCGTAAAAAACGGTTTCAAGATTGCGCTTTGCCATACGTGTCATTCTAATTTGAAACTGCCGCCGCCGAAAGGCGATATGCAATGTATCGTCTCTGATCTGAGAGGCCGAGCGCGGCATGTCAATCGCAATCGGATCGCAAAAAACTATTAAAGCTATGATTTTTATCATGGATTATTCGCATTGAGGTTCGTTGAGGCTCTCTGTGCGCCTGCGAGGATCGCTTTTGCTCGCCCGTCCGTTGACCCATGGGAAACAGGTGAAGGTCGACTGTCGGGCTTCGTTTTTCCTCTTCCAAATCCATACTAATTATTCTAATAGTGGGTTGCGGCTGCTGAAGACGGCCGTTTGCGCCGACGCTGCCTCCCGCAGCTCCGGCTCATAGGGAGGTGGCTTCGCCCGTGATTGCTCCACGGCCGACGAGTGAGATGATCGCGCGCCGCGTATGCTGCAAGGCAGACGCTTTGGCGACGACGGCGGCGTGATGGCCGCGGTCGTCTCCATTCGCGACATCGCGGTGCGGTTCGGCGGCATCGTGGCCCTTGAGGGCGTGTCCTTCGACATTGAAGCCGAGCGCATCGTGGGACTTATCGGTCCGAACGGAGCCGGCAAGACGACGCTCTTCAATTGTCTGAGCCGGCTGTACACGCCGACATCCGGAGACATCCTGCTCAATGGGCGCAGCCTGCTCGACCGTCCCGCTCACAGTATCGCGGCGCTGGGAATTGGCCGCACGTTTCAGAACCTCGCGCTGTTTCGCAAGCTGACAGTAGCGGACAATGTTCGCATCGGGGGACACACCGAAATATCAGGCGACTTCATAAGCGACGCATTGCGCCTTCCGCGCGCGCGGGCGGGCGCTCGCGAGCTCGACAGGCGGGTCGCCGAAATCATCGATGACCTGTCACTCGGCGATTGCGCGGGACGCTTGGTCGGAGATCTGCCTTTCGGCACGCAGAAGCGCGTGGAATTGGCGCGGGCGCTGGCGACAAATCCGTCTGTTCTCCTGCTGGATGAGCCGGCCGCCGGCCTCAATCATGAGGAGGTTGGCGAACTTGGCGCGTTGATCAGGCGCATCCGCGACAGCAGGCGCATCGCGATCCTGCTGGTCGAGCATCACATGGGCCTCGTGATGTCATTGTCTGACCGGGTGGTCGCATTGAATTTCGGCCGCAAGATCGCAGAGGGCGCCCCGGCGGACGTGCAGTCCGACAAGGCCGTGGTCGCGGCATATCTTGGGACAGTCGAGTCGTGACCGCGCTGCTTTCCGTGCATGGACTGACCGCCTCCTACGGCGAGGGGCAGGTTCTCGCGGGCCTGGACTTCGAAGTCCAGCGCGGGGGCGTGACGGTGCTCCTCGGTGCGAACGGGGCGGGAAAAACGACGACGCTGCGCGCCATCTGCGGCATGGTGCGCCGCGAGGGAAGCATCATCTTCGACGGAAAGCCGATCCAGAATCTGTCGACCGAGGGCGTGGTTCGTCTGGGCGTCGCGCATGTGCCGGACGGGCGGGGCACTTTCACGCAGTTGACGGTCGACGAAAATCTGCAGCTCGGGGCCATCACGCGACGCGGTCGCAAGGAGATCGAGCACGATATTGAGCGCTGCTTCGGCTATTTTCCTGTTCTGAAGGAGCGTCGCAGTCAGCAGGCCGGCACGCTGTCGGGCGGCGAGCAGCAGATGCTGGCGGTCGCGCGCGCGCTCATGCTGCGGCCGAAGCTGATGCTTCTGGACGAACCCTCGTTCGGGCTGGCGCCGATGATCGTCAAGCAGATCTTTGATATTTTCAGGACGCTCAATGCGTCGACGTCAATGTCGATGCTGATCGTCGAACAGAACGCCGCCCTGGCGCTTGAGCTCGCCGATCACGCCTATCTTCTGGAGACCGGGCGGGTCGTCTTTGCAGGACGCCCCGACGATATTCGCAATGATCCGGCGCTTCGTCGAAGCTATCTCGGCTATTGAGGCCCACGCTTGGAACTTCTGCTGCAACAGATTTTGTCAGGCCTGGCCACCGGCGCGATCTATGCGTGCATGGCGCTTGCGGTGGTGATGATCTACCAGTCGATCGGCCATCTCAATTTCGCGCAAGGCGAAATGGCGACGTTTTCCACGTTTGTCGCGTGGCAGCTCATCACCTGGGGCTTTCCTTATTGGGCGGCTTTCGCGCTGACGGTTGCGCTGTCCTTCGCAGGCGGCGTGTTGATTGAGCGCGTCGTTTTCAGACCGCTGAAGGACGCGCCCGCCTTGTCGCACATCGTGGTCTTCATCGGTCTGCTGGCGATCTTCAACAACGCCTCGGGTTTTGTCTGGGATTTCACCATCAAGACCTTTCCGAGCCCGTTCGGACAGGGCCCGATGTTCGGGGCCTTTCTGAACATGCATCAAGCGGGAATGATCGCCTGCACGCTGGGCATGCTCGTGCTTCTCTATCTCTTCTTTTCGAGAACGCGTCTTGGACTCTCCCTTCGTGCGGCGGCGGCCAACCCTGAATCAGCGCGCCTCGTCGGCGTTCGGGTCGGCTGGATGATCGCCTTGGGGTGGGGGCTGGCGTCAGCGATCGGCGCCGTGGCGGGGATGCTGATCGCGCCGGTTGTTTTTCTCGAACCAAACATGATGCTCGGCGTTCTGCTCTATGGTTTCGCCGGAGCGGTCGTCGGCGGACTCACGAGCCCGATCGGCGCCGTCGCGGGCGGCCTGATCGTCGGCGTGATGGAGAATCTGGCCGGCACCTATGTGCCCGTCGTCGGAAGCGAACTGAAGCTCACCATTGCTTTGTCGCTCATCATTCTGATCCTCATCTTCAAGCCGAGCGGACTTTTCGGCAAAACTCTGGCGAAGCGGGTGTGAAGATGGCGATCGAACGCGTCTCCGCTATCTTGTTTCTCTTGGCCGCGATCGCGGCGCCGATGCTGCTGAGCGGCTTCTTCATATTCCAGGTCACGATGCTGCTCGTCTATGCGATCGCCATCATGGGGCTCAACCTGTTGACGGGATTCAACGGTCAGTTTTCGCTCGGCCATAGCGCGTTCTACGCCATCGGCGCCTATGCGGCGGCGATTCTGATGGACAAGTTCGGCATTGGATACCTCTGGACGCTGCCACTCGCGGGCCTGATCTGTTTTGCGGTCGGTTTCCTTTTTGGATTCCCCGCGCTTCGTCTGGAAGGCACTTATCTTGCGCTGGCGACATTCGGTCTTGCCGTCGCAACTCCGCAGATTTTGAAGCTGACGCCGCTCGAACACTGGACCGGCGGCGTGCAGGGCGTATTCGTCGCCAAGCCAAATGCAGCAATGGGACTGCCGCTGACCGCCGACCAGTGGCTGTACTATCTCACGCTATCCGTTTTCATTCTGCTTTATATCCTCGCGCGGAATCTGATCGGCAGCCGCACCGGCAGGGCGCTGCTCGCCATCCGCGAAAATCCGATCGCCGCTCAGTCCATGGGCATCAATGTCTCGCTCTACAAGACGCTGACCTTTGGCGTGAGCGCGGCCTATACCGGCGTCGCCGGAGCGCTTGGCGCCATTGTGATTCAGTTCGTCGCGCCGGACAGCTTCGGATTCATGCTGTCAGTGACGTTTCTCGTAGGCCTGGTGGTTGGCGGCATCGCCTGGTTGCCGGGCGCGCTCATCGGCGCCGCCTTCATCCTGTTCGTGCCGAATTTCGCCGAGGAGATTTCCAAAGGCCTGTCCGGCGCCGCCTACGGCGTCATCATGATCCTGCTGATGTACGTGATGCCGTCAGGCGCCGGCGGCATCGTTCAATCCGCGCTGCGCGCCGTGCGCGCGCGCTAATCGCAATCAACAAGGGAGAGAAGCGTGCAGAAACGTTATGCATCAACGTCCAGGATCGCAGTGATCGCCGCTCTGGCGACCGTTGCAGCCGCATCAATGGCGATGGCGAAGGGGAAATATGACGTCGGCGCCAGCGACACAGAAATCAAGATGGGGCATTTCAATCCGTACAGCGGACCGGTTTCCGCCTGGGGAACGGTAGGCAAGCTGCAAACCGCTTTTTATCGAATGATCAACGAGCAGGGCGGGATCAACGGCCGCAAGATCACGTTCATCACGTATGATGATGCGTACAGTCCGCCGAAAGCCGTAGAGCAGACCCGACGGCTCATGGAGCGCGACCAGGTGCTTGGCCTGTTCAATCCGATGGGCACGGCGTCCAATCTCGCGATTCAGAAATACATGAACAACATGAAAGCGCCGCAGATTTTCGTGTCCAGCGGCGCCGTGGCTTTCGGAAACCCGAAGGACTATCCGTGGACCATGGGCTGGCTGAACTACGCCAGCGAGGGCCGCGTGTATGCCCGCTATCTGTTGCAGAACAAGCCGGACGCCAAGGTCGCGCTGTTCTTCCAGAACGACGATTTCGGCAAGGGCTTCGTCGCTGGCTTCCGCGAGGCGTTGGGCGACAAGGCGAAAACGATGATCGTTGGCGAGGCGAGCTATGAAATCAGCGAGCCGACCATCGATTCCCAGATCGTCAAGCTGAAGGCCTCCGGCGCCGACGTGCTGTTCAACATGTCGTCGCCCAAATTTGCGGCGCAGGCGATCCGCAAGCTGACGGATCTCAACTGGAAGCCGTTGCATTTTTTGACAAGCTCGAGCGCGCAGATCGGCTCGACGCTTGGACCGGCGGGGCTGGAGAATTCGAAGGGAATCATTTCCACCAACTATTACAAGGACTCGACGGATCCGCGCTGGAAGGATGATCCGGCGATGAAAAACTGGAACGCTTTCATGGACAAATACTATCCGGAAGGCGACAAGAGCGATACGACGAACGTCTACGC
>Ga0209930_1002330_pt1 | contig 23127 bp, 19 predicted proteins | sample ThiBiot_500_biof_2_FD_183948 | JGI IMG/M metagenome (GOLD analysis project Ga0209930, IMG submission 183948) | Wastewater bioreactor microbial communities from Cape Town, South Africa - Thiocy_cont_500_biof (SPAdes) | ecosystem: Engineered > Bioreactor > Thiocyanate-remediating >... | reverse complement strand
CAATGTTAATTAGAATATATTCAGAAACCAACCTTATAGATGCTGTTCCATTTCACAATGGAATAAACATCATATTGGGCAAATACTCTGGGGATAAAGAAGCACGAGGGATTAATGGTATTGGCAAGTCCTCATTGGTCAGACTTGTTGATTTTACTTTATTAAGCGGTAAAGCAGAAAAAAGATTTAATCAAAAAAAGTATGATTTTCTACGGGATGACGAACACACTATTACTTTAGAATTTGACATACAGGGACAAAAATATTTTATCAAGAGAGGTTTTGCCGATACCAAAAAAATCTTTTTTGGAAAACGACCGGATGCTCTTGATGAATATGAGAAATCCGAGATGCCCAAAGTCTTGGAAGGAATATTTTTTCCGACAGAGAACAACGAAGTATTTTTTGAAGGAAAAAGATATGGAACCTTGATGGAATTTTTTGTTAAGGACGACTTGCAAAGTCAGCAAAGAGTTGACCCTTTAAATTTTGTTTCTTACACTGCCAATGCGAGAGAAAAGGCGTTATATAATTTTTATTTGCTTAACCTTCCAACTAAAACGCTTTTAAAATATAATGAGGTTTCTTCGGAATACGAAAGATATAATAGTACAGTAAAATCCCTTTCAGAAAAGGTCAAAGCAGATACAGGTAAAGATATTCAGGAGTTTAGAACCGAGCGCCTAAAAATTGAAAAAGATATTGCAGCACTCGAAAGCAGTCTGAAGGAGTATAATTTTCTTGCCAATCATAAAGAGATAGAGCAAAAATTAAATCAGGTCATTTCTGAAATTAATGAGCAATCTATCATCTATCATAATACAAACCGGAAATTAGATAAACTAAAATCCTCTTATAACGAGGTGTCATCTATCGACCTTGACAAAATTCGTAAGCTCTACAATGAAACGGTAGAAACGTTTGGCAACTTTGTAAAAAGAAGTTTAGATGAAGTTATAGACTTTAAAAAGCAACTTTTGGCGAACAGGAATAAATATTTGTTGGAGGAAGAAAAGAAATTACAATCATCAATAGACCAAAGTTTAATACAACTTGAAAAATTAGAGAAGAACAGGAGCCAATTATTTTCATTGCTAAAAGAGAGAGGTGCATTGGACAGGATTGAGAGTACATACGAAAGATTAGTGAATGAAAAAACACTTTTAGAACGGAACACCTCAATTGTCAGGGAAATTGACGAAATCGAAGAAATATTAGGGAACTCAAATATTGTAATAGCTGAATTAAAGAGGGATATTGTTAGCGAACTAAACAAGCAACAAACCTATCTTGATGAGTTGCGATTGTTATTTCAACAAATTCTTGAAAATGCTATCTATTTGGATGAAGAATTTGATAATTCTTATTTTAATATCACATTAAATTCTACTTCGCCAAGAAATCAATTGCCTTTTAAAATAAATCTGGAAATTCCCAAAGCGGATGCTTTAGGACAAGAACGTTTAAAAATTGTAGCATATGATTTAATGGTATTTTTAAAAAGCAGGATTGACAAACGGAACATCCCGGATTTTCTTGTACACGATGGTGTATTTCACGCCATATCATACAAAACAATATCCAATGTCCTGAACTATATGTATCATAAATCAAACGAACTACATAACTTTCAATATATCGTTACTTTCAATGAGGATGAAATTGATTTAAACGGGGACGAAAGTAAGTTCGGAAAGTTTGATTTTGATTGGTCTAAACAAGTAATTGCTGAATATTCAGATACAGAGCAGGAAACAATTTTTAAACGATTTTTTTAAATGGCGAAATATCAATTACCCCCTTTAAAAGATGAAAGGTTATTCGAGGAACTCACTTGTGATTTATTCAATTTTGTAGAGAATACTTTGTCATACGAAAATACAGACTTTCAGACATTTGGTGTGAAAGGGCAAAACCAGAAAGGTATTGATGTCTTTTCTACTAAAACCAAAACGGTAATACAATGCAAATTGAAAAGCATTGGAAGAAAAGACGAAACCATCAGGAAAAATCTAATTCAGGATATAAATGCAGACTTAGAAAAAGCAAGGGATTTAGCAATTGATTTTGACAAATTTGTTTTTGCTTCTACATTTCGTGACGATGCTCAAATACAGGAATACCTAAATCAAATTAAAAGAGAACAAGGATTACCATTTCATTTGTATTATTGGGGATGGGATACCATAACAAAACATATTGAGCAATCAGAGGCTTTATTGCATAAGTATTTTCCAAAGTTTGTAAAGAAAGCCAAGCCTGTAAAAGCAAAAATTGAACTACCGGACGGAGCGTTGGGTAAAGAGCTTTCCAAGAAAAACTATATTGACTATTTAAAAAAGCGATATGGCGATTGGAAACAAATTGAATTAAGTAAAAAGGGAGAAAAATTCAATTGGGCTACTTTTACTATTTCATTGTCTAAAAAATATAAAGCATCAGGGATGAATTATATTGATGTTCGACATTTTGAAGATTTAGCATCATATCTAAAAAGCCGCATTGATGGGACAATTATGGGAAAAGTGAACAAATTTAAAGGAATAAAAAATTATTCTGTCTTTGAAGAGTTCTCGGAAAATGAAGTTTAAAAAGACAAAGGGAAGTCTATACAAACTCCCCAATGTCAAAATCACTCAAATCATTTTTCCGCAAGGTGGAAGAGCCAGCCTCCGTTTCAGTTGTGAGTGTGCTATCCAAAAGCTCGGCAATCTTTCGGGATGCGCCCTCAATGGAATTTTCCAAAAGGCTGAATAATTCGGTTCCTTGTAATTTTTGAACTAACGCTATTGCCGTTTCTTTTTGGGATTGTTCCAAACTTTCTTTTTGGAGCAATGCACCTACGGATGTTAGTTCGTCATAGGTAACACCTTGTGCTAAACCGTTATCGCCACCGGATATTCCGTACCTGTTCCATTCTTCTTCCTCTTCTCTCAAATCAGGCTTACTGCTGAAAACTTCGTCCAGCTCTTCCTGCGGAATTTGAATGCTGACGTTTTCGTTTTCGTCATATTCAATATCTAAATTATCGGGGTTTATCTCCGCTTCCGCTATTTGGCTTTCATTGGCAGGGATTGGCAGGGATTGGCTTTTTACTGGCTTAGGCTGACCCATAATATCAGGCAGGTTCGGATTAATTTTTTCCTGTGTCTGCTTTTGCTCCGACCTTTTGTGAATGACAATCTTGTCCTGCAAAAGCAGGGCAATGACTATCAGCAGGCATAATACTATTACAATTTCCATAGCTATATAATGGGTTTAAAACGTTCGTTGAAATAATCTGTAATATCATCTCCAAACTCCCTAAAGTGGTGTTCAAGTATATTGTCAATGTATGAGTAGAGCGTAGTCTTTTCTTCCCTCGTTAGTTGCACGATACGGAGCAATCTCTCGTGGTATTCGGGACGGATATAAACAACCTTTCCGCTTCGACCGGACGGAAACCGATTGACCATAAATGTTTCTTCATAATCTACTTTCTTTGAGGAACTACTACGGGCTTTTTCTTTTGGTTTTATTTCTTTCTGTATTTCCGGTGGTTGATGCGCTTCGGGTACAGCGAAAGTCTGGTTGCCACTCATAATATTCATTATCATTTCTTCATCAACATCAGGCTTGTCAAAGTCTTTTCTTCTTTTATCTGTGGACATAAATAAATTATTTTATAAGTTGACAATTTTTAAAAACTCTTCGACAAACATATCCAGCCGGGTTGTTTTCATTAGCAGGGGTTCGGCAGGCAGCAGACTGGAACGGAATACACTGTTTGGTGTATCATCCGTTTCCTTTCTGAAACGTTTGCTGTCCATTATCCGTGAACTCATTACAGACAAATCAAGTCCGCTAATGACACTTTGGTAAACCTCATATATCCCTGTCTTTTCCCGACCGTCCACCTGGTTCCAGAACAGCCACATTTTTTGTTCCTTATTACGCTCATCGGTTTCGGGCAGTCCGAGAAATGCTTTGGTAAAGCTCAACGTACTTTCCATAACCAAACGGTCGGCAGTGATTGGAGAAAAAATAAAGTCCATTGTTCTTAGAGTGGTAAGCACTCCTTTTGTATTGGCAGTACCGGGCAGGTCGAAAAATATCACATCCGGCTCTATTGCGGATTGTTCAACATATTCCAGCGCTTTTGACAGAGCATCTTCCGCTTTGCAACTGATAATCGGGTATGCCTTTTTATTGATGCTTTGGTACAGTTTCATTGCCGCCCTTTTGTGGTAATCGTTCTGCATAATGGTTTTCAAATCCCTTTCCCTCATATTGGCTAAACTGTGCTGCGGAAAGTCGCAATCCATTACCAGCACATTAAATCCTAAGCGGTAGTGCAGCGCACTGGCGAGCAGTACAGTCATTGTTGATTTTCCAACACCGCCTTTGGGTGTTGAGAAGCTGATTTTTAAAGTTTTTTTTCTTGTTTCCATTATTTAAAAATTTATTGTTTCCTATTTTACCTGTTTTGCAGGTTTGAATATTTCCGCTTTCCCCTCTTACCGTATGGTTTTCGGGAAAAGTTTAAATGAGGTTTTTTGTACGCTTTGCAGGCTTGTAAGTCATATTCTTTGGCAGGCGGTAAACCTTACAAAAGGTAAATTGCTTTACCGCTTTTATGCTTTTACGCTTTTATAGTTTTATGCTTTTAAAACCTTATGCTTTTATTGCAAACTGCCCGTCTGCAAACCCGATTTCTTTTCTTGTTTAACTACATTTTTTACTGCCTGCATTAAAACCGTACAGCAAATAAAGCAGATGATTTACCTGCTTTGCGATGTATGGCAGTATTTGGCGTTCAAAGGCAGTGTTTGGCACTGTGGCGCAGTACAATCCTTTCTGAAAGAGGGCTTTACTTTGTATTGTGATTTTTATTAACGGAATTATGCAAAAGTCTTTCGACATATCAAAGGGTAACGGGAACGGCATCGAGCCGTTTTTCCCTGTTACTTTTAATCCGTCCCGCAGGGCGGATTATTGTGTTCACCGGAACACGGCAAGTTGTGTTTTGAGGCACTCTAAACCGAGTTTAGTGCCTCAAAACAACTTGCCCTTTGCAGGGGGCAGAAAAAGCCTCCGAAGTCGGCTTTTCGTGTAGATTATAAATGGATTAGTGATGAACGAGAACAGCAATAGTAAACAAAACAAAGGCGGGCGCAAGCCGAAGCTCGACCCCAGCACACACCGCCACGTATTCCGATTGACAGATAAGGAAAATGCCCAACTTTTATCGCTTTTTGAAGCATCGGGAATGCCCAATAAAGCCAAGTTTATCATTTCACAGTTGTTCGGAAAGGAAATGAAGTCGGTTAAAATTGATAAAGGAACCGTTGATTTTTATATGCGGCTGACTTCTTTTCATAGTCAGTTCCGGGCAATAGGTGTAAACTATAACCAAATTGTAAAGCTGCTCTACCGTCATTTTTCGGAGAAAAAAGCCGCAGCATTTCTTTACAAACTGGAAAAACAGACGGCTGAAATGGCAATGTTGTGTCAAAAAATCATTCAGATAACCGAAGAATTTGAAGCCAAACACCTCAAAAAATAGCCGTAGAAATGATAGCAAAAATCGGAAGAAGTGAAAATCTGTACAGTGCGTTGGCGTACAATAACCTGAAAATTGAAAAGGAAAACGGACAAATTTTGTTCGCCAATAAGATTATCGAAACCGCAAACGGACAATATACCGTAGCACAATTAGCTCAATCTTTTGCTCCGTATCTGCTGGCGAACCGAAATACGGAAAAACATACGTTACATATTTCGCTCAATCCAGACCCGAACGACAAGGTAAGTGATGACAAGTTTAGAGAAATGGCAGAACAGTATATGCGTGAAATGGGCTACGGCGAACAGCCTTTTATCGTATTCAAGCATACCGATATTGACCGTTCACACATTCATATCGTTTCTGTTTGCGTGGATGAAAACGGCAAAAAGATTTCGGACAAATTCGAGAAAATGCGGTCTATGAATATTTGCCGTGAACTGGAAAAACAGCACCATTTAATACCAGCTACGGACAAGGAACGCCAGCAGAACGATAAGGTATTCCGCCCTATAAATTACAAGGCAGGCGATGTAAAAAGTCAGATTGCTTCAGTAGTCCGCCACCTGCCAAACTATTATCAATTCCAAACTTTGGGCGAATACAATGCCCTGCTTTCCCTATTTAATATTACAACCGAAAAAATTGAGGGAGAGTTACACGGCAAGGCACAGCAGGGCTTGTTGTATATTCCCTTGAATGAAAAAGGAGAAAGAGCCGGGCATCCGTTCAAGGCTTCTTTGTTTGGGAAAAATGCAGGGCTTGCAGGTTTGGATTTGCATTTTGCGAAATGCAAAACGGCTTTAAAAGACCACCCGACTAAGCAGACCTTAAAATCAGCCATTAATATTTCCCTACAATCTACGAACGATGAACAGGCTTTTAAAAAGCAGTTAGGCGAACAGGGCATTAATGTAGTGGTACGCAGGAACGATACCGGACGGATTTACGGAATGACATTTATCGACCATAATTCTAAAACGGTGTGGAATGGTTCACGATTGGCAAAAGAACTTTCTGCCAACGTTTTTAATGATTATTGGAACAACAATATAAAGCCCGACATTAAAGAGCCTGATGAGTTAAAACCAAAAACAGCAAGAACAAATGATGCAGATCTTCCGCAGGAAGAACCACACCATTTGTTTGATTTTATTAATATAGATAAAAATGAAGATGGATTGGTTGAAGCATTGGGCGGTTTGCTTATTCCCGAAGCACAGGGCGAGGACTACGAGGAACAGGATTTTGCCAACCGGATGAAGAAGAAGCGTAAGCGCAAGCGAGGTCAATAAGAGGTTTTTATATTCCTATTATGTAGCAATTTTCAACCCCAACGCATAGCTCCAGTGTAAAATTTTAGGTGCAGTAGGTGTTTTGAATTGGTAAATACCGTAAATGTATAATGCGGAAAGTACGAACGCTCCCCAGCTAAGCCCGATACACCAAATACTTTCCCGTTCCGCAATACTGAACATTCCGGCTACTATTGATTTAATAATAAATGCAGGAACAATACAGCATAACAGCACACAGATTGCCCAGGGAAGTATCCATAACTTACGGTTCTTTCTCCGTAACCCAATAATGGTTCCTTTCAAAAAGTAAACAATGCAGAAAATAAAGTAAGCAAATAATATAGAGAAGCCCCAAATCTTAAAGTTATCCGTTTCTTTGCCCCACAATTTTTGCGACAGTAAAAATCCGGCATAAAAGAACACACCGAAAATTGCCCCGATTTTTAGGACGAAAAGAAAAAACTTTATTATCCCCGACATTAATCCGGTGGCAGCTTGGCTTTCTCCGCTTTTCCGAATTTCATATTCCTGTTCAGTTTCTCCGGGATAGGCATCAGGATTATTCCAACTCATAGCATTCTCCTTTAAATCTTGCTTGTTCTAACAGATAAAAAAAGCAAAATGGTTTTCACGACTATAAATTTAATAAAAATCATTGGATTAGCTGAACGGTACTAAAGCCACTTAGAGCCAAACACTGCCACACACCGCCACTGACTGCCACATTCTTATTACCACACTACACAGCCCATAAATTCACGCCCGAACATTTAAAATTTTATAAAAATGCAGGGAGAAGACGATTTAAGAGGCTTAGCCAAGATTATGGCTTTTATGCGGGCAGTGAGCATCATCATAGTGTTGATGCACTTGTATTGGTTCTGCTACGGGTTCTTTATAGAACGTGGCTGGACATTGGAACTAATCAATAAGATATTAGGCAATTTTAACCGAACGGCGGGACTGTTTGAGCATACCTTATATACCAAAGTATTTGCATTGGTATTGCTCGCTTTGAGCTGTCTGGGAACCAAGGGCGTCAAGGACGAAAAAATTACGTGGGGCAAAATCTATGTGGCATTGGGGATTGGTTTTATGCTGTTCTTTCTGAACTTCCCACTATTAAAGCTACCGCTAAATACCGCTACATTTCTGTATATCCTTACCACAGGTTTGGGCTACATCGCTTTAATGGTTGCAGGTGTTTGGATGAGCCGACTGCTCCGCAACAATTTAATGGACGATGTTTTCAACAATGAAAATGAGAGTTTCCAACAGGAAACAAAGTTGATGGAGAATGAATATTCTGTCAACCTGCCCACCAAATTTTACTACAAAGGGAAATGGAATAACGGCTGGATAAACATTGTAAATCCTTTCAGGGCATCAATCGTGTTGGGTACTCCGGGTTCGGGAAAATCGTATGCCATCGTAAACAATTACATCAAGCAACAGATTGAGAAAGGCTTCTCAATGTACATCTATGATTTCAAGTTTGACGACCTTTCCACAATAGCGTACAACCATTTGCTGAAGCACAGGGATAAGTATAAAATTCAGCCGAAATTTTACGTGATAAATTTCGACGACCCACGCAAGAGCCACCGTTGCAATCCACTCAATCCCGATTTTATGACGGACATTTCTGATGCCTACGAAGCGGCTTACACCATAATGCTGAACCTCAACAGGTCGTGGATACAGAAGCAAGGGGATTTTTTCGTGGAAAGCCCAATCATTCTTTTAGCTGCCATTATTTGGTATCTGAAAATCTACGAAGATGGTAAGTATTGTACGTTCCCACACGCCATTGAATTACTGAACAAAAAGTATTCGGACGTATTCACGATTTTAACCTCGTACCCTGATTTGGAAAATTATTTATCGCCCTTTATGGATGCTTGGCAAGGTGGAGCGCAAGACCAATTACAGGGACAGATTGCATCGGCAAAAATTCCTTTGTCAAGAATGATTAGTCCACAGTTATATTGGGTAATGACTGGCGATGATTTTTCATTGGACATCAACAATCCTAAAGAACCAAAAATTTTGTGCGTGGGTAATAATCCCGACCGTCAAAATATCTACTCCGCAGCTTTGGGCTTGTACAATTCAAGGATTGTAAAGCTGATTAATAAAAAGGGACAGCTTAAAAGTTCCGTTATCATAGATGAGTTGCCTACGATTTATTTCAGGGGGCTGGATAATCTTATAGCAACGGCGAGAAGTAATAAGGTGGCGGTATGCCTAGGATTTCAGGATTTTTCGCAATTAACAAGGGATTACGGCGACAAAGAGAGTAAGGTAATACAAAATACAGTCGGTAATATATTCAGTGGTCAAGTGGTTGGCGAAACAGCAAAGAGCCTATCGGAACGCTTCGGTAAGGTATTGCAGAAACGCCAAAGTATGACGATTAACCGCAATGATAAATCAACTTCTATTTCCACACAGTTAGACAGCCTTATTCCAGCTTCCAAAATTTCAACGCTTACACAGGGTATGTTCGTGGGTTCTGTATCGGATAACTTTGATGAACGTATCGAGCAAAAGATATTTCACGCCGAAATTGTGGTGGATAATGAAAAGGTAGCAGCAGAAAGCAAAGCCTATCAGCAAATACCGCAAATCTTATCTTTTGTGAATGAGCAGAGCGAGGATAAGATGAAGCAGGAAATTGAAAGTAATTATAAACAAATAAAAGCAGACATCCTGAATATTGTTTCAAGTGAAATGGAGCGCATCAAGAATGACCCGAACTTACAGCATTTGGTACAGAAAGAATGATTATACTAAATATTTTTGTGATGTCTCTGTTAATATATTGTTAGAAGAATTGAAAGAAACGGCACCATTACATCAACATATAAAATACCAAATTTTAATACTTATATTTTAGCATTTGCTTAAATAAGAAAATTAGCTATATTTGCATTATGGATAATACTTCTTGCATAAGACAACAGGCTGACATTAAACAAATCAATCGCTGTAAAGAACGAGTTTCAGAACTCCACGGCTCGTTTGACTATTTGTCGAACGGACTTGAGTTGACGGGAAACAATGTAAGACTGAAAATTCTGTTTCTTCTTTTTGAAGAAAAACGACTTTGTGTTTGTGATTTAAGCGATATTCTTGGTATGACAATTTCAGCAATTTCTCAGCACTTGAGAAAACTCAAAGACCGAAAGCTTATTGAAACCGAAAGAGAAGCGCAAACCATTTTTTACTCGTTGACGAAAGAGTATGAAAAAATGTTGGAACCATTTTTTAAAATACTTGACGACAACAAAATTTTAGAAACAATATGAAAACGGACAACAAACTAATCGGGACTGGACTTTTGACAGCAATTGTAGCTTCATTGTGTTGCATTACACCTATTTTAGCTCTCATAGCAGGGACGAGCGGACTTGCTTCAAACTTTTCCTGGCTCGAACCTTTCCGACCATATTTTATCGGTTTAACAATTTTAGTAATTGGTTTTGCTTGGTATCAAAAGTTGAAACCGCAAAAGAAAATTGACTGTAAATGTGAAACAACTGAAAAAATAAATTTTATGCAAACAAAATCATTTTTAGGAATTATTACCCTTGTGGTGGCTTTACTTTTATCATTTCCAATTTACGCTCACATCTTTTTTCCAAAGCCCGAAAACAAAACAATTATTACCCAAAGTTCCAAAATTCAGAAAGTTGAGTTTACAATTAAAGGAATGACTTGTTCAGGTTGTGAACATCATATTAAAACAGAGGTTAGCAAACTAAAAGGAATTATCGAAGTTGTCGTTTCCTATGAGAAAGGCAACGCTATTGTCAAGTTTGATAATAAGCAAACCCGTATTGCTGAAATCGAAAAAGCTATCAATTCGACAGGTTATAAATCACTAGAAAGTAAAGTTATATCATAATGGAAATTAAATTACAATCAATAATAACTTGCCCAAAATGTGGGCACAAAAAAGAGGAAACAATGCCAGTTGATGCTTGTCAGTATTTTTATGAATGTGAAAATTGCAAAACAAGGTTAAAACCACTACAAGGCGACTGCTGTGTGTATTGTAGCTATGCCAGTGTTCCTTGTCCACCAATACAACAGGATAAAAAATGTTGCTAAATAGAACGCATTTTATAGAAATCACATAAAAAATCGGTAGGTTTTACTAATTATTTGTAAACACTTATAAAAATAACTTATGCTATCAACAGAAAAAACATTATCAGAGGTAATTGAAATATTAAGACTAAGAGGTTATACCGAAGATTTTAACCTATTGGAAGAAAATATCTCATACAAAATAGGAGGCGAAAAGGTCAATTTAAGTGACATAGTTATTGATAAAATTTATCGTTTTACAGGACTGAATGACTTGGAAGATGAAGCTATCTTGTATGCGATGAGAAACCAAAAAGACGGAGCAAAAGGGATTTTCGTAAATGGCTATGGCACGTACTCCGACAGTGTATCGAACAGCATCATAGAGCAAATAGCAGTTAACGAAGATGACAAGGATGATTGGACAATAGAAATTTGAATTAGAATGACTGAATTAGAAAATGTTTTACAACAAAGAAATATAAAACCTACCGCAATGCGCTTGTTGGTGGCAGAAAAATTGATGCAGCAACAATACGCCATCAGTCATAAAGAATTGGCAGAACAGTTCGAAAATGCAGATAATGTCACTTTGTTTAGAACTTTAAAAACATTTTTAGAGCACAAACTTATCCATACAATCGATGATGGAACGGGTGTTGTAAAATATGCACTTTGCCAATCCGGCTGCAGTTGTAATCCTTCGGAGCAGCACACGCATTTCCATTGCTCACAATGCAAACGAACTTTTTGCCTTACAGATGCAGAAATTCCCAACATCAATATTCCTCTAAACTTCAAATTAGAAGGTATCAATTTGGTGCTTAAAGGAAGGTGTGACAGATGCAATTAAAATAATCTGAAACTTTGCAATCCGATTGCACAAATTATTTTTCTATATTTGTACCCTAATGAAATGGTTTCTCACAATATGGACTTTTTACCTGATGGTACTCGCAGCGTTGCCTTGCAGCGATGCAAGCAATCAGTGTGAAGATACCGTTCCTAAATTTGAAACCGCCCAATCTCACGACCATAACCAGGATAGCGACGACAATTGTAGTCCTTTTTGCTATTGCAGTTGTTGCAGTGTAAGCATCGGGTCTTTTAATTTCAAGCCTTTTGAAATCAAGCAACCTAAACTTGCTTTCGTTACTAAAAAAATCACAATCCGTGATTACACCTTAATTTCCCGCTACCAAGGAAATATCTGGAACCCACCCAAGTTTAATGTTTAATTTTTACAGATTTTCCAAATGCTGTTGATGGCTGATGTTTAGCCTTAACTGATGATGCTCCTGTCATTCATTTTATAATGATATGTGCAATCCATTTAAGTTTTCCTGTTTGTTTCAGATAAATCCATAAAGCTTTTGCTTTTGTGATAATAGGCAAATAGTACGTTTTCCATTCCATAGACATTCATAAATCTGTTGGCTGCTTACCACAAGTGGCAAGTATATTTTTTGTAAAATATTAAACAGAAATACGTGTTAGATAACATTATAAAATTCAGTATCAAGAACAAGCTTGTCGTTGGTATAATGACCTTGTTGCTCATTATTTGGGGAGTGTGGAGCGCCACAAAATTACCCATTGATGCCGTACCCGATATTACTAATAATCAGGTACAAATAATTACGGTTTGTCCCACATTGGCGGGGCAAGAAGTAGAACAATTAGTAACTTTTCCTATTGAACAAAGTATTGCCAATATTCCAGATTTAGAAGAAACACGGAGCATTTCGAGGTTTGGTTTGTCGGTAATTACGGTTGTATTTAAAGACAATGTAGATATTTATTTTGCCCGGCAATTAATCAATGAAAAATTAAAAGAAGCCGAAGAGAAAATCCCGAAAGGAATTGGTACGCCGGAACTGGCTCCCGTAAGTACAGGTTTGGGCGAAGTGTATCAATACATCATCCATCCCAAAAAAGGAAGCGAGAAAAAATACGATGCCAAAGAATTGCGCACAATGCAGGATTGGATTGTAGCCCGACAATTGTACGGAACACCAGGAATTGCCGAAGTCAATAGCTTCGGTGGCGAGCTGAAACAATATGAAGTAGCCGTGAACCCGAACCGCCTTAGAGCAATGGGTGTAAGTGTTACTGATATTTTTACGGCATTAGAAAAAAACAATCAAAATACAGGCGGTGCCTACATTGATAAAAAACCAAATGCTTATTTCATTCGTGGAATTGGCTTGGTTACTTCTTTAGATGATGTAAAAAATATCAGTGTAAAAAATGACGGTGGCAGTATTCCTATTTTTATTAAAGATGTAGCCGATGTAAGATTTGGAAGTGCGGTAAGATATGGCGCAATGACTTATAACGGCGAAGTAGATGCAGTGGGCGGTGTGGTAATGATGCTGAAAGGCGAAAACAGTAACGAGGTTGTCAATCGTATCAAAGAAAAACTACCCGTTATTCAAAAATCTTTACCCGATGATATTATCATTGAACCTTATTTAGACCGCACCGATTTAGTAGGCAGAGCAATGAGTACCGTAGAAAAAAACCTGATAGAGGGTGCATTGATTGTCATCTTTGTATTGGTTATTTTCTTGGGAAATTTCAGAGCGGGATTGATTGTCGCTTCCGCTATTCCTTTAGCGATGCTATTTGCTTTAGCCTTGATGAATGTCTTTGGCGTGAGTGCCAATTTAATGAGTTTGGGTGCGATAGATTTTGGTTTAATTGTAGATGGTGCGGTAATTATTGTAGAAGCCACTTTGCATCATTTGGGTTTAAGAAAATCTAAGCAAAAACTTACACAATTGGAAATGGATAACGAAGTTTTTACATCCGCTTCTAAAATCCGTAGCAGTGCAGCTTTTGGCGAAATCATTATCTTAATCGTTTACATTCCTATCTTGACGTTGGTAGGTGTTGAAGGAAAAATGTTCCGTCCTATGGCGCAAACAGTAGGTTTTGCAATATTTGGCGCATTGATTTTATCCCTTACTTATATTCCGATGATGTGTGCTTTGTTTTTATCTAAAAAGCCGATGCACAAAGAAACCATTTCAGATAAAATGATGAATTGGTTGCAAAAAATGTATCAGCCTTTATTAGAAAAAGCCATCAAAATAAAATATTGGTTAGTGGGCATAACCGTTGCTGTATTTGCTTTTACACTATTTCTATTTGGCAGAATGGGTGGCGAATTTATACCACAATTGCAGGAAGGCGATTTTGCCTTTCACTGCATTTTACCACAAGGAAGTTCATTAAGCCAAAGTATCGAAACATCAATGCAAGCTTCAAGAATTATTAAAGAATTTGATGAAGTAAAAATGGTGGTCGGTAAAACAGGAGCAGCAGAAGTACCCACCGACCCAATGCCACCCGAGGCAACCGATATGATGATTTTGCTGAAACCTCAAAGCGAATGGAAAAGTGGCAGAACTTACGATGAATTAGCAGATGCCATTAATGAAAAATTAGAAGCAATACCTGGAGTATTTTTTGAAAAAAACCAACCGATACAAATGCGTTTCAATGAATTGATGACAGGCATTCGACAAGATGTGGCAGTAAAAATATTCGGAGAAAATTTAGATACATTGGCGTTGAATGCCGATAAAGTAAGCAAAGTTATTCAAACCGTAGAAGGTGCTACAGCTCCACAAGTAGAACGTGTAAGCGGATTACCACAAATTAATGTAGAATATGACCGAACTCGTTTAGCCAATTACGGCATTAATGTAGAAGACGTAAACAACGTTGTAAGTACCGCCTTTGCAGGGAAAAGTGCAGGTGTGGTTTTCGAAAATGAAAGAAGATTTGATTTGGTGGTTCGGTTAGATAGTATTCACAGAAGCAGTATTGAAGATGTAAATAATTTAATGATACCAACTTCCACAGGCAATCAAATTCCGTTATCACAAGTTGCTACGATTGATTATAAATTAGGTCCGGCGCAAATAAGTCGTGAAGCAGGAAAAAGAAGAATTGTAATCGGGTTCAACGTTGCAGGCAGAGATGTGCAAAGTGTGGTTGAAGAAATTCAACAAAAATTAAATGCACAGGTAAAATTACCACCAGGTTATTATTTCACTTACGGCGGTCAGTTTGAAAATCTGAAAGAAGCCAGCAATAGATTAATGATAGCCGTTCCTATTTCCTTGTTATTAATTTTTGTGTTGCTCTATTTCACGTTCCGTTCCTTTAAGCAAGCAGGTTTAATATTTACCGCAATTCCGATGAGCGCCATTGGTGGCGTATTGGCTTTAATGCTTCGTGGAATGCCTTTCAGCATCAGTGCAGGAATTGGTTTTATCGCCTTGTTTGGTGTAGCCGTTCTTAACGGAATTGTATTGATAGGCACTTTCAACCAATTGGAAAAAGAAGGAATAAAAGATGTTTTCAAACGAGTAATCGAAGGAACAAAAATAAGACTTCGACCTGTATTGATGACGGCAACCGTTGCGAGCTTAGGATTTTTACCGATGGCACTAAGTAGCAGTGCAGGTGCAGAAGTTCAAAAACCTTTAGCAACCGTAGTAATCGGTGGTTTGGTTACGGCAACTTTCCTTACGCTGTTCGTTCTGCCTTTACTCTACATCATTTTCAATTCAAAAATTAATTTAAAAAGAAAACCCAAAGTGAAACCTATTGCAACTATCATTGTATTGCTTCTGTCATTAACAGGCTTTACAGCAAATGCACAAACACAGCATTTATCAAGTGTTGATGATGCGATAAATATTGCGCTTCAAAATAATCAAGCCATTAAAGCTTCAGATTTAGAAATTGATGCCAGCAAAGCGTTGAAAAAAACAGCCGGAGAATTACCTAAGTTGGATATTAATGCACAGTTGGGACAGTACAACAGCACCAAATTCGACCAGTCTTTTCAGGTGTCACAAACCATTCCTTTTCCGTCATTATTCGGAGCAAAAAAGGAGTTGATTAATGCTGAAATTAAAGGTAAAGAATTGCAGAAGAACTTGAGTGTTTTAGAATTAAAAAACCAAGTACGTACTTATTATTATCAAATTTTGTACTTGCAACACAATCAAAAACAACTACAGGAATTAGACAGTTTGTACAACAATTTCATAGGCATTGCAAAGCTTCGTTACAAAACCGGCGATACCAAAAAAGTGGACATCAGTACGGCAGAAGCCAAGAAAGGCGAAATCAATTTGTTATTAAAACAAAATGAAGTTTTCTTAAATAATGCCGTTGCCAATCTGAAAACATTGATGAATACGAAAGAAGATTTTACCATATCAGGAAATGGAAATTTTCAGCCTTTACAAATTTCAAATTTGTTGGATAATGATGCAGTAGCCAATCATCCTGCTATTCAATCTTTGTATCAGGAAGCAGTTATTGCGGAAAAAACCAAAAAAGTAGAACGGGCACAAGGTTTACCCGATTTTACGATTGGGTATGTCAATCAGTCTTTAATTGGTTTTCAAAATGTGAATGGAGCTGAGAAGTTTTTCAATGGCGGAAACCGGTTTAATTCTGTAAACATCGGCATTGCAATTCCCATTACTTACGGTGCTACCAAAGCCAGAATAAAATCTTTGGATTATAGAAAGCAAGCAGCCGAAGCCAATGCACAACAGCAACAGAGAACGTTGGCAACGCAAATGCAAAATGCTTTGTTGCAATACCAGCAGGATATGAAGCAGTTCAATTATTTTCAGCAAGAAGCTTTGCCTAATGCTAAAGAAATTGTTTCAGCAGCACAATTAGGTTACAAAACAGGCGACATCGGTTATGTAGAATATCTTTTTGCCTTGCAAACCGCAACCGATATTCAGTTGAATTACCTCAAAAGTATTCAGCAGGTCAACCAATCTGTAATCAATATTTATTCATTCATCAATCAATAAGTACAAATGAAATTCAATATAAAAAAAATCACGTTGATGACAGCCATAGCTGTTTTACTATTTGCTTTTTCTGCCTGTAAAAATGATAAGAAAGCAGAAGATAAATCTGCCGAAACCAAAACTGCAGGAAAAGAAGAAGCACCACACGAGGAAGAAACGCCAACCATTGCCACACTTACCGAAGAACAAATAAAAACGGTAGGCATACAATTAGGCACCATTGAACACAAGGAATTAACAGCAACCATCAAAGCAAACGGAAATCTGAAAGTTCCCAATAACAATAAAGCCAACGCCACTTCTTTGTATGGCGGTGTGATAAGAACACTGAAAGTTCAAATTGGAGATTATGTAAGAAAAGGTCAGGTTATTGCAACCATTGCCAATCCGCAGTTCATCCAATTGCAGGAAGAATATTTGAGTACAGCAAGCAGAATTACGTTTGCAGAACAGGAATTAGCAAGGCAAAAAGAACTGAATGAAGGCAATGCAGGTGCAAAGAAAAATCTGCAAAGTGCTACTGCCGAATTAAGCAGTTTAAGAACCCGCAGAGCTTCCTTGCAACAGCAGATACAATTAATGGGCATCAATCCAGGTTCGGTATCAAACGGAAATTTAAAATCCGCATTGGTCGTAACCAGTCCGCTGAATGGTACGGTTAGCAACGTTTTTGCCAAAATTGGAAGTTATGTAGATGTTTCTTCGCCGGTTATCGAAATTGTAGATAACAGTTCATTGCATTTAGATTTACAGGTGTTTGAAAAAGATTTACCACAGGTAAAAGTTGGACAAACTATTCATTTTACTTTAACCAATAATCCTACTGCTGAGTATGATGCTACAGTTTTCAGCATTGGTTCATCCTTTGAAAACGAGAGCAAAACCATCGCCGTTCATTGTCGTGTAAATGGTAATAAAAGTGGTTTAATTGATGGAATGAATATCACAGGAATTGTAAGCCTTAATAATGTAACAACGCCTGCTGTACCAACTGATGCGATTGTAAATGCCGATGGCAAATACTACATTTTTGTACAAACCAATAAAGAAGCAGAAGCCCATCACGAAGAAGGCGAAAAAGAAGGCGACCACAAAGAGGGCGAAGAAAAAGACCATAAAGAAGATAAAACTGCTAAGAATTTTGAAAAGGTAGAAGTGCTGAAAGGCGTATCTGATATGGGTTACACCGCTGTAACTTTTGTAAATGAAATTCCTGCCAATGCTAAAATTGTAGTTAAAGGTGCGTTTTTCGTCAATGCAAAACTAAGCAATGCAGGTGGTCACGAACATTAAAAATTGAACGCTATGGTTTGGTTAAAATTTTATTTGCCGGTGTATTTGGTGTTGTATATTATGGTAGCTTTTGTGCTACCATAATACCGAACCTACAAGCAAACGGGCATCAATCCCATAACTTTTGGCAAAACAGATATTGCACACGACTATATCGGTTTTGTGATGAAAGTATTGATAGCATTGCTTTTCGTTGCGGTATTCATCTATTCGTTCAGCGATAAAATGTATCAATATTTAGTACCGATTTCTTATTTAATGAAAGACGTGTTTTTAATCATTGCATTAATACTGATACACCTTTCATTACTATGGATTTCAGTAGCGCAATATCAAATGAGTAACAGTTGGCGTGTCGGTATTGATGAAAATAACAAAACCGAATTAATCACAAAAGGATTATTCTCTTACAGCCGGAACCCGATTTTTTTGGGAATGATAATCAGTGTTGCAGGAATATTTTTTATACTACCCAATACACTTACATTTTTCCTGATGCTTACTACCTATATCGTTATTCAAATTCAGATAAGACTGGAAGAAGAGTTTTTGGAAAAACAACACGGAGAACAATATTTAATTTATAAAAAAACAACTAAAAGACTACTCTAATGGAACACAAACATAAATACGATGCACAAGGCAAACAGCTTTGCTGCACACCACAGGAAGAAAAAATATATACCGATGCTAATGCTAAAAAATTATTAGAAAAGCATCACAACAATGACGGTCACAACCACGAACACAGCGATGATGACGGTCACAACCACGGAAGTACCGACAAATCTACCTTTCAAATGTTTTTACCTGCCATTATCAGTTTTGTTTTACTGATGATTGCTATTGCTTTTGATAATTGGCTACCGCAATCCTGGTTTACAGGTTGGGTAAGAATTATTTGGTATGCAATAGCCTATTTACCTGTTGGATTTCCTGTAATTAAAGAAGCATTTGAGAGCATCCGCAAAAGCGATGTATTTTCAGAGTTTTTATTGATGAGCATTGCCACTATCGGAGCTTTCGCCATTGGCGAATATCCCGAAGGTGTTGCCGTTATGCTGTTTTACGCCGTTGGCGAAGTGTTCCAAACATTAGCCGTAACAAGAGCCAAAGCCAACATTAAAACCCTGCTCGACCAAAGACCCGATGAAGTAACGATTTTAGAAAATAACCAACCTAAAACTGTAAAAGCAGCAACTGTAAGCATCGGCAATATCATTCAATTAAAACCCGGAGAGAAATTAGGATTAGATGGCGAATTATTATCCGAAACGGCAGCATTCAACACCGCAGCATTAACTGGCGAAAGCAAACCCGACACCAAAACCAAAGGCGAAACTGTTTTAGCAGGAATGATAAATTTAAACACAGTTGCACAGGTAAAAGTAACCACGGCATATACCGATAGCAAGCTTTCAAAGATTTTGGAATTGGTTCAGAATGCTACTGCACAAAAAGCACCAACAGAGTTATTCATCAGAAAATTCGCAAAAATCTATACACCAATTGTTGTGTTATTAGCAGTGCTTATTACTGTTGTTCCTTACTTTTTTGTTGATAATTATTTGTTCAGTCAATGGTTATACAGAGCATTAGTGTTTTTGGTTATTTCTTGTCCGTGTGCTTTGGTTATCAGTATTCCTTTAGGGTATTTTGGTGGAATTGGTGCCGCTTCAAAAAATGGGATTTTATTCAAAGGAAGTAACTTTTTAGATGTGATTGCAGGTATTCAGAATGTTGTGATGGATAAAACCGGAACAATGACCGAAGGCGTTTTCAAAGTACAGGAAGTTAATTTGAAACCTGAATTAAATAAAGACGAAATTCTGAAATTGGTAAATGCCTTAGAAAGTCAAAGTACACATCCTGTTGCCACAGCCATTCATCAATATGTAGGAGAAATTGACAATTCCCTAAAATTAGAAAACACAGAAGAAATAGCAGGTCACGGTTTAAAAGCCAACGTAAACGGAAAAGAATTATTGGTAGGTAATTTCAAATTGATGGACAAGTTCAATATCAGTTATGATTTAGACCCAAGTACGATTGTTTACACTTTAATCGCCATTGCTTACGATGGAAAATTTGCAGGCTACATTACCATTGCCGACAGTATTAAAGAAGATGCACAGATTACAATTGACAAACTAAAAGCATTAGGCGTAAAAACTACAATGTTGAGCGGAGATAAAAGCACCGTGGTAAAATTTGTTGCCGATAAATTAGGAATTAATAATGCCTTTGGCGATTTATTGCCGGAAGACAAAGTAAATAAAGTAAAAGAAATCAAAGCCAAAAACGAAACCGTAGCATTTGTTGGCGATGGCGTGAATGATGCGCCTGTAGTAGCTTTGAGCGATGTAGGAATTGCAATGGGTGGTTTAGGAAGCGATGCCACTATTGAAACTGCAGATGTTGTAATTCAGGATGATAAACCAAGTAAAATCCCAATGGCAATCAATATCGGAAAGCAAACCAAGAAAATAGTTTGGCAGAATATCATTTTAGCATTTGGTGTAAAAGCTGTCGTTCTCGTTTTAGGAGCAGGTGGTTTAGCCACAATGTGGGAAGCTGTTTTTGCAGATGTAGGTGTAGCATTATTGGCAATTTTGAATGCTGTAAGAATACAGAGGATGAAATTTTAGAATTAAGCTTATTCTAATAATGAATAAAACTAACAATGCATAGGAAAGGCAAAAGTTATCAAAAAGTACCTCCGTACAAAAGATACAAAGCTTCTAAACCCTCAAATGGTAATTTGTTGAAGTCGAAAAAACCTTCGCTCTTTATGATACTTTTTGGGATATTTTTAGCTGTGTGCCTTATTGCTTTGATATACATAAAAATTAGACACTATTATATCTATCACTATCACTAAAAATGGAATTATAAGTTATCAAGCAAAAACCAAAGTTTCAAAAGAGAAGCCTGAAAATGTAAATTCTTTTCAAATATTACAGTATTTAGGCTTCTCAATTATTTTTTTAATAGATTTAAGATAAGGAATGGACAAATTCTACAAAGAAACACTCTCTAAACTGGAATTAGAAATTAGCGAATTGGAGGTTGAAGTCGATTGCTCCTTACAACGTATTGAAGCTGCCATACACCTTATTCTCGAATGCCTTTCGGAATTAAAGGAATACGTTTTGAAAAAAGGATTTAAGAATACTAATGAAGAAATCCGCTTTTTCAAATCTCAGAAACCTGTTATTGTTTCAAAGCTCATCTACTACAACGCCATTTATAAAATAGAAACGAGAAGACCGTATGGGAATAAGCGCATCAGGAAATATTTTATCAAAGAACTGAAAAAGCTAAAAAGGTTCTTTGATAACAACCTTGATTTTTATAAGTATTACCGAAGCAATAATTCTTTTGTGGATGAAAAAATATTTGTACGGGGAAAACACGATATAAGGCTATGGTTAGATACCTTTTATTTTGAGGCAGACCATACTTTTTCTACTTCGCACGATTATAAGGTTGCCAAGATAATTGCCAATGATCTGATACAGGTTTATTTGGAAGACAAGTTGAATAACCTTAATCTAAAAAAGACTTCAGAAAATTCGTTGAAATGGACGGCAAGCAAAACAGCACTGACGGAACTTATTTATGCACTATATTCCCAAAGTGTATTTAACAATGGGAATACAGACATAAAATTGATTGCTAAAGCATTTGAAGATGCCTTTAATATTGAATTAGGTGATTTCTATCACACGTTTATGGAACTGAAAGCCCGCAAAATAAACCGAACGAAATTCCTTGACAATCTATGTGAAGCACTGATTAAAAAAATGGACGAACAAGACGAAAAACAGTAAACATATATGTACAACGCCTTTATTCCTCGTGACAAGAAGTCAAAGTAATTAAACTTAAATCGTAAATTTGTTTATTGCTTTTATATTAAATACAAAATGTGGGCAGAGAATAAATATGAATACACTCTTTATAAAAAATATGGTCTGTAACCGCTGCATTATAGTGGTGCAAAATGAATTGGAAAAACTCGGTTTAGGCATTAAGAATATAAAATTGGGCGAAGTAACCTTAGCACAAGAGATAACCCCTACAAAAAAAGATGCTTTGGTAAAAACTTTAGAGCCATTGGGATTTGAGATAATTGACGATAAAAAAAGTAGGATAATAGAGAAGATAAAGAACACTATCATTGACTTGGTACACCATCAAGATAATGATGTAAAAATCAATCTTTCAGATGTATTGAGCGATAAATTGCATCACGATTATAATTACCTGTCCAATCTGTTTTCAGAGGTAGAGGGTACTACTATTGAAAAATACTTTATTGCCCAAAAGGTTGAAAAAGTAAAAGAATTGCTGGTGTACGATGAGTTGTCTTTGAGTGAAATTGCTTTTCGTCTGAACTATTCGAGTGTATCCTACCTAAGCAATCAATTCAAAAAAGTAACAGGACTGACACCGAGCTATTTCAAACAGATAAAAGAAGATAAAAGAAAGCCATTGGATAAAGTGTAAATAAATTTTACAAATCAATTCCAAAATTTCACAATAGCACCCGTTGATATAATAGCCAATTTTGCATTGTTAATTAAAGCAAGCAGAATATGGCAACTAATAATAAAGAAACAATATACATTCCATTGGAGGATGTGGAAAGCGAACATTGTGCATTAATCGTTGAAAAAGGGTTGACACAAGTAAAAGGCATAGAAACCCACAAAGTAGAGCTAAATAACCGCAGGGCAGCTATTACAGTAGATAGCAATGAAACAGTAGGCGAAGCTGTTAAGGCAATTAAAGATTTAGGTTACGGAGTTCCTACGGTTAAAAGTGCTTTTCCGGTATTGGGCATGACCTGCGCATCCTGTGCGGGCAGTGCCGAAAGCATTGTTAAATACCAATCGGGAGTAGTTGATGCTTCCGTGAACTTTGCAACGGGCAATCTTACCGTGGAATATCTGCCCAATATGACCGATGCCTCCACCCTGCAAAAAGCGGTTCAGGGAGTAGGTTACGACCTATTGATTGAAGACGAAACCAA
>Ga0209930_1002329_pt1 | contig 23128 bp, 21 predicted proteins | sample ThiBiot_500_biof_2_FD_183948 | JGI IMG/M metagenome (GOLD analysis project Ga0209930, IMG submission 183948) | Wastewater bioreactor microbial communities from Cape Town, South Africa - Thiocy_cont_500_biof (SPAdes) | ecosystem: Engineered > Bioreactor > Thiocyanate-remediating >... | reverse complement strand
TTCAACAAACTCAAACGCTTCCGACGCATCGCCCTGCGCTGCGAGAAAACCATTTCTGCCTTCATGGGCTTCGTTCACCTCGCCTGCGCCATCATCTGGTTACGATGAATGCAGACAACGCCTAGAGTGATCGTAGGACGAAGGCAGACAATTCCTCCGGTGAATAGCTTTGCTTGCCCAGCATCGCGCGATGTTGGGTTCCCATATAGCGTTTGAAGTTCGCTGTTTTCCGGTCGGGATCGGTGGTTTGTCGGTCGCGCGACGCGGTGCCGACATAGACCAGCCCGCATCATCGACGCTGACAGCCGATGGTGTGAGCCAATCACCAAGTTATTGGGTATCAATTGCGTCACGCCGTCGCTCCAGATAGCAGCCGCGCTGTTGATCGTGCCGAGATCTATGCCGAGAATCATGCTCCCTTCCCCGGAGGGACACCTTAATGCGGGGAGTTTTTGGAATCTACGGGCAATATGACCTGCGCGTTTCCGTTGGCTGTGGATCGCAGCGTCGAGGGCACTTGTAGCCTCGATCTCAAGCCTCGCTCGCCAATCCGCAATGTCAAACCGTATCGGCGAGGATCTGCGCAACGAGCAAATTGCCTAGGCTAGCCATTGCTGACAAAAGGCGGTACCCGGTGATCGCCAAAAATGTGTGAGATTTATCTATGGACGGATTGTCTACCCTAGGCACCGAGATACCCGCCCGAATGACCTGCCGTGCAGCGGCGGCAGAGCCCCCTGTGAAGCGCTTTCCGTTTCTGCTGGCAGCCACAAATGCCGGCTGTCACTGACGGCTTGCATTGGATGTTGGGCATAGAGGTCGATATATTAAAAGAGATCGATTGTGTCTTACATGAATAATCACAAGAAGGCAAAAGAAGATCGCAAGCAAGAACACTTTAACATAGATGTAGCAAGTGAGAAATGTATCCCCAATAATCATGAGGCGTCTAATCCGCATAAGGAGAGATCTGTAAAGATAATAAATAGAATAAGATATCAACTAATATTATTGTTAATCGTTAGCGTGGCAATGCCATCCATTATTCGGCAATATATTTTTAATATTCCGTCTTATGCTACCACTCAGATAGCTACACTTCTTGGAAGTGTAGTAGCTCTTCTTGCGGGATATTTTTCCTATCGGCGGCTTCTGATATTTCCAGGTATCGCGCGTGGTGGATATATTATTACATCGATGACGGTAACTTTCGGGATTCTAGCCGCCATATTCTTGATGCTGAGAATTGATTATAGTCGTTGGCAGTTGATTAGTTGTTATTTTATTTCCATCTTGACCTTGTTGTTCATTCATCTGAAGGTCGAGAGGTGTCGTAACTTTGTATTTGCTTGTGTTCCTGGTGGGCGGACGGACAGGCTACCCGAGATCGCTAACGTTAACTGGCGCCGAATCGCTCGACCTGACGCGCCGATAGTAGGACAAGTCGATTCGATTGTGGTCGACCTTCACCACGTCCATGATGCGCAATGGGAAAGTGCGATCACGCGGTGGGTGCTGGACGGCGTTCCCGTCTACGATACCCGCATCGCGCTAGAGCAATTAACGGGACAGGTGGAGATCAAGCACATCTCAGAAAATACTTTGGGATCTCTCAACCCCAATGGGGTCCTGCTGAAGCTGAAGTCGATCGCGGACTTCTGCGCGTCGATAGTCATGATCGTGCTGCTGGCACCGTTAATGCTGGTGATCGGCATCATCATCAGGCTGGACTCTCCGGGGCCGGCAATCTTTCGCCAGCAGCGCATGGGATTTCGCGCACGGCCATTCACCGTTTTCAAATTCCGTACCATGCACGCCGCCGCGCCGGGCTTCTCCGGGGTGCATGCGCGCGAGCAGGCGATGACGCGCAACGACGATGCCCGAATCACTCGGTTCGGGCGCTTTCTGCGCCGCAGCCGGCTGGATGAACTGCCGCAATTGTTCAATATCGTCCGCGGAGAGATGAGTCTAATCGGACCGCGTCCCGAAGCGGTGTCGCTCAGCGAGTGGTATGAGGCCGAGATACCCTTCTACCATTACCGGCATATCATTAAGCCGGGCTTGAGCGGCTGGGCACAAGTCAACCAAGGTCATGTAACCGACGTCGAGCAAATCCGGGAGAAGCTCAATCTCGATTTCTACTATGTGAAGAACTATTCTGCGTGGCTCGACGTGCTGATCACTCTGCGCACCGTTGCGATCATAGTAACGGGTCACGGCGCCCGATGATCCCGCCGACAAGTGAGGGAGGAGAGAGCGCAAGGATGGTAGCAGACCTGGCAAATTCTACAGCCTCATTATCGCGTAGAATTGCAGCGGTCGGTGGCTGTATGAGCTGGAGAGACGTGCTTTTCTTCGATAGGGATATGGTTTGCACCAATAGATTTCTGGAGCCCTTCGAAGCGCTGGAGTACAATCTCGCAGGCTATGGGGCTACGGTGCGATCGAGCGACTCGATCACTCGCAGACGCGCGATCGTCCGCTCGGACTACTACGGGCGCACTGAGCTGTCCAGCAGTGCGCGATAGCGTGCGGCGATGGTCGTCCAGCGATAACGGTCGCGCAGCGACTCCAGCCGGGATGGTTCGATCGGCGCAGGCGGTATGTGTAGCAGCCCGGTGAGCGAGGCGTCGTTATCAAAATAGGCGCCAGCATCGTCCAGCGTGGCACGATTGAAGGCGCAGTCGAAGCTCAGCAGGCGCGAGCTGTGAAAAAGCGCCTCGACCAGCGAGGGATTGGTGCCGCCAACGCTGTGGCCATGGATGTAGCCGATCGCACCAGCGCGCCAAACATTGAGTTCATCCTGCGCATAAATCGGATCCAGTAGTCGCAGGCTCGCCTCGTCGGCGTAGCATCGGCGCAACTCCCGGCCGTATTCGGTCGCGTTCCAATTGCCGATAAACACCAAGGGGACGCCGGCTCGACGGCATCCTTCCAAAATCACATGCGTGTTATTCTCCGGCTCGATGCGCGCGATCGCTAGATAGTGTCCGTAGTGCCCACCTGCGGGAATAGGGGACTCAGGTAGCGTGTGATCGCCACCATACGCGATGATAACGGGCGTTCGACGGTATCGCGCCTGAAAAAGCAGGGCGAGCGCCTCATTGTCGGCGATCACCGTGGATGCGCTTCGAGCCGCGCAATATTCCAGCGCTTTGAGCAGCAGTTTGACCGGGCGTGAGAATTTGTCTCGCCGCCATTCCATGCCGTCTACGTTGACGATGTAACGAGTCTTCGGCCGCAGGAGCTTCAGCAGCGGAAGAATCCAGGCACCGGAATAGCCTAGGACGTAGATGTCCCGGGCGCGCAGCGTAAATGCAGCGTGCAGCAGGGCCCAGGCGTCATAGAACATGCTCGACACGCCGTTGGCACGCAACGGCAAGAAAACGCGTCGGTGCCCGTGGAAGTCACCTTTCCTCTCAGTCGCGGAGTAGGCGCGCTTCTCACAATAGACGACGAGTTGAATCTTCTGGGCCGGAAAGTGGACACAGAGTTGCTCGGCAAGCGTCTCGAAACCGCCGTATCGCGCAGGCGCGCCTACCGTTCCGACTACAGGAACGACTTTCGGGGTCATAGTCAGTTTTCCATAACTTGCAGAAGCTGCCGAAGGCGTTGACTGAACATTTTTTCCGAGAAATACAGGCGGCGCTCTGCGCAAGCTCGACGGAGACGGGCATAGCGTTCGGGATCGGCATGCAGTTGGCGGACCGCATTCGCTATAGTCAATGGATCGCGGCTGGCTTCGTTGAATGCCAGCGACTCACCCAATACCTCAGGCAGGACCGTGGCGCCCGCGCCGCCGACCGGTACCATCGCTGCGACCGCTTCTGCCGCCACCAGCGAGAAAGTCTCAGAAACCAAGCGGGAGTCGGTGCCCATCAGCAGCAGGAAGCCGTCGCGGTACATCACCTCCGGCGACCGCTCGCCGAAGATAACCTCGATCCCGGCTGCGCGCGCGGCCTCCACCAAGGCGCGGTCCTGACGATCCTCGTCCGACAGGTAGGCCGTCGGGCGCAGATCGGTGCCATTCAGCAGTCGAACCACGGCCACGAACAGCATAAAGCCTTTGATCGGTTGTGTCGTGCCGATGAACAGAAAACGGTCCATGCGCGAGGGCAGATCGACCGGCGGCTGCGACACGGGATTGGGCAGGATAGTGGCGTCGATGCCGATGCGCCGGGCCTGATCAGCCGAAACGCATACGATCGTTGCGCCACGCCAGCGTGCCAATCGTAATAGCCATCGGAAGGGCCAGGGAAAGGTCGCCTCGTGCAGGTGGACGACTATGCGATGCGGGAACAGCAGAATAGCCAGCAATGCGGGAGGAACCACATGGATCGTATTGGCCCAGATGATCCGTCCACGGGCTGCGGACCAGGCAGTGGGAAGAAGGGCAAGCATTGCCCATAGCGGGTAAAGCAGCTTGCGTGTCAGGATGTGGTCGCAGCGTATATCGGGCCGCACGCCGGGCAATTCCGAAAGAAAGCCGCGACCGCCAAAGCCCAAGCGGACACGCGCATCGGCTCCGGCAGCCGCGAGGGTTGTAACGAGGGTCCGCGCGATCCGTTGGGAGCCGGCATAGGCGTCGAACGAATGGATCAGCAACACGGGCGGCAGGGGGCGGGTCATGACGATCCACGATCCGCGACAGCAATGGGCGCAGGCGCGCGCCGATCAACCAGCCACCAGAGACCGCACAGCAGACCAGCGCTGCTCAAGCACAGCATCAAGCGCGCGAGGACCGGCATCGCGGCCCCTCGCGCGGCGGTGTCGATAACCTGAACCACCGCGCCGCCTGCGCCGACAACGAGCACGCGCAGGATGCCTTGGCGCACGATCCAGCCGGCATCCGCGCGATCGATGCTACGGAACATCATCCACGCGGCAGATGCATGGCTGAACGCCAATGCTACCGGCACCGCACGGATGCCGATCAATGGAAACAACCCGGTCAGTAGCGCCACCGAACCGATGCTCGCGCCGGCGCTGGCCAAAGCGTATATCTTGCCTCTTTTTGCCGCAAGCAGGCTCGAGCCGCCCAGTAGATACAGGATTACGGCAAACATCGCGACGGCATATAGCTGCAGCAACTGTGTCAGCAGGGATTGAGCGGCGGCGTCAATTCGGCTGCCGAACAAAATGGGCGGAATGATTCCCGACAGGGCAAACAGGACCAGCATTCCGAGCGTCACCAGCAGCAGGCACTGATGTATCCAGCGGCGCACCGCTTGCCGAAAGGCAAGGGTGTCCGTCCGATGCCAGGCCCGCGCAAGTTCCGGCACCGCCAGCGCAGCCAGCGCGGCGGTGAATACCGCCTGCACCGTGTTGCGCGCGAACATTGCATAACTCAGCACCGCGAGCACGCCGGTGCCCGCTGCCAGCGCGAACTGGCGTTCCACCAACCCGCTGATTTGGCCAAGGGCGTATGGCAGCAACAGCGGCAGCGAGAATGTCAGCGCCTCTCGACCATGGCGACGGAACTCGGTCGCACTCAGGTGAGTGAGTGCGCGGATAAGCTCCGGCCAGAAGGAAGCGCCAACCAGGAGCGGCGTCAGCAAGCCCATGTAATAGCTCAGCGGGAGCAGCCAGGTGGCAGGAAGACGCGGAAAGAGAACCACTAGCAGCACGCCGGCCGCTCCTCCGAGGACACCGGCGATCTCGGGGGGGTAGATGCGGCCATGGCAGTTGAGATGCGCTGTCAGGACCGTGACAAGCTGCGAGACCGCCAACGACGGCGCCAGCACGTAGAGGAAGAAGGCGGACGCGCGCGCCTGCTCCGACGCGGGATCGAGTATCCATTCTGCGATTACCGGCAGGGCGAGGGCCGCAACGGCCGCGATCACTACGGCGCTTCCGATCATCAGCGCGGCGACCGTCGCCAGATACTTGCCAGCCGCTTCCGGCCCCTCCTGGTGGTCGATCGAGGAATAGCTCGCCCGGATCGTTTCGGTGATCGGGCCGAACAGGATCAGGCCGGCGGCGTTGACGATCCCCAACGACCAGATCCATGCGTCATAGGTCGCGCTGATGCCGAATATCCGGGCATAGACCAACATCGTTGCCAGTCCCACCGCCAGCTTGGCGCCGCGCGCGCCCAGCAGCCCGACGAAATCCATGCGCAGCTTCACTGCCGGGCACCTTGCCCATGGAAGCGCGTCATAGCGGTGCGATAGGCTTCCATGAAAACGGTGGGGCGATGAGCGATGCGATAGTGTTCACACGCCTCCGCGCAGGATCGCGCCATCTCCTCCACTCGCTCCGGCGCCACAACCAGCTGATCGATTGCATCGGCTATGGCTTGGGTCGTACCCTCGATCCCAGTCACCGGCACGCGCAGGCCATAAGGCGGCTGTACCACATCGTGCATCCCGCAATGATCCAACGCGAGCAGCGGGACGCTGCGGCCGAGCGCTTCCCAGACCGAGGTGGTGTTGGCCTCGTTTAGCCCGGTGATGACGTGGAGATGGGCTTGGTCCAGCCCGTCGAGCACCTGTTGGCGCGACACATGACCGTGCCACAGAAGCTGCGCGTCGATGCCCAGTTCCGCTGCCCGAGCCTCCAATTGGCCTCGCAGCGGGCCATCGCCGAATATATCCACGCGCACACTGGCCGGATTTCGCAGGCGAGCGATGGCCTCGATAAGCAAAATCAGCCCTTTGCGCGCCTCCAGCGAGCCGATCCACGCGATCCGCAGGGGCGTGGCGGGAAACTTGCCGGTGTTCAGGGTGATAGCGCCCTCAATGCCGTTCTCCGGCAAATAGATGGACGACACGCCCTTGCGTTGGGCGAAGATAGCCTGGTTGCTGGTGGTGGCCGTGAGCAGTACGTCGGCGCGGCGCAGTGCCCGGTCAATCCGGCGACCGAAGCGCAGTTGCAGCGCGTTGCCGATCGTGCGCGCAATCAGCCGTAGCCGACCCTTGAGCGGCATGGTGGCGCGGAACTGCCAGGGGAAACTGGTCGCCCCGCCGATCGGACCCCAGACATAAGGTATGGGGAGCTTCCAAAGGTCTCCCGGCTCGCGATAGCCGATAGGGCCGAGATAGTGGATCAGGTCGAAGCGCTCTTCGGCGAGAAGCTTACGCGCTTCCGCCAGCGCCGCACGGTGCCACACCCGATAGGCCAGATAGAAGCTGTAGGTCAGTATTCCGCGGCGGTTGAGCGCGTTCAGCCAATGCGCGCCGCGTGGTTCGGCGACAAAGCGAAAGCAGACTTCGCCACCGGCATCGCGATCAGTGAAGTTCGGCTCGGGAAAGTCGACCACTTCGCCCATGTGCGGTCCTGCAGCGCCGTACAACACCGTGAGGTCGCAATGCGTGCGCATCGTCCTGATATGGTTCCACGCGACCGCGAACTCGGTTCCGCGCACGGGGGACACCATATAGGCTAGGACCAGGACACGCAGGCGGCTCATCGCTGCCCCTAAAATTCGTAGGGCGCGCTGACGGCGGCACCGCGTGACACAGCGACAGCGAGCCAAGTTGCGAAGACCGCGCAGATGCCCAGCCCCAGCACGATGTTGCGTCCCTTCCGTTCGTCCACCAAGCAATAGCATGCTAAGAAGCCGAGGCAGATCATGCGCATCGCGGTGAAATAGAACAATGCGCGGCCGAAAGGGAGGAAGTTCCAGGCAAGCGCGACGGGTTGCAGCAGCGCCGCAATCAGGAACATCCCATGATAGAAGCGGTAGCCGTAGCGATCATATGTGGCGGTCAGATGTCGCGAGTAGATCATGATGATCCCGTCGACGATGGGCCACAGATAGCGTCCGATATTGAGCGAAGCCTGCTCCATCCCGAACATCAGATCGGCGCGATTGACGTCTGAATAGCCTTCGTAGCCGAACAGCGGGGACATGCGCTCGAACAGCGGGATCACCCGGTCCCATAAGAGGCCTACGAACAGATAGGCGGCGACCAGCGCAGCGAGTTGCAGATAGACCTTGGGCACCCGAAAATACCACAAACCAATGCTTAGTGGGAAGATGATCAGTGCACTTCGATGGAAAAGATACGCCACCAACCCCCAAACGATGAAATGAAGAATCCTGCTTCTGCTCAAATTGTCAAGTGCAAGAAGTATGGCGAAGATGGCGATGCTCTGCCGGACAGCATTATTCACGTCCAACAAGACGAGGGTGACGAAGAAATAGACGATGAAAGGCGCGACTGCTTTCTTATTCTTTAGCCAATAAGCGAAAAAAAAGATCTGGAGAAAACTGCTGGCGATAATGATCGAACGATCCGGTGCATCGAAGACCTTCAATAGCTGGATGAGATAGAGGAACCCCGGCTCGAAGACCACGTCCGACGGGCGATCGCTCAGCGTTGTAGACTGATAGTAATAGATGTAGCCGAAGAAGTCCCCGCCGACCCCATAGCGGCAGCCGATCAGCAGGGTGAACAGAACAATGGTGAACCACGCCGCCCGGGTGCCGATCGCTGCCTCGTGAGCGGGATAAAGCGCCGACGTGCGAGACGTGATCGACCAGCACGCGACCATGACGATTAGCAGGCCGAAATAGACAAGATACGCCAGGATCACGGCAATGCCCCCTCTACTCTCAGCAGGACCAGTCGCGCGAAGTTGATCAGGCTACGTTTCCGGAAACGGGCTATGAAGGGCCAAGCGCCCGACAGCAGCGCGCCGAGCGGCACGATGGAAGCGCGATCGCGGCGTGGCACGCGCGCCATATAGTGCCGCAGTGCGCTGAAGGCGAAGCCGATTTCCTGTGCCAGTGCAGCCCGTAGCGGACTAGCGCGATCTTGGCGCAGGCTGGCGTCATGCAGCCCCTGTATCACCCGTACCATATCGCGCGCATGCTGCGCTGGATCGCTGACCGCCATGATTGACCCGCCGCGTAGACGATACCGGTAACAGGTTTCGCGCAACCGCACGAGTGTTTCGGCGGCAGCGATGGCGAGTGGCGTGAACAATGCGTCTTCGTGATATATGCCGGGCACGAAACGCAGATTCTGTTGCTCCAGCAACGTGCGGGAAAAGGCGTAGAAGGGCGTGCCGCTGGGGACGCGGCCTGACAGTAGGAAGTCGGCCGGTTTCACGGGACGGTTATAGACGGCGAGATAGGGCGCGCGATCGAGGATGCCGCCCAGCGTTTCGAACTCGAAGGCGATGACATCGGAAGCAAACCTCTCCATGCATCGCATAAGGGCACAGATCGCGTCGCGGCAAATTTCGTCGTCGCTGTCGACAAACCAGATGTAGCGACCGCGCGCGTGGGCAAGTCCCGTATTGCGCGCTGCGCCAAGGCCGCCATTGGCCTGATGCACGATGGTGACGTTGGTCACGTCGGCGCAGCGCTGTTCTACGATGGCCATGCTACCGTCTAACGAGCCGTCGTCCACGATCACCAGTTCGCAGTTCTCGGAGAAGCCGGGCGCGCCAAAGATGCTGTCCAGGCAGTCCGCGACATAATCCTCGACGCCATATACCGGGACAATCAGCGACAGGATCGGGGTTGATGGATCAGCCATGGCGAGCAACCCGACGGCGCCACGCGATCGTCCGCGCCCTGCGCCGAGCTCGCAGCAGCAGGTCGCGAACCCGCGCGAAGGGCAGTTGGTCCTCCGGTACGAGCGCGACTGTGCGCATCGAATCTGCATCGAGTTGCCGCAGCCGATCGCGGATCAGCGCGGAAATGTCGAAATCCTCGATCAGCCGTCGACGTGCCGCAACGATGGCATCCAATCGACTGCGATAGAGCGCCTCTCCATCCTGAAGAATGGTGTCGATTGCACGGCGAGCGCTGACATAGTCTTCCAGGTCGATCGCTAAGGTTGCGCCGGGGAAATAGCTTTCTATGTTCGGACAGCCGGCGTAAACTGGAACCGCATAGCTCAGAAGGGCATCGGCGATCTTCTCGGTCCACAGTCCGGGCACCGCGCAATTCTCAACGCATAGATGGAAGCGATAGGGGAGGATGGCGTCCTCCTTATATTCCACGAACCGGTGTGGCCGCCCGAAGATATCGATCCGGCCCGCATAGTCGCGCGTTAGCCGGTCGATCAGCGCGCGCCTGCGGATATGCATGGGCAGGTAGTTCAGGTTGGACGTGACGGTGGAAAGGGTAGCTTTTTTCTCCGGTAGCGGCAAATCGCGAATCGTAGCGTGGGAATAGCGATAGCCTGCGCGCGCGGCGCTGTAGCCGAAATGCCAGTTGTTGAAATGCTGCTCGTGCGATACCGATGCTGCGGCATCGGCGCGCGCGCCGGCGCAGAACACCGCGTCGAACTGTTGCAAGAAAGCGAAGGCATGACCGCCGATCTCCGGCGGCTCGCCGGAGATGAACAGGCTGCCACCCGCCCTTACCCGGTATATGGCTGGCGCAGGCAGCGCTTCGAACACGGCCAGCAAGTCCCACTCGCGATCGGGGCTGCCGTTCTCCACCAGGTCATAGCCGTCCCGCACTGGGTCAAAATGCGGTGCGAAGAGCGCGCGGCCAGTGATGTTCACGATGTTGACGGCCGGGCGCCGATCGGTCACGGCTTCACCCTCTCCTGCACCGCTAGGAAGCGCTCGCGCAGCAGGCGAAGCTCGGGATTGCGATAGGCGCAATCCATGCCGGAGAGCACGGACGCCCAAAACAGCAAGGTGCTGTCGTTGCCATCAACATGGGCAAAGCCGGCCAGCGTGCGTAGCACCTGCTCGGCCGACATGGCGCGCGTGGTGACGACCTGGGCGCCAAGAGCCGCCAGCAGCGCGCTCACCTGCGGCGTGGCCAGCCGCTCCTCGTCGTTTGTGACGATCGCCGCGCCTGCGGGAATACGGGCCAACCGTTCGGCAAGGTGTGCGGCGACATCCCCTTCCGAGGCGAAGAAATCCCCCAGCCGCAGATGGACGCCGACGCCTTCGCTAGGGGCGCGCTCGACGTCCAGTTCCGCGCGCAGCTGCAGTAGTTCCGCGCGCAGCACCGCATCATCGAAGGCGGTGTAATCGGCGACGTGCTGGAAATAGCCGTCGATGTAAATCGTGCCCAGCACCATCACCGTATTGCGCCGCAACCCCGCACGGGTGGCGAGCTTGGGCAGGCGCAGCGCCGAGATCAGGCGCGCGGGGGGCGGCGGCGCGGGCATCGCGACAAGCTCACTGCTGCGAGCGAAGGCATGAGCATATCTCAGGTCGTGCATTTCGAAGAGGCTTGCACCATGCGTACGCGCGTACAGCCGTGCATAGAGCAGCTGAAATAGCTGGTTGCCCAAGCCGCCATGAGTGCGCACGACGGCCTTCATGGCAGCGGGTCGCCCCCCCGCCGCGTCTCGGCGACACACGCATCCTGCATGGTCCGGCGATCGGGAACTTTTCGCTGCTGCATGACTGTCGTTGATGCTCCTGACCGTGGATTTTCTGCGAAAATCAGTGTCTGGCGGGGCTGCTACAGAGGGGAACACAGGCCGTCAATGCGAGGCCCCCGAGCCGATACGACAAGCCGCACGCTGGCGAGAGGCTTCGCCGCGACAGGCTTTGCTTTGCGCCGCCGCAAACGGCACAATGTGCCGATGGCGAATGCAAAGGAAGCGTCCACGCGACGCTCGGTGATGAAGAACCTAGCGACTGGCGTCGGCGCGGCGGTGGTGACAGCCCCGAAGACGGCGATGCCAACATTGCCATCCCCCGCTGGCACATCTCCCGACGGGCCGGATCTGCTGGTCACGCAGTTCGGCGCGCGAGGGGACGGGGCAACCGACGACACCGTCGCCTTCGAACGCGCGATTGCGGCAGCGATGCAGGCTGGCCGACGGCTGCGTATCCCCGCCGGCCGCTACCGGATCACGCGGACCCTGACGATCACGCGCGGCATCCGCGTCGAGGGCGATGGCATCGAACGGAGCGTACTGCTGGGCGCGGTGATCGGAGGGGGGCCGGTGCTTCAGTTCCATGCGCAGGCGACCGATTCCATCATGGGGCCAATGCTGTCCGGGCTGTGGCTGGATTGCGCCCACGGCACGGGGCCGTGCGACGGGATCCGCCTGTCGACGGGGGGACAGGGGGCAGCACTACACCAAGCTGTCGTGCGTGACCTGTTCATCACCAATGTCGCCGTGGGCCTCGCCCTGTCAGGCGTGGTGTACCGATCGATGTTCGACAACATCACCATAGCCGGCATCGTCGCGCAATATGGCGTCTATTGCGACAAGGGCTTCGAGGACGTCACCTACAACAGCTTTTCAAACATCGAAGTAACCAACGTCGCCGACGGCGCCCACGCGTTCTGGATTCATTCCAATCATTCCAACTTCTCCAACCTCACGTCCGATGGATGCAGTTATTTCTCGTCCCCCGGAGGCACGATCCGCAATCTAGCCGTGGAAGGGATCAGTGCACGCCATCCGGCATCGGCTACATTGCTTCGCTTCAATCAGGTGCAGGCAGCGCAAGGAATCAACCTTATAAACATAGATCCGCGCCGCTGCGCATGCGGTATCCAGGTGGTTGGACAAGCTGTCGTGCTACAGGCGATTCGCTGCTTCGGACAACAGCCACTCCGACTACTTGAGCTTGACCCGCAGTCCGAAGGCGTGATCGCAGGCATCCAGACAGAGCGTCCCGCAGCAATGCTGGAGGATTATATTCCATCCGAGACGTTGCGGCGCTGGGTTGTGCAGGCGGCCCGATCGGTCACTCGCCGCACATCCTGCTGACCCGCGCACGAAGATTCAGTTCGCTCCAACCGTCTTCAGCGCTTCGATCGCCTCGTCGATGGGATAATGGTGATTGCCGATGAAAAGGCCATTGGCGTCGATGTGGTCAGCATTCCTTAGTTCACCGAAGATGCTATGGTCAAAATGGCTGACCACTTCCTTGCGCGCAAAATTGCCGCTGACGATCGGGCGATATTCGAAGCCCAGCGCCTCGAGCCGCCGCATCAACGTCTCGCGCGTCATGCTGCTGCCCGGGCGGATGACCAGGCTGAAACCGAACCAACTGCTCTTGCCGATTTCCTGCTGAATCATCAACTCGGGATGGCCGGCGAGGTGGTGCTGGAGGAGTTGGCCGTTGCGACGGCGCTCCTCGATCAAGCGAGGCAGTTTGGCGACCTGCTCGATCCCAATCGCACCGGACATCTCCAGCGGGCGCAGGTTATAGCCGGGCAGGACGAAGCGGAAGGATTCCTCGAACGGATCGTCCTTCTTGCGACCCACGATCCGGTTCTCGACTGGCAGCTGCCGCGTCCAGCCGTGCGCGCGTAGTGACAGCATCAGGTGGTAAAGTTCTTCGTCGTCGGTTGTGACAATGCCGCCTTCCATCGTCGAGATGTGATGCGAGAAGAAACAGCTCTGGCTTCCCATGACGCCGAACGAACCGGTCTTGCGACCATCGAACTCGGCGCCCATCGATTCACAATTATCCTCCAGCAAAACAAGACCATGCTTGTCGACCAGGGCGCGAACGGCTGAAAAGTCGTTAGGGTTGCCGAGCAGGTTGACGCAGAAGATAGCCCGCGTGCGCTGCGTCACGGCGGCTTCCAACGCTTGCAGATCGAAATTCAGCGTCGAGAGATCGATGTCGACAAAGCGCAGGTGCAGGCCATATTGCTGGAGCGGGCTGTAGGTCGTGCTCCACGACACCGCTGGCACGAGTACCTCGTCGCCGGGATTGAGGCGAAGATCAGGATTTCTTGAGAAGCGCAGCGCCGCAATCATCAAGAGGTTTGCGGATGATCCAGAATTGCACATCACCGAATAACGCGTCCCGTTATATGCGGCGAAAACCTCCTCGCAGGCCTGAACTTTGGGACCCATCGAAAACTGGCCAGAGGCGATGACGTCCTGAATCGCCTGATATTCGGCCTGATCCCAGGATGTGGTGGCGAGCGGAAAGCGCTTGGTCATGGGATTAGGCCTGTTGATGATAGAATTGGATGGTGGCTGCGATGCCATCGAGGAGCGAGGTGGGGGGATTCCAGCCCCATTCACGCTGCCGGCTTACGTCGCTCAACTTGCGCTGCATGCCAACAGGACGCGACAGGTCGAAGCGGAAATGCCCTTTCCATCCCAGCGCTGCGGCGACAGCCTCGTAATATTCGAGGATGGTATAATCTTTTCCGATACCGATGTTCATCAGCTGGGGCATGGCGATGGTATTATCGGCCGCACGCCACACCGCATCGGCTAGATCGGCGGCATACATGAACTCGCGGCGTGCGGTGCCATCTCCCCAGATCTCAACATTGTCCTTACCATTTTCGACTGCCTGACTAATCTTGGCAACGATGGCGGGCACCAAGTGGGAGGCGGCGGGATCGAACTTGTCGTGCCGCCCATAGAGGTTGCACGGGATCAACGTGCGATAGGCAAGGTCGGGCCGCGTGCGGGCGATATAGTCGCATAATCTTGCGGAGACGATCTTGGCAAGGGCATATCCTTCGTTGGTCGGTTCCAGTTCGCCAGTCATCATGTCGCTCTCGCGCAGGGCGTGGTCACGCCCACGTGGATACATACATGAACTCGACAGATTGATGAGCGAGGGCACGCCAGCCTCGAAAGCGCCCATGATGACGTTGCGGCCCATGTCGAGGTTGTTGACGAGGAAGCCGACGGGATCTGCCATGTTGGCCTGGATGCCGCCCACTTGGCCCGCGGCGTGGATGACCAGGTCGGGGCGCATGGTACGCGCGAAATCCGCCGTTGCCCGCCTGTCGCCGAGATCGAGATTACGTCGTGATGGCGCCAGAATTTCCCAACCGGCTGCTTTTGGATGCTCGCGCAGGTTGCGCCCGACCATGCCGTTCGCGCCGGTGATCCACACCCGCCTCCGGTCGCCGCGCGCTGTTTCACTGTCGTTCATGCTGTCATCCGCTTGGCTGAGATACGCGTCGGCATACGCGGCAGACGATCCTTTAGACCCCCTTTCCGATCGGGGCATCTCGCATAACCTTGAGGTCGGCCTGCACCATCTCGCGCGCCAAGTCGCGCGGTGAGGTGTGGTGCGTCCAGCCCAGTTTCTCGCGTGCCTTGCTAGGATCGCCAATCAGCAGTTCAACCTCGGTGGGCCGGAAATAACGTGGATCGACGGCGACGAGAAGCTTGCCGCTGTCCCGGCAATAGCCTTTCTCGTCAACACCTTTTCCCTCCCAGCGCAGCGGGATGCCGGCATCCTCGAACGCCCATTCAACGAACGTACGCACGCGTGTCGTCTCGCCGGTCGCCAGCACGAAATCGTCGGGCGTGTCGGCCTGCACGATACGCCACATGCCCTCGACATATTCGCGCGCATGGCCCCAATCGCGCTGAGCGTCGAGGTTGCCGAGCCAGAGCATTTTCTGCCGCCCAAGCGAGATGGCGGCCGCCGCGCGCGTGATCTTGCGGGTGACGAACGTCTCGCCGCGCAGAGGGCTCTCGTGATTGAACAGGATGCCGTTGCTGGCGTGCATGCCATAGGCCTCACGATAGTTCACCGTGATCCAATAGGCATATAGCTTCGCTGCGGCATAAGGGCTGCGCGGGTAAAAGGGCGTGGTCTCACGCTGCGGCACTTCTCGGACGAGGCCGTACAGTTCTGACGTGGACGCCTGATAGAAGCGGGTCTTCTCGCTCATGCCCAAGATACGGATCGCTTCAAGCAGCCTGAGGGTGCCGACGGCGTCTGCATTCGCGGTATATTCGGGCGTTTCGAAGCTTACCTGAACATGGCTCTGCGCGGCGAGATTGTAAATTTCATCAGGCTGCGTCTCCTGCACCAGGCGAATGAGCGCGGTGCTGTCTGTCATGTCGCCGTAGTGGAGATAGAACGTGGGATCCGGGGCATGCGGATCCTCGTAGATATCTTCGATGCGCCCGGTGTTGAACGACGAAGACCGACGCTTGAGGCCATGGACGATATAGCCCTTGTCGAGCAGCAATTGCGCCAGATAGGCACCGTCCTGACCGGTGACGCCGGTGATGAGGGCGGTCTTGCGCGAAGTCATGCGTCTCTCGATCCTTTATTGTCAGGCTTTCCGTGCAAAGGTGTGCGAGAAAAGCCGAAAACAGCCGCCCGCCTATAGAAATGGGGGTGTCGCGTCCAGTCCGCTATCTGGTTGTGCGCCGGCAGGGGAATCGCCTAAGGAGTATTGCATGCGTGCGTTCCTTGCCGGCTCTGCCTGGCGACCAAGTCTTGTCGCTGTCCTCTTTTGCGGCCTCATGGCGGCGCTATGGATCGCTGGCGGGGCGTCGCAGAGTGCCGAAGCAGGCCAGGCCGTGGTGCGCCTCGTTGCGGCGGTGGTGCTGGTGATCGCGCTGTTGTTGGGCCAGCGGCCTGCGCTGGCTCCGGCACGGCCGGTGTGGGTGATTCTTACAGCTTCCTGTCTGCTGGTGGCAGTGCAGTGCGTGCCGCTACCGCCGACAATCTGGCAGTTGTTGCCCGGACGTGAAGTGTTCGCTGCCGCGGTTCCCCCTGGCGCCAGCCAGCCTTGGCGGCCCTTGGCGATTGTCCCCAGCGCGGCTCTCAACGCTTGCTTCTCGCTGACTGTGCCGTTGGCTATGCTGCTTTTGCTCTCCATGTCCAGCGAGCGGGACCGGCGGCATCTACCCGCTGCCATGCTGGCGGTGGTGACGGCTGGGGCATTGTTGGGTCTATTGCAGATGTCTGGCTCCACGTTTGATAATCCGCTGATCAACGAGACAGTGGGCCAAGCGAGCGGCAATTTCGCTAACCGCAACCACTTTGCGCTGTTCGTCGCGTTGGGCTGTCTTTTGGCGCCTGCTTGGGCCTTCCGCGAGGGCCGCGTCCATATGTGGCGTGCGGGCGTGGGGGGCGGCCTAGTGCTGTTGTTCGTGCTTATCGTTCTGGGGACCGGCTCACGCGCTGGGCTCGGACTATGCACAGTCGCGCTTGTGCTCGGATTGACAATGGCGCATTGGGGACTGCACCAGTTGCTACGGCGCCTGCCCCGCTGGGTATTTCCGGCGATTATGACTGCATTCATCGTCATGGTTGGCATATCCGTGCTGGCCAGCGTGACGATGAATCGCGCGGCCGGAATCGAGCGACTAAGGGATATCGATCCAGGGCAGGACATGCGCGGCCTCGCACTGCCCGTAGTGTTGGCAATGGTGCGCGACTATCTGCCTTTCGGCGCAGGGACGGGCGGGTTCGACCCTCTCTTTCGTCTGCATGAGCCATTGTCGCTGCTAAGGACAACCTATCTCAATCACGCGCACAACGACTTTCTGGAAATAGTGTTGGAAGCTGGCATCCCAGGACTGTTGTTGCTCGGCGCGGCCATCATCTGGTGGGGTGTCGAAAGCTTCCGGATGTGGCGAGCAACGCCTTCGCGCCGGGTCATGCTGGCTCGGTTCGGCTCAGCGATGCTGCTGCTGGTGCTGCTAGCAAGCGCCTTTGACTATCCGGCGCGTACCCCCATGATGATGGCTATGATCGTGGTCGCAGCGACATGGCTCAGTTGGGGCCGCGAGCGCGCTCCACGGCCAGCTTTACCAGCGGAAGGTCGCCATCTATAGACCTTTTCCAATTCTTCCTGGATGTGGAATCTCCACGCGCATGCGTAACCCTTGTATAGCCTTGCTAATCGTTCTAGCCTTAGCCAACTGTGCGCCACGCGAGCCCCTGCGCTCGACCGAGCGGTTGACGGTGGTTCAGAATATGGAGGCGTTGCCCGCCCCCAATCGTCAGGATTTGACCGCGCCCGATCGCCCGGCGCTGATCGGACCGCTCGACACGATTCAGGTAGACGTGTTTAACGTGCCGGAACTCAGCCGCGAAATGCAGGTCGACGCCAGCGGCCGCATCGCGATGCCGCTCGCCGGCACGATCGACGCGCGCGGTCGTACCGCGCAGGAATTGGCTAGTGCAATCGAAGCGACTCTGCGCGGTCGCTACATCCGCGATCCGCAAGTGACGATCAACATCAAGAGCTCGGTCAGCCAGGTGGTAACGATCGACGGACAGGTGGCTGAACCCGGCCTCTATCCCGTCACTAACCAGATGACGTTGATGCGCGCGATCGCCTCGGCCAAAGGGTTCAGCGAATTTGCCCGGCAGGACGACGTGGTTATTCTACGCACCGTGGACGGCCGCAAGATGGCCGCCCTGTACAATGTCGCGGCGATTCGCCGGGGTGCCTACGACGATCCCCCGATCTACGCCAACGACGTCATTGTGGTGGGCGATTCGCCTCAGCGGCGTCTGTTCCGTGATTTTGTGTCGCTGTCGCCGATCCTGGCCGCGCCGCTGATCGCGATCGTGCAATAACGGGATCTGACATGAATCTGGTGCCAACCAATCTCATCGGGGAAGTGTCCGCGGCCGAACCAGCGACCGCTGCGGTCCGCCTGACGGACAGCGCCCCCGTGCCGATGATCCGGCAATACTTGCGCATTGCGTTACGCTGGCGTTACGTCATTGTCGGTATCAGTGCGGCCTGCATCCTGCTCGGTCTCATCGTCACGCTGTTGATGACGCCCAAATACACCGCAACGGCAACGATTGAGATCGCCCGCGATGCTAGTCAGGTGACTGGCTTCCAAGGCGTCGAGCGCGAGACGAGCACGTTCGACCAGGAATTTTACCAGACCCAATACGGTCTGCTCAAATCGCGCGCACTTTCTGAACGCGTCGCCAACCAGTTGCGCCTGATCGACGATCCACAATTCTTCCAGCGCTTCAAGGTAGCCAGTCAGGCACCCGCCTTCCGACTGGTGAACGGCCGCTATCCGGCCGCCGAGCGCAGCGAGCGCCAGAGGGTCGCTGGCGAGATCCTGCGCGCCAACCTATCGGTCAATCCTATTCGCCTGTCGCGGCTCGTGGAGGTCAGCTTCACTAGTCCGGACTCCGACTTCTCCGCACGTGTCGCTAACGCTTGGGCGGAGAACTTCATCCAGACCAATCTGGAACGCAAAGTGCAGGCTACCTCCTATGGCCGCAACCTGCTGCAACGCCAACTGGGGCTGCAGAAAGAGCGGTTGGACGAGAGCCAGCGCCAACTGGTGAATTATGCTTCGCAGCAGGGAATCATCAACCTGCCCGCGCAAGGCGGCGGCAACGGGACGACGACGTCGGAGCGTTCGATCGTCGCTGATGATCTGGCGACGCTCAACACCGCGCTTAGCCAGGCGACCGCCGAGCGCATCCAAGCGGAAGCGCGCTATCAGCAGGCCGGGCGCGCTGGCACTTCGCCAGAAGCGCTGCGCAATCAGGCGATCAATAATCTGCGCCAACGGCGCGCCGAACTGGCGGCCGATTATCAGCGGATGATGGTGCAGTTCGCGCCCGACTATCCCGCCGCTAAGGCGATCCAGTCGCAGGTCGACCAGCTTGATCGCTCGATCGCGCGGGAGGAAAGCCGGGTTTCGGGATCGATCCAGGGCGATTATCGCGAGGCCATCGGACGGGAGCGGGCGCTCCAGGCCAAGGTCGATCAGCTCAAGGCCAACTATCTCGATCTGCGTCGCCGCAGCATTCAATACAGCATCTACCAGCAGGAGGTGGATACCAACCGCGCCCTTTATGACGGGCTATTGCAGCGCTTCAAGGAAATCGGCGTTGCCGGCGGTGTCGGCATCAATAACATCTCCGTGGTCGACCCGGCCGACGTGCCGCAGGTTCCATCCAGCCCTCGACGAATCCTGAATCTGCTGATTGCGCTGGTCGTGGGACTTGGCTTGGGGGGGCTCGCCGCCTTTGTGCTCGAGCAGTTGGACGAGGCTATCGCCGACCCGGCGGAAGTCGAACGGCGGCTCGGCCTGCCGTTGCTGGGATCGGTGCCGAAGGTGGGCGGGGAGACACCCAAGGAGGCACTGCTCGACCGTAAGTCGAATCTGGTCGATGCCTATCTGGCGGTGCAGACCAACCTCGCCTTCACCACCGAACATGGTGTGCCGCGCTCGTTTGCCGTCACCTCCACCCGTCCTGCGGAAGGCAAATCGACGACCGCGCTGGCGCTTGCTACCATGCTTGCTCGTAGCGGTCGCAACGTGATCCTGATCGACGGCGATATGCGTTCCCCCTCAGTCCACGAACTGGGCGGCGTCAATCACGATCGGGGAGTAAGCAACTTCCTGGCGGGTGACGATGCAATCGAGACGATGACATTTGCGATGAACGACTTGGGCTTCACGGCGATGTCGGCCGGCCCGATCCCGCCCAATGCGGCCGAGTTGCTGACCGGCAACCGCTTCCATCTGCTGATCGAGCGGTTGCTCGCGCGGTACGATCACGTGGTGGTGGATTCGCCGCCGGTCATGGGCTTGGCCGACGCGCCGCTGATCGCCGCCCGTGTAGAAGGCGTAATCTATGCTGTGGAATCGCACGGCATCCGTTCGAGCATGGTGAAGACCGCGCTTAGCCGGCTGGCCAACGCAAACGCGCGAATCTTCGGTGGCGTGCTGACCAAGTTCGAGGCACGGCGGGCGCATTATGGCTATGGCTACGATTATGGCTATGGCTATGGGCGCGACGATCGGACGAAGGCCTGAGGCGAAGTATGGCGCGACGCCGGTCTTCCTCGGGGAGCACGCAATCGCGATACTTCGTTTTGCGTCGGTCGCTTTGGAACTGGGCGATGCGCGCCGGACTCGCCATTGCGGCGGTGGTGATCGGCGGATACGGCACCGCTTTCTCGATCGGGCAGGCGGTGGTTTCCGTAAACCCCACGCTGGCTCACCGGCTCGTTCCTTATGACGGGCGGACCACTGCGGTCTATGCAGCGTCGCTGACCGGACCCGAAGCGAGCGCGGCAGCACGCGCCCAGGCCGATGCGCTAGCCAGTCGGGCGTTGCGTCAAGATCCGACTGCGGTCGTAGCGGCTTCCACGCTAGGGTTGGACGCTATGATCGAAGGCAGGAAGGCGATCGCGCGCCAGTATTTCACCTATGCGCAAATCCTGTCGCGGCGGGATTTCAAGACCCAATTGTGGGCGATTGAGAATGCTGTTGGCCGTGGCGACGTTCGCGGGGCGTTGGACCAGTATGATATCGCGCTACGCACCACGGCGCGCGGAGGCGAACTGTTCTTTCCTATTCTCGCTTCGGCCAACGCGACACCGGAGGTTCGGGCCGGACTGATCCATAAGCTCGTCACGCGACCGCCTTGGGGAGAAGGGTTCATCAACTATCTTGCGGGCAGCGGGCTGGATGCGCGCCCGGCGGCGGCGTTGTTCATGGGACTGCGCCGCGCCGGCGTGGTGATATCGCCGGTTGCGCAGGCCGATGTAATCGAAGCCCTCATCAACGGCGGCTTTACCGAGGATGCTTGGGCCTATTACGCATCACTGCACCCTGGAGTTGATCGCGGCCACTCGCGCGACCCGCATTTTGCCGCGAACACCGACCAGCCTACGCCGTTCGACTGGGTGGCAGTGAATACCGACGGCATCTCGACTTCGATTCAGGGCGGTGCGGTTGATTTCACCGTACCCGCTAGCGTGAGTGGCGCAATGCTCCGCCAAGTGCAATTGCTGCCTCCGGGCGCCTATCGATTGTCCGGGCATAGCCTCGGTATCGTGCAGGAAGCGGAAGCCCTGCCATATTGGACGCTTATCTGCGGCAGTACTGGACGAGAACTCGACCGAGTGGACGTGCCTAATTCCGCGACCGGAAGCGGGCGTTTTGTAGGCGGATTCAAGGTTCCGGCTAATTGCCCGGTTCAGGTGCTAACACTCATCGCTCGGCCCTCTGAAGCGACGGGTGGTTTGTCAGGCCAGTTTGATACAGTCGAACTGGTGCCCGCACGATGAGCAGGATCCAGATTCTCCTCTGGGCGGCACTGACGACAACCATCTTCGCAAGCATTCCTGCGGTGGCGCAAAGCAGGGACGCGCAGGAAGAGGTGCAGAATCAGCAGTTACCCTCTTCACGGAAGGCCGCCGATCTTGCCACTTTGGGCCGAACAGCCGACTCCGCTGTGGGAGAGGTGGGTCAGCGACAGACGCGGACTCAGGTCGCTCCCAATATAGAGCCCTTGGCCCGCATCGACAGCCGCATCCAGAACAGAGTGCAAAACCGTATCCGTAACCGGATCGACCGTTATTATGATCCGCAGGCCAACGCCACTTCGCCGTTTGCCGTTGCGGTGGATCAAGCTCGCAAGGGCAGCCGGTCCCATTGAGCGTTGGCGCGTCAATGACGCTGAGTAACTGTCCTTCGCCTCGACTCGCACGACGCAAATCTATGACCGGCGTTCCAACGAAGTGACGCTGGACGAGGTGGAGCGCGTCCTGATTTGACAGGTCTATGCCGATATGTATGCAGTCAAGGGTTTCGCCGGCGGATTGTCCCGAAAAACGGCCCATGTCGACATGTATGCTGTTCGACAGACTGTTGGAATTCATACTCGAAAGCACGAATTCCATCAGCTGAACCGCCCTTTTTGCTCGACTGGACCGGAGGATCGCACGGCGGGATGCCAAAAGTTCGTGCTTTCGAGTAGAAATGTTTCGATTATCTAGGTGTTTGATTCCACGGTTTGATGGTGTGATCCTTTCGCGGGAATGGAAGGAAGCACTATGAGGCAGGTACGTCACGGGAGCGCCACGACCACGCACGCTGTCCGAGCAGCGATACAGCGATCGCAGGCTTCGCTCGCGACGCTGAGCCGGGAGTTGGGGATCAACCCCAAAACGGTGGCGAAGTGGCGCAAGCGGGCGACGGTCGAGGATCTGAAGGCCCCTCATTCAACAACCATGACCGAGGCGGAGGAGGCGATGATCGTCGCGTTCCGGCGCCACACGTTGCTGCCGTTGGACGACTGCCTCTATGCGCTGCACCCGACATCGAGCGTCGCCTCACCAAGCCGAACCACCCTTGGACCAACGGCCAGGTCGAGCGAATGAACCGCACCATCAAGGAGGCGACCGTCAAACGCTTGCATTACGACAGCCACGAGCAGCTGCGCGCACACCTCGCCGACTTCATCGCTGCCTACAATTTCGGTCGCAGGCTCAAGACCCTCAGCGGCCTCACTCCCTACGAATACATCTCCAAAGTCTGGACTTCAGACCCCGACCGATTCATCCTCAACCCGATCCATCAGATGCCGGGACTGAACACCTAGGGTCAGGACTCACTGATCAGAGCCAGAAGATGACGGTGGCAGCGAGGGCGATGGCGGAGAAGAAGGCGTTGGGGCACCTGTCGTAGCGGGTTGCGATCCGCCGCCAGTCTTTGAGGCGCCCGAA
>Ga0209930_1002322_pt1 | contig 23176 bp, 25 predicted proteins | sample ThiBiot_500_biof_2_FD_183948 | JGI IMG/M metagenome (GOLD analysis project Ga0209930, IMG submission 183948) | Wastewater bioreactor microbial communities from Cape Town, South Africa - Thiocy_cont_500_biof (SPAdes) | ecosystem: Engineered > Bioreactor > Thiocyanate-remediating >... | reverse complement strand
CGCAACGCCATCGATACGCGCCGTCGCCAAACCCCACATGCGCCCGCCTCCCGTCACAGCCCTGCCATTGTGGCGCCAATTCCAATCGTGTCAATATTTTCCAAAATCTTTTTTAGATTGGAACAGGCGACATTGGACGCTCATGCTGGTAGATCGACCTCATGAACGAGATTCTCGCTCCGCCCTCGCCTGCGCGGACCCTCGCCGAGCAGGTCTATGAGGCTCTGAAGGCCGACCTGCTCGCTGGGCTTCTGCCGGCCGGCGCGCCGCTGCTGACGCGCGATCTGCTCGATCGCTATGGCTGCGGCGTCAGCCCGCTGCGGGAGGCGCTGGCGCGCCTCGTCGGAGAAGGCATGCTCGAGGCGACCGGGCACCGCGGCGTGAGGGCGCCGACGCCGAGCGTCGCCGATGTGGAAGACGTTTACCGCATCCGCATCGCGCTGGAGCGCGAGGCGCTGACGCTCGCCATGGCGCATGGCGACGATTCCTGGGAGGCCGCCATTCTCGCCGCCGCTCATCGCATGGAGCGCGCGCCCCTGCCCGAGCCCGTACCCGACAAGATCACGGCCGTCAGCGAATGGGAGCGGCGCCATCGCACCTTTCACGCCAGCCTCATCGCCGCGGCGCCTGCGCCGCGCCTGCTCAGGCTCATCGATAAGATGGTCGACCAGACCGAGCGCTACCGCGCGCTGCGCCTCGCCCGCACCGAGCAAGGCAAGCTCACCCGCGACATCGTGACGGAGCATCGCGCATTGGCCGAGGCGGTGATCAGGCGCGATGCGATCGCGCCGCGCCTGCTCGCGGAGCATCTCGCCCACACGCGCGATGCGGTCGTCGCCTTCCTGCAGGGGTGAGCGGAACGCTCAGACGCGGAGTCCGGTCCTTCGCGGCTTTGCCGTGACTCGCCGCGTCAAGGCGCCTTCTTCCGCGCGCGCTCCGCGCGCGCGGCTTTGTTCAGCGCGACCGCGGCGCGAACGAGGGCCGTCAGCGCGGCTTCGTCGATCATTTCACCTTCGCGGATGTCGACGGCGCGCCGCACATTGCCGTCGAGGCTGGCGTTGAACAGGCCGGACGGATCGGCGAGCGCGGCGCCCTTTGCGAAGGTCAGCTTCACGACGGCTTTGTAAGTCTCGCCGGTGCAGATGATTCCGTCGCGCTCCCATACGGGAACGCCACGCCACTTCCATTCCTCGACGATGTCGGGATCGGCCGCGCGGATGACGGCGCGAACGCGGGCGAGCGTTTCGCCGCGCCAGTCATTCAGTTCGCTGATGCGCGCATCGATAAGACGGGAGGCGTCGCCTTTCGATGGTTCTGCGGATTTGCTTTTCATGGCGCGTGTCGTTGTCCGCCGGAGCGGCCAAATCCGCCCGCACCAGAAGGGTGCGCCGCCTTTGCCTCGTCTTGCAAGCCGAAAGGCGGCGCGGATGGATCAGGCGCCCGGTCTCGGCGTGTAGCCGTCGGCGACGATGATCGGCAGATGGGTGAAGTTACGCCCGTCCGGCAGGCGCATCCAGGCGCCGGCGGCGAGCGCGCCGCCATCGACCAGAATGGTCGAGCCCGTCACCCAGCCGGAGAGACTGTCCGACGCGAGAAACAGCGCCGCGCCGGCGGAATCGGCGCCTTCGCCGAAGCGGCCGATCGGAAACCAGCGCTTGACGTAGTCGCGATTCTCCGGCGGCACGCGCGGCGTCGCCACGATCTGCGCGGAGTTGGTGGTCTCGGGAGCAACCGCGTTGACGCGGATATTGTCGGCTCCAAGTTCGACCGCGAGGCTCTGCGTGAAGCCGGTGATCGCCGCCTTGAACGCCGCGTAGGCGACGGTGTGCGGAATGCCGCGAAACGCCTCGATGGTGGACAGATTGACGATCGCGCCGCCGCCGCCCCGGCGCAGCAGCGGAATGGCCGCCTTGGTCACATGAAACATATGCAGCAGATTGACGGCGTAGAGTTCGTTCCACTCCGTCTCGTTCGACTCCTCGAACGGCTTCTTGTAGCCGAGATAATCGCCGACATTATTGACCAGAACGTCGAGCCGGCCGAAGCGCCCATCGACTTCGCCGAAAAGCCGCGCCACCTCGTCGGCGCGCCGCACGTCGGCTTCGACGACAAGGGAATCGACGTTCGCCGCCACGAGCGCGGCGCGCGCGTCGGCGGCGCGCGCCGCATCGATCTCGGCGACGGCGACGCGCATGCCGGCGCGGCCGAACAATTCCGCCGTCGCGCGGCCGATCCCGGCGCCGCCGCCGGTGACGAGCGCCGTCTTGCCCGCCAGTCCGAGAATGGAAAGCTCATCCGCCATGAAAGGTCTCCGTCGCCTCAGCGCGCGTCCTCAATGAGAAAACGATAGGCCGCGTCCACGATCAGTTCGCGGCGCGCGAACAGCCAGGCGCCGCCCAAGCGCGCGAACCTGTCCTGGTAGCGGATCGTCATCTCGTAGCACATGCGTCGCTGCTCGCCGTCGCGATAGAGATGGCGCGCGATGCAGTAGGTTTCCGCCGTCGCCTCATCGCCTTCGATCTCCGCGACCTGGGTGAGCACCGCGTGAAAGGTCTTCTCGTAGAGCCCGCGCATCATCGCCGGCACGGTCGAGAGCGAATCGCGGCCCGCGAAAACCCCGCGCGGCGCGACAAGCTCTCCATCCGGCGTGAACTGCGCGGCGAACAGGGCGCCGTCGCCGCGATCCACCGCGACCGCGTAGCGCTCCGCCGTCTGGCGCAGCGCGAAACGCTGAAGAATCTCGTCTGTCGCGCGCATGCTCATCGGTCGACGGCGCGCACCACCTCCTCGATCGCATGATCGACATCGTCGCGGCGATAGCCGAGCAGGCGCGTTTCCGCCGCGTCGGGCTGATAGGCGAGAACCTTGCCGCGCCCCGGCACGATGAAGGCGTCAGGCAGCAGCGGATGCTCCTGATTCCGCTCGACCAGCGTGCGGCCCGCGCCGACGACGTCGAAAATCTTCTGGAAGAAATCGCGGAAGGTGAGATTGGCGTCGCCGATGAGATAGGCCTGGCCCGATTCGGCGCGCTGCAGCGCGCCCCAGATCGCTTCCGACAGGGAGCGGACGGACATGTAGTTCGTGCCGCCGGCCGGCGCGTAATCCGGAATTTCCGGGCGCTTTCCCTTGCCCCAGGCGACCAGAGTCTCGTAACGCCGCGCCGGAACGCCGGGAATGGCGCCGACGATCGATGGCGGGTTCAGGGTCGAGACGTTGAAATCCGTGTCGGCCAGCGCGCGGGCCTTCTCGTCCGCGAGCGAACGCGCGCGACGAGATGCGGCATCACCTGATGATAATAGCTGCCGAGTTGAACCACGCGCTTCACGCCCGCGCGCTTGGCGAGCGCGACGAAATTCGGCACGCCCTCAATCTGCGTCACGCGCCAGAATTCATGCTCGTCGACGCCTTTCGGCAGATGGCGGATGTCGTTGCCCGCGGCGAAAACGATCGCGTCGAACGGTTCGAGATCGCGCTCGGAGAATGTGTTCTGCGTATAGTCTCCGATCAGCGTCGGAAAGGATTCCATCGGCGTGCCGGCCGGCGCGGGTTTGCGCGCCGCGAGCGCGACGTCGGCGCCTTGCTGGCGGAGATGGACGGCGGCGCGCCCGCCGATCATGCCCGTTCCGCCGACGATCAGAACTTTCAAGGACGGTCTCCCTGCGCGACAGCCCGCCATCTTCGCGCCGGCTTCGTCCGCCGCATCGTCCGGATAGGTTAGCCCGGCGGCGCGTGGCGGCGGACGAGATCGAGGAACAGCGGCGGCTCGCCGCCGCCATGCACCTCCAGCGCGGCGCCGGAGACGAAACCGCCGAGCGGACTGGCGAGAAACAGCACCGCGTCGGCGACGTCCGCGCCACGGCCCATCCGGCCCATCGGCGTCGATCGCGCGATCGCCTCCTGCGCCTCGACCGAGCCGTAGGACAGCGCCGCGTTCTCCGTTTCGATCAATCCGACGATGATCGCGTTGACGCGGATCTTCGGCCCCCACTCCTGCGCGAGCGACACCGTGAGATGGACGAGCCCGGCCTTGGCCGCGCCATAGACGGCGGCGCCGGGAGCGGGCCTGCGCGCCGCGACACTGGCGATATTGATGATGACGCCGCCGGTCTCCTGTGCCGCCATCACGGCGTGGGCGGCCTGCGCGCAGTGAATCGGCGCCAGCAGGTTCAGCGCGACGATCGCCTCTGAAAACCGGGGCGACGCCGTGGCGGCGTCGGCAGGCGGCGCGCCGCCGGCGTTGTTGACGAGAAGATCGAGCCGCCCGTAGCGCGCGGCGACCGCATCGATCAGCGCCTTGCACTGGTCGGCCTTGCGCACGTCGCAGGCGATGAAATCGGCGACGCGACCGCCGAAAGACGGCTTTTGCTCTGGCTCCGTGCGGCCGCAGAACACGACGCGCGCGCCAGCCTCCAGCAGCGCCTCGACGATGGCGCGCCCGATGCCGCGGCCGCCGCCGGTGACGAGCGCGACCTTGCCGTCGAACGACAGTTTCAGACGATCGGACGAGGCGTCCGTCATGATGCTCCCCGCTTGCGCTGCTCCGGTCTAGCCGCTTTGCGCGCCGGATTCATTCGTCTTTTCGGACGATGCTCCGCCGCCCGGCGCCTGCGAGCGTCGCGTATCAGGGCGTATGGCGCTGGCCGCAAGGCTGATATGAACAACATCCACGATTCCGGCTGGCGGTTCACGACGATTCATGCGCTGTGCGCGCGCGCCGCCGAGATCTACGGCGACGCCTCCGCCGTCGAGGACGGAGAGGCGCGGCTGACCTTCGTCGCGCTCGACGCCGCGCGCCGCAAGGCGGCGAAGGCCTTGATGGCCGCCGGCGTGGCCAAGGGCGACCGCGTGATGATCTGGGCGCCGAACTCCTGGAAATGGTTCGTCGCGGCGCTCGGCGTGGTGTCGATCGGCGGCGTCCTCATTCCCACCAGCACGCGCTTCAAGGGACTTGAGGTCGAGGAGCTGATGCGGCGCAGCGGCGCGACGATGCTCATCGCCTGCGGACCGTTCCTCAACCAGTATTACGTGGACCAGCTGAGCGCGGCGGCGAAGGCGCTGCTCCATACGATCGTCGTGCTGAACGACGCGCGGCCGGACGACCTCGGATGGGACGCCTTTCTCGCGCGCGGCGAAGGCGTCTCCGACGCAGCGCTCGCGGAGCGCGAGGCGGGCGTCGGGCCTGACGATCTCTGCGATATGCTCTTCACTTCGGGAACGACAGGATATCCCAAAGGCGTGATGTATCGCCACGAGCAATGCCTGCGCGTGATCGACGCCTGGGCGACGCGCGTCGGCGTGCGGCGCGGCGACCGAATCCTCGTCATCCCGCCCTTCTTCCACGCTTTCGGCTATCGCTCCGGCGCCATCGTCTCGATGATGCGCGGCGCGACGCTCATTCCGCATCTGACCTACGACGCCGAGGAAATCCTGCAGCGCGTGGAGCGGGAGAAGGTCAGCGTCATCCCCGGTCCGCCGGCGATTTTCCACGGCATGCTGCAGCATCCGCGCATGGCGGCGTTCGATCGGTCGAGCCTGCGCCTCGGAGTCACCGGCGGCGCGGTCGTGCCCGCGACGCTGATCCGGCGCATGCGCGGCGAACTCGGATTCGCGAGCGTGGTGAACGGCTACGGACTCACCGAGTGCGGCGGCTATGGCGCCATGTGCAGCGCCGACGACAATGACGAGCAGATCGCCAACACCGCCGGCAAGCCCTTCCCGGACACGGAGGTGCGCATCATGGGCGAGGACGGCCGCCTGCTGCCGGACGGCGAGCGCGGCGAGGTGGTGCTGCGCGGCTATCTGACCATGAGCGGCTATTTCAACGATCCTGAGGCCACCGCGAAGACGATCGATCCGGACGGCTGGCTGCATTCGGGCGACATCGGTTATTTCGACGAGAACGGCGATCTGCGCATCGAGGACCGGCTCAAGGACATGTTCATCACCGGCGGCTTCAACTGCTATCCGGCGGAGATCGAGCGGCTGATGAGCGCGCATGAGGCGATCGGACAGATCGCGGTGATCGGCGTTCCCGACGAGAGGCTCGGCGAGGTCGGCAAGGCGTTCGTGGTGCTCCGGCCCGGCAAGAGCGCCACCGAGGCGGAGCTGATCGCCTGGGCGCGCGCCAACATCGCGAATTTCAAGGTTCCGCGCTCGGTAGAGTTTCGCTCCTCGCTGCCCACCAGTCCGCAGGGAAAGGTGATGAAAACGACGCTGCGCGAGCAGGAGATCGCCAGCCGCGGCGCGAGCGCCTAAGCGCTGACGCGCGCAGAAGCGTCAGCTTCCGTAGACTTTCTTCGGCGCTGGACGTTCCTTCAGAAGCTCCATGATCTTGTCGCCGAGCGCCGCGGCGGACCACCGTTCGCCGAGATCGTATTCCGGCCCGTCGGTCCAGCCGAGAGCGAGCCTGATCTTGCCGCCGATCAGCTCGAAGACCTGCCCCGTGACGTCGCGGGCGCGTTCGCTGACGAGGAAGGCGACCAGCGGGCCGGTGTTCTCCGGCGCGAAGATATCGAATTCGTTGTCCTTCGCTTTCATCGCTTCGGCGAAAGCCGTTTCCGTCATGCGCGTGCGCGCGTTCGGCGCCAGCGCGTTGACCGCGATTCCGTAACGCGCCAGCTCCGCCGCCTGCACGAGCGTCAAGGTCGCGATGCCGGCCTTCGCCGCCGAATAGGCGCTCTGACCGATCGAACCCTGCAAGCCGGCGCCGGAGGAGGTGTTGACGATGCGCGCGTCGACGGGCCGTCCCGCCTTCGCCTCGGCGCGCCAGTGATCGACGGCGTGACGCGAGACGCAGAAATGGCCTCTGAGATGAACGCGGATCACGGCGTCCCATTCGTCCGGCGTGCAGGACACGAACATGCGGTCGCGGACAAAGCCCGCATTGTTGACCACGGCGTCGAGACGCCCGAACGCGTCGATGGCGGTCGCGACGATGTTGCGCGCCGCGTCCCAGTCGGCGACATCGTCGAAATTCGCCACCGCTTCGCCGCCGGCGGCGCGAATCGCCGCGACGACTTCGTCAGCCGGCCGCTCCTCGGTCGCGTCGCCGTGGGTTCCCACGCCAAGGTCGTTCACGACCACTTTGGCGCCTTCGGCGGCGAGTTGCAGCGCGTAGGCGCGGCCGAGCCCGCGGCCGGCGCCGGTGACGACGGCGACCCGTCCCTCGCAAAGTCTGCTCATGCGATCCTCACCGCGTCTTTCCGCGCAGGCGCACGGAGCGCGCCTGACTCGATACGCGCGGCCGATCCGGCTCCGCTTCCGCCAGCGGCTCGCATGCGACGAAATCGGTCAGCGAGCGCCGCGCCAGCCGCTGATATTCGCCCTCGCCGTCGTTCTTCCACGAGACCGCGTCGGGCGGCACCTCGCGCACCACCTTCGCCGGATTGCCGGCGATGAGGCTGCGCGGCGGCGCGCGCATGTCGGATTTGACGAGGCTCAGCGCGCCGACGAGGCTTTCCTCGCCGATCACGGCGTCATCGAGCACGACGGCGTTCATGCCGATCAGCGCGTTCTCCCCCACCGTCGCGCCATGCACGATCGAGCCGTGCCCGATGGTGGCGCCGCGCTTGATGACGCAGTCCGAGCCGGCGCCGGTGTGCAGCGTGCAGTTCTCCTGCACGGAGCTGTCGCCCTCGACGATGACGCGACCGAAATCGCCGCGCAGCGAGGCGCCCGCGCCGATGTAGCAGCCGGGTCCGACGATCACGTCGCCGATCAGCGAGGCGGTCGGATGCAGGAAGCTGGTGGGATGGACGACCGGACGAATGCCCTCGAAGGCGTAGCAGGGCATCACAGCCTCTCGATGATGGTGACGTTCGCCTGGCCGCCGCCCTCGCACATGGTCTGCAGCGCGTAGCGCCCGCCGCGGCGCTCCAGCTCGGCCAGCATCGTTGTCATGATGCGCGCGCCGGTCGCGCCGAGCGGATGGCCGAGCGCGATGGCGCCGCCATTGACGTTGACCTTCTCGTGGGGGATCGCGAGCTCCTTCATCCACGCCATCGCCACCGACGCGAACGCCTCATTGCATTCGAACAGGTCGATGTCGCCGATTGTCAGCCCCGACTTCTCCAGCGCGTGGCGCGTTGCGGGAATCGGCGCCGTCAGCATCCACACCGGATCATCGGCCCGCACGCTCATGTGATGGATGCGCGCGCGCGGCTTCAGCCCATGCGTCTTCACGGCGCGCTCCGAGGCGATCAGAAGCGCGGCGGAGGCGTCGGCGTTCTGGCTCGACACGCCGGCGGTGACGCGGCCGCCCTCGACGAGCGGCTTCAGCGCCGCCATGCGCTCGGGCGTTGTGTCGCGGCGCGGCGTCTCGTCAGCGGAGAAGGCGCCGATCGGCGCGATCTCGCGCGCGAAGCGCCCTTCATCGGCGGCCGCGATGGCGCGACGATGCGACTCAAGCGCGAACGCCTCCATCTCCTCGCGCGAGATGCTCCATTTCTCGGCGATCATCTCGGCCGAACGGAACTGGCTCACCTCCTGATCGCCATAGCGCGCGAGCCAGCCCGGCGAGGTGCGGAACGGATCGGGAAAGCCGTAGTCACGACCGGCGAGCATGGCGCCGGAGATCGGAATGAGGTTGAGATTCTGCACGCCGCCGGCGACCACGAGATCCTGGCAGCCGCTCATCACGCCCATCGCGGCGAAATGCACCGCCTGCTGGGCCGAGCCGCACTGGCGATCGACCGTGACGCCCGGCACATGCTGCGGCAGTCCGGCCACGAGCCAGCAGGTGCGCGCGATGTCGCCGGCCTGGGGCCCGAGCGTCTCGACGCAGCCGAACACGACGTCGTCCACCGCTGCGGGATCGACGCCGGCGCGATCCATGAGCGCCCTGATCGCGTGCGCGCCGAGATCGGCCGAATGCATTGCGGCCAGCGAGCCCTTCTTGCGTCCGATCGGCGAACGGACGGCGTCGATGATGAAAGCGTCAGCCATTCTTCGCATCCGCTGCAAATGTCGTTTCAGGGCCGAGCGGGCGTCCGAAAACGCGGGTCGCGGCGCGCGCGCGATGAAACGCCGCGTCGCCCCACCAGCCTGAGAGCGCAAGCGCGCGCTTCAGGAAAAGATGCACGTCGACTTCCCAGGAGTAGCCCATGGCGCCGTGCGCCTGCACCGCCGCACGGCACGCCGCATCCGCCGCATCCGCCGCCGCGAGCTTCGCATGAGAGATCCGCGCGCGAGAAAACGCATCGCCATTGGCGCACTCCGCCGCGGCGGCGTAGACGACGGGTCGCGTGAACTCGATTTTCACCTGCGCCGCAGCGAGAAGGTGCTTGATCGCCTGATAGGAGCCGATCGGCTTTCCGAACTGCTTGCGCTCCCTGGCGTAGTCGGCGGCCATCGCCACCGCCCTTTGCGCGACGCCGAGAAGCTGCGCGGCCGCGAACAGCGCGCCGCGATCGAGCGCATCCAACAACGCGCGGGCGGCGACGGCGCCTTCTGCGAGCTTGACGGATTCGCCCGTCGTCTCCTCCATCGTGAACAGGCGCCGGAAAGGATCGACGCTGGGCTGGCGCACGAAGCTCAAGGATTCGGCTGTGAAGAGATGAAGCTCTCCGCCGCGCGCGGAGAGCACGCCGGCGGCGAGATCCGCGTCGGCGATGACCGGATTGATCGGGTGAGCCGCCACGACGACGGCCTCGCCCGCGAGAACTTTTTCAAGCAGGGCGGCGGCTTCGGGACGCTCGGCGAGCGAGGCGAGCAGCGGCGTCGCGACGCCGGCCGCCTCGACCAACGGCTCGGGCAGGGCGGCGTAACCGCACGCTTCGGCGATCTGGACGAAATCCGGCTCCGACAGGCCGAGGCCGCCGACGGATTCCGGCGCGAGCGCGCCGAGCAGTCCCATCTCGACGATCGCGGCCCAGCGCGAGTCGTCGCGCGATTCTCCCGCCTGCATGAGGCGGCGCAAATCCTGCGGCTGGCAGCGATCGGCCAGAAGCGCGCGCACCGCTTCGGCGGTCATCGTCTGCTCATCGGTGAAACGGAAATCCATGCCGGTCACCCGCGCGGCAGGCCGAGCATGCGCTCGGCGATGATGTTTTTCTGAATTTCGTTCGACCCCGCATAGATCGGCCCGGCCAGCGAGAAGAAATAACCGTCGAGCCAGCGTCCGACATCGCCGGCGGCGGGCGCCTCGCGCAGAAGCTCCGCGCGCGCTCCGAGAATCGACAGGGCGGCGCGATGGAGCGCGATGTCCATCTCCGACCAGAATATCTTGTTGACCGACGCCTCCGCGCCGATGCCGCCGCCGGCGCGCATGCGCGACGCCGTCCAGTAGATCGAGAGCGCATAGGCGTCCGTATCCATGACGGCCTGCAGCACAGCCGCTTTCGTCTCCGGCGGGCACGACGCCTCATGGGCGCGGAAAAGCTCCACCAGCCGCTTCGCCGCCATCTGGAACCGCGCCGGGCTGCGCAGCATGAGGCCGCGCTCGAACCCGGCTGTCGCCATGCAGATCGACCAGCCGTCGCCCTCGCCGCCGATGCGGAGGTCGGCCGGAACGCGAACGCCGTCGAGAAAAATCTCGGCGAATCCCGTTTCGCCGTCGATCTGCGGAATCGCCTGCACGCGCACGCCGGGCGCATCAAGCGGAAAGACGATCAGCGACAGGCCCTTGTGCCGCTCCGAGGCGGGATCCGTGCGGAACAGGCCGAAGGCCCAGTCCGCGAACACGGCCCGCGACGACCAGATCTTGTGTCCGGAGAGAATGTAGCCGTCGCCATCGCGACGCGCCGTCGCGCGCACGGCCGCCAGATCGCTGCCGGCCTGCGGCTCCGACCAGGCCTGCGCCCAGATGTCGTCGCCCGCCGCCATGCGCGGAAGGAAGCGCGCCTTCTGTTCGTCCGAGCCATATTCCATGAGCGTCGGGCCGAAGAGAAAGACGCCGTTCTGGTTCACGCGCAGCGGCGCGCCGGCGCGCCAGTATTCTTCCTCGAAAATCAGCCAGCGGATCAGATCGAGGCCGCGGCCGCCATAGCGTTCGGGCCATGTCACCATGCCCCACCGCCCCTCGTTCAGCGTGCGCTCCCAGGCGCGATGCGCTTCGAAACCTTCACGCGACGCATCGAAGGACGGCAGCGGGTCACGCGGAACATTGGCTTCCATCCAGGCCCGCGCCTCGGCGCGAAACGACTTCTCCTCCGGGCTGTATCTCAGATCCAACGCCTGCGCTCCGAACTAGCCTTCGCCGGCCTGCTGTTTGTTGGCGGCGGCCATGCTCTTCGCGTTCTGGCCGCCGAGCATGTCGCCGGTCGCCAGATCGTTTTGCGCATGCGCGAAATGGTGCATGTGATAGTGCGCGTCCATCGCCGCGCGCTTGCCGCGCAGCTCCTCGACATGATTGACGGCCTGCTTGGTGAGCCAGAGGCCGAGGCGCGGCTGCGCGGCGAGCTTCAGCGCGACGCCCTGCGCCTCGGCTTTCAGAGCCTCGCGCGACACGACGCGGTTGACCATGCCGAAATGATGCGCCCGCTGCGCGCTCATGCGCTCGCCGAGGAGAAGGAACTCCTTGGCCACGCGCGGCGGCAGCTCGAAGGCGTGCGCGAAATATTCGACGCCGGGAATGCCCATGCGCACGACCGGGTCCTGAAAGAAGGCGTCGTCGGTCGCGATGATGAGATCGCACACCCAGGCGAGCATCAGCCCGCCGGCCACGCACGCGCCCTGCACCGCAGCGATGGTGGGCTTCGGCGCGTCGCGCCAGCGGCGGCACATGCCGAGATAGACCTCGTGCTCGCGCGTATAGAGCATTTCGGCGGCGGGCTTGTTGACGTGATCGGCCCACAGAAGCCGGCGCTCGAAGCTCTTCGCCACGTCGCGGCCGGGCGTGCCGATGTCGTGCCCGGCCGAGAAATGCTTGCCCTCGCCCGCCAGCACGATCGCCTTGATCGCATCGTCGTTGACCGCGCGCTGGAAGGCGTCGTCCAGCGCGTAGGTCATCTGCGAATTCTGCGCGTTGTTGAATTTGGGGCGGTCCATCACGATCCACGCCACGGGACCGTCGGCCTCGTAGCGGACCGGATTGTCCGTTTCATAGACAATGTCCGCCTTGCGCGGGGGAACAAGGTCGCTCATCAGAACTCTTTTCGCTCGATCGCGCGGACGCTAGAGCGCGGGCGCCCGCGCTTAATCGTCCAAAGGGACTAACCCGCCGGATGGGTTTCCGCGGCGAGGCGCCGATCGAGCTCCGACGCCGCGCAGGACCACTTCACCCTGCCGCGCTCGATGATCATCGCCGTGTCGGCGTAGGGCGCGGCGATCTGCAGATGCTGCTCGACGATGATGATCCGCGTTCCGCTTTCCGCCCATTTGCGCAGGAAGCCGAGGATCGGCGGCAACAGCGCTTGGGCGAGGCCCATCGAAGGCTCGTCGCAGAGCAGCGCCGCCGGCTGCGCGACGAAAGCCTGTCCCAGCGCGAGAATCTGCTGCTGGCCGCCGGAGAGGTCGCGCGCATATTTGCGATGCTTCTCCTTGAGGATCGGGAACACCGTGTAGATTTCCTCGATCGCGGCGGCGAAGCCGGCGCGGTCGCTGCGGCGCGCGGCGGCGCCCATGCGCAGATTGTCGAAGACGGACAGCTCCGGAAAGACGCGATGCCCGTCGAGAACGAGGCGCAGCCCGGCCTGGGCGATCGCCTCCGGCGCCATGCCCTGCAGGGGCCGCCCGTCCAGCAGCACCTCGCCGCGATCCGGCCGGTTGAAGCCCGCGATGGCGCGCATCAGCGTCGACTTGCCGGCGCCGTTCTCGCCGCCGATGAGAAGAATTTCGCCCGCGCGCACCGAGAACGACACGTCCTCGATCACCGGCACGATGCCGTAGCCTGCATAGAGGCCCTTGACCTCAAGCACGCCGCCCTCCCACGAACATGTGCTGGACGGCGGGATCGCGGGCGACCTCCGCCGGCGCGCCCGTCGCGACGACGCGGCCGGCGTCCATCACCGTGATGGCGTCCGCAACGCCCCAGACAAGATCGAGATCATGCTCCACGATCACGATCGTCTTGCCCATGCGGCGAGAGAGAAACGTCACCAGCTTCGCGAAATTCGCCCGCTCGCTCTGCGACAGGCCGGCGGCCGGCTCGTCGAAGAAGACGATGCTCGCCTCCTTGAGAACGGTGCGCATGACCTCGACCAGGCGCCGCTGCCCGTGGGACAGCAAGTCGGCGCTGTCTTCCGAGAACTCCCTCTCCAGCGCCGCCGCGAGCCGCGCCACGCCGGGATCGCCGGCGCCGACGCGCGCGTCGATGCCGATCCTCAGATTGTCCCAGAGCGAGAGCTGCGAGAAGATGCGCGGCGTCTGAAAGGTGCGGCCGACGCCGAGATCGGCGATGCGGTCGGCGGCCATGCGCGTCGCCTCGCGGCCGTCGATGACGAAGGAGCCGGCGTTCAGCCGCGACAGGCCGGAGAGGACGTTGAGAAGACTGGTCTTGCCTGAGCCGTTGGCGCCGATCAGGCCGTGGATTTCGCCGCGGCGCACCGTGAGATCGGCGCGATCGACGGCGACGACTTCGCCGAATTTCTTGAGGCCGCCGCGCACCTCGACGGCGACGTCCTCGCCGGGCGTCGCGTCATGGCCGGCGCCGAGCGTGTCGAGGAAGGCGTCCACCCGGAAGGCCTGCTCGCCGCGGCCTGCGACGCTGCGGCGCAGGCGCCAGCGCTCGATCGTGCCGACGACGCCGTCCGGAAACAGCATCACCGTGACGAGGGTCAGCACGCCATAGATCAGCAGGCGGTATTCGACGAGCTGTGCGAGCGCGATGTTCGGCAGGATGAACACGATCCACATGCCGACGATCGGGCCGAGCATCTGGCCGCGGCCGCCGACGACCACCGCAAAGAAGAAGACGAACGAAAGCTCGACATTGAAGCCCTGCGGACTGACGAACGCCACCGTGGGCAGATAGAGGACGCCGCAGACGCCGGTGCCGATGGCGGCGATGATGAAGGCGATGAAGCGCATCACGCCCGGCTTGATCCCGAGCGTCCGCGCCGCTTCCGGGCTGATCGCGGCGATCCGCATGCGCCGGCCCAGCCGCGACCGGCGAATGAAATAATGAATCCAGAGCGCGGCCATCGGATACAGCGCGACGATCAGCGTCAGCGGCGACAGGCCGAAGACCATCTCCTTCTGCAGATCGGGCATCGAGACGGCGATGCCGTTGATGCCGTTCGTCCAGCGATCGAGCGACATCAACAATTGCGGAAACACGATCGCTGCCGACAGCGTCACGAAGCCGAGATGGAAATACTGGACGCGCAGCGCCGGCAGGGCGAACAGCAGGCCGCCGGCGGCGGCCGCGGCGATGCCGATCGCCGCCGCGGCCAGGAACGGATAATTGTGAAGGCCGAAGAAAATCGCCGTCACATAGGCGCCGAGGCCGAGAAGAACGCCCTGCCCGAAGGATTTCTGACCTGCGTCCACGAACAGGAAATTCTGGAAGACGGAAGCGGCGATGTAGATGTTGACGAGCTGGAAGGTGTGCACCCAGTACGAGTTTCCGACCAGCGACGGCCCGAATCCCGTCAGCGCGATCAGCGCCATTCCGATCCAGACCTGCGGCAGATCGGAGGAAAAACGCCGCTTGCCCGCGGCGGGCGGCAACGCCATCGTCTGTCCGGCCGTCGCGCTCATACGCGGCGCGCCGACGAGCGGCCGAACAGGCCTTGCGGCCGCAGCATGAGAATGGCGACCAGAACGAGCAGCGACGCCAGATCCTGATAGGCGCCGCCGATGCGATAGGCCGTCAGCATCGTCACCACGCCGACGAGCGGACCGCCGATCAGCGTGCCCAGATTCGAGCCGATGCCGCCGACGACGGCGGCGAGCACGTAGCGCAAGCCGGCGTCAGACGTGACCGAGATCACCGGCGCGACCATGTAGCCGGCGGAGCCGACGATCAGGCCGGAGATCGCGAACGCGACGAGCTGAAGACGCCGCACCGGCAGGCCCGCCGCGCGGGCGGCGTCGAAATCCTGCGACAGCGCGCTGATCGCGAGGCCGGAAAAGGTCCGGGTGAGGAACAGCCGCAGCGCCACGAACCAGAACAGCATGCAGCCGAACGCGAGCGCGTAGGCGCCGGGCGTGCGCACGCCGAGGATGCGGAAAGACGGCGCTATGCCCTGAACATTATAGGCGTAGGGGCCCTGCGTGATGAGCAGCACGGCGCCGATGATCGTCGACGCCGCCACCGTCGAGATCAGCCAGGAATCCTGCTCGACCGACGAGCGCAAGGGCAGCAACGTGATCCAGCCCTGGAATGTGACGCAGGCGGCGACGAGCATGGCGCTGACCGCCAGCATGACGAGCCACAGGGGAACGCCCGCGCCGTTAGCGAGAAAGAATGCGGCGAAGCCGCCCAGGACGAACATATTGCCTTGCGCGAAGTTCAGGATGCCTGTCGCGCCATGCACGATGTTGAAGCTCATCGCGATGATGGAGAAGATCGACCCGATCGCGATTCCGCGCACCACGATGATGGCGATCTCGCTCAGCATGACCCGGTTCGCCCTCCCTGTCGCGGATGCTCCGCGCTTCGGGAGGACATTGCGCGCCGCCCGACGGTGCTCAAAAGATCGCTCGCGCCACGATTCGGAGCATCGGCCGAACGGACTAATCTCATATCGTGAAAGCCGCCCGGGCGGTCGCATAGCTTCGGCGCGCGGCTTCTTCGAGCGGCATGGCGGCGACCGCCGGCGAGATGATTTCGACGCTGAAGGGAGCCGCCGCGCCGGCGGCGTCGAGCGCCGCGGCGAAACCTGTGAGGTCGAACGCGCCCTCGCCGCAAAACAGTCGCCGCCGCGTATCCTCGGCCAACGGCCCCACGGCATGCTCCGTCGCGTCATTGATCTGCGCGCACAGGATTTTTTCCGGCGGCAGCGACCGGATCTGCGCGAGGCTCGTCTCGCCGCGAAAGACATGCCAGGCGTCGATCGCCAGCCCGGCGTTGGCGGGCGCCATGAAATCGAGCGCCGCGGCGACATCGGGCGCATCGCTCCAGGGCGCGAACTCCAGCGCGATCGACAATCCGCGATCGGCGGCGCGCGCGCAAAGCCCCGCGAAGCGCTCGATCATGTGGCGCCGCGAGAAGCCGCGCCCGAGAAAGTCGGCGCCGACATTCACCACCCCGGCGCCGATCGCCGTCGCGGCGTCGAACGCGAGCGCCTCGGCCTCGCGCGCCGCCCCATCTCCGTCCACGAACCAGTCGGTCAGAAACTCGACGCCGCGATGCGCCATGCCGTGACGATCGAACAGCGCGCGCAGCAGGCCGGCGCTGACCCCGTTCGCCAGTTGCTCGCGATAGTCGCGCCAATGCAGCCAGAACCCCTCGTAGCCGGCGGCGGCGCAGGCGGCGAGCCGCGCCTCAAGCGCATGGCGCGAAACCTCCGGCCCGCCAGGCATGACGCCGCTGATGGTGTGGGAGCTGCACATGAAGACGCGGGCCATCGCCGACAGGTAAAGCGAAACAGGAGCGCGGCCACCGTCTGAAGAGACGATGTCGCGCCTGATAGTCCACACGGACGATGACCGCGCGCCGCCGCGCGCCTTCCTTTTCAGCAATGATTGCAGGGGAGACGCCAATGAGGCGCATAGTGAGAATGCAGACGACAGAGGCTCGTTCGCGGCGCGCGATCGTCGGCCTGGCCTCGGTCGCGGCGCTGGCGCTGTCAGGCGCGTCGGCGCTCGCTCAGGACGCGTTCCGCATGGGCGGCGTCATGTCCATGACCGGCGGCGGCGCCTCCATCGGCCGGTCCGCGTCCGAGGCGTGGAAGCTGGCCGTCGAGGCGATCAATGCGAATGGCGGCGTGCTCGGCAAGCCGGTGCGCTTCACGCTCGGCGACACCATGACCGACCCGACGCATGGCGTCAGCGAAACCCGCCGGCTGATCGAGAGCGAGAAGATTCAGGCGCTCGTCGGCCCGGCGACGAGCCAGGAAACCATCCCGATCGTCGCCGTCACGAAAGACGCCAAGGTCGGCCAGATCTCCACCGCCGCGGCCTCCACGCTGACGCCCGAAGTCGGCCCGACGCATTTCTCGACGTCGGTCACCGCCGCGAACCAGATGATCCCGAACATCGACTTCGCCATTGGCAAGCTCGGCGCGAAGAAGATCGCGATCCTGTCCGACAATGGCGGCATGTCGAAGGCGGGCGTCGTCGATCTGATCAAATATCTCGAAAGCAAGAACATGAAGCCGGTCGCGATCCAGGAGTTCGCGTTCCGCGCCGAAGACATGACGCCGCAGCTCTTCTCGATGCGCAGCGCCGGCGCCGACGCGATCCTCTTCATCAGCTCGCTCGGCGACGACGCGCGCAAGATGCTGGAGAACCGCCTGGACATCGGCTGGAACGTTCCGGTCCTCGGCAACCAGACGATGACCAACTACGCCGTCGGCAATGTCGCTGTGATCGGCGCCGAGGCGTTCAAGGATGTCTATTCGACCCAGTTCGTCGGCATGACCTACTGCCCGTCCGACGCCCTCGGCGCATCGCCCTTCGCGAAATTCGTCGCGACGGCCCGCGCCAAGGTGCCTGACATCGACAAGCTCGGCGGCGCCGCCGCGCTGACGCCTTATTACATCCAGCCCATCATTCTCGCCGCCGCGATCAACGGCGCCGGGACGGCCGACGGCGCCGCCGTCGCGAAATGGCTCGAAACCAACGCCAGCAAGGTCGAGCCGATCATCGGCCCGATCGCGGCGAGCGCCACGAACCATTTCCTTCCCGCCCCTGCCGCCATCAAGGTGGTGAAGAACCCCTACAAGGTGCGAGAGGACGGGCTCGTCGAGCGGGCGGACTGTGGAAGCTGAACCCTGTACCTCCTCGCAAAACGTTGAAAAGCCGGGCCGGAAGCCCGGCTTTTTCATTTCAGACCGTCGCCGGAAGCAGACCCGCGGCCGATAGCAACCGGCCCTGTTGACACTTCTGACGAATTTTCGACGGAGCGTCAGAATGATTTGACGAGGTGTCGAATTAGTGACAGTCTCGTCAATAAGAGCCGCTGGAACGGCTCGCGCGCGGACGCCTCCGCCAGCGGCCGCTGCGAAAAGCAGGGAGGTTATGCGATGACGTTCCATTCGCGTTCGCTCGTAGAATTCGGCCTCTTTCTCAGTCGCCTGCCCGATGCGATCGAATCGGAAGCGTGCCTTGCGCGCGCGATCGAGATGATCCGTGCGCATCTGCGGGCGAGCGAAGCCGCCGTCCGCATCTGCGGCCGCGCGGGAAACGGCCAGGAGCAGATCGTCATCGCGACAGCCGATGGCGGAGCGGCGCAGGACTGCGCGGGCCGGCTCGCCGGATTTCTCGAAACGCGGCGTCACGCCTCCGCCACCGTGTCGGGCGATGAATGCCGTTGCACGCTCACCGTCTTCCGCACTCTTTCCGATCCGGATTTCGACGCGGAGGAAACCGCGCTGCTCGACATCGTCGCCGAGCATCTCCGCCGCGGAATCGCGCGGTCGCAGCGCATCTGCGCCAACGAGATCGAGCGCGCGCTCTATTCCTCGGTGATGGACAAACTGTCTGTCGGCGTGGTCGTTCTCGACCTCTCCGGCCACATCATGAACTGCTCGCCAAAAGCCGAGGAAACGCTGGCGGCGCGCGACGGCCTGCAGATTCAGGCGGGACGGCTGCGCGCCACGAACGCGCACGAGGACCGTGAACTGCAGGCGGCGATCAAGGCGGCGACGCAGGCCGCAGCCGGCGGGTCGGCTCCGGCGGCGCGCGGGCTCGCTTTGACCAAGCTTTCCGGCAACCGCACGCTCGGCGTCATCGTGCAGCCCACGCCTGACGTGAAGTCCGGTCGCCAGGGCGCGACGCCGACCATCGCGATCTATATCCGCGATCCGGAAGCGAACGCCGATGTCGAAAGCAATCTCGTGCGTCAGCTTTTCGATCTGACGCCGGCGGAAGCCGCCGTGGCGCGCCGCCTTACCGCCGGTCTTTCGCTCGAGGACGCCGCGACCTCGCTCGATATTTCGCGCAACACCGCGCGCGCGCATCTGCGGTCGATCTTCTCGAAGAGCGGCATCACGCGCCAGACAGAGCTGGTGCGCATGCTGCTCAACAGCGCCGCCGTGCTCGGTGAGCGCCCGCGCCAGCTCGCCTGACGATCAGATCAGCGGACGCGGTTCGCGCCGACCTCGGCGCCGCGACGCATGCCCTCGATGAAACCCTCAAGCGGCGCCGGCTGAGCGATCGGCGCTTCTGATGCGGCCGAGCGCGACCAGAATTCTTTCCATGACGGGAAAAGCGCGTGGAACGCGCCTTCATAGGGCTCGCGGCCGGGCCAGCGCATCTTTCTCTGGCCGATCGGCGGCTTGTTCAGATCGGTCGCATACCAGTAGAGCGGCTGCCGGCGCCGAAAAAGCCAGCGGCCGTCGCGACGCGCATAGGCGTCGTAATACATCATCTGCATGATGACCCATTCCGGCCCGGTCTCATGCTCGTTTTTTGAATAAACCACCCCGACCGCGTTGTCGGCGTCGATGAATTCAATGATCGTCGTGCCGACATGATGCGACGTGCCGTCGAACTGCTTGCGCATCGTGTCGTCAAGCCAGTCGCGCAGCGCGCGGCGACCTTCGCCGCGCGAACCAACCTTCACGTCGCTGACGAACAGGTTCGCAAGCGCGTCCATGTCGCGCATGTCGAGCGCCAGCGAATATTTCGAGATGAGCTGGCGAATCTCGTCGCGCGATTCGAGACGGTCGAGACGGTCCCGGATGTCGGCGAGACGCGCGTCCGACGTCATGGCCGCTCAGAAATAGTAGCGCCCGATCACGTCGGCCACGCAGGCGGGCTTGTCGCCGCCCTCGATCTCGATCGTGATCCGGCAGGTGGTCTGAATGGCGTTCTCGCCGATGCTTTCGGCCTTCGCGAGCTCGCCCGTCGCGCGCACGCGCGAGCCGGTCTTCACCGGGGCGGGAAAACGCAGCCGGTCGGCGCCGTAATTCACGCCCATCGTCATGCCCTCGGCGACGAACAGCTCAGGCATGAACAGGTTGACGAGCGAGAAGGTGAGATAGCCGTGCGCGATCGTCCCGCCGAAAGGGCCGCCGCGCGCGCGTTCGGGGTCGACATGAATCCATTGATGATCGCCCGTCGCCTCGGCGAACAGGTCGACGCGATCCTGCGTCACCGTCAGCCAGCCGCTCGGCCCGAGCTTCGTTCCGACGCCGGCCACGGCTTCCGCCGGCGATGAGAAGACGAACGGCGCCGTCATGCGCGCTGGCTCGACACGGAGACCACTTCGCCAACCATGTAGCCGGCATAATCGGATGCAAGGAACATCATCACATTCGCCACCTCCCACACCTCGGCCGCGCGGCCGAAGGCTTCGAGGCTCGCGAGTTGATCAAGAGCGTCCTGCGGCGACGCCTTCTTCAGGAAGTCATGCATCGCGATCGACGGCGACACGGCGTTGATGCGGATGCCGTGCTCGGCGGCCTCGACCGCGCTGCATCGCGTGAAAGCCATCACGCCGGCCTTCGCCGCCGCATAGTGCGACTGGCCCTTCTGCGCGCGCCAGCCGAGCACCGAAGCGTTGTTGACGACGGCGCCGCGCCCGCGCGGAATCATCACCTTCAGCGCCGCGCGGGTCATGCGCATCACGCTGGTCAGCGTGATGTCGAGAACGCGCGACCATTCGTCGTCGGTCATGTCGACGACGTTCTTCATGCCGCCGAGGCCGGCGTTGTTGATCAGCACGTCGACGCCGCCGAGGCGATCCTCCGCCGTCGCGACCAGCGCCTGCACCTGCTCCTCGCGCGTCACGTCGCAGATCTGGTGAAACACCTGCGTCGACGGCGACAGCGCTTTCAGCTTCTCCGCCGCCTCTCCCAGGCGACGCTCATGAATGTCGGAGATGAGAATCGCGCGGCATCCCTCCTCGATGGATTTCTTGGCCGCGGCGAAGCCGATGCCGACGCCCGCCGCGGCGGTGATCAGGACGCTCTTGCCCTTCAGCAGGCCGTGGCCTTCGACATAGGGGGGAACGGCGACAGGCATTGCGTGATCCTATTTCTTGTCGGCGAAATTCGCTTCGCGCTTGTCGACGAAGGCGTCGCGCGCCTCCTGCGACTCCTTCGTGAGATAGGCCTGCGCGGTGAAACCCTGCTCCCAGCGATAATGGCGCTCCAGATCGCCGTCCTCGACGCCGTTGAGCGCCTCCTTGGCGAGCGCGATGATGGTCGGGCTTTTCGCCGCGATCTTTCCGGCCAGTTCGAGAGCCGTCGCGCGGAGCCGGTCGCGCGGGATGACCTTCTCGACGGCGCCGAGGCGATAGGCTTCGGCCGCGTCGATCATCTCGCCGGTGAAATACATCTGCCGCACCTTCTGCAGCGGAAACATGCGTTGCAGATGCGCCCCGGCGCCCAGCGCGCCGCGATCGACCTCCGGCACGCCGAAACGCGCGTCCTCTGAAGCTATAATGATGTCCACCGCGCCGCAGATGCCGATGCCGCCGCCGAGCACATAGCCATGCACGGCGGCGATCGCCGGCTTCAGCCCGCGATGCAGCGCGCGAAACGTCTCATAGTTCCCGGCGTTCACCTCGACGATGCGATCGGGATGCGCCTGCAACTCCTTGATGTCGACGCCGGCGCAGAAGCCGCGGCCTTCGGCGCGAATGACGATGACGCGCACGCCGGCGTCGGCGTTGAGCCGGTCGATCTCCTGGCTGAGGCCGCGCCATCCGGCCGAATCGAGCGCGTTGACCGGCGGGCTCTCGATGACGAGCTCCGCGATGCCATTCTCGATCGCCGTCCAGAATTGCCGCGTCATTCCGCTCTCTCCGTCGCGCCCGCCGACAGCGACGCAAGCGCGCCCAGTCGCGCCTGCGCCTCGCGCATGATGCGCGCGATCAACGCCTCGCAGCTCTCGAGCTTGCCGATCACCGCCGCCACCTGTCCGCTGGGCAGAAGGCCGTTGACCGGATCGCCCGCGACCACGCCGCGCTGCACGAGGGCCGGCAAGTTCGCCGCCATCACCGTCGCGCGGAATCCGCCGTCGTCGCCCGCCATCATCTTCAGGCCGAGCCGCGCCATCGCGAGCGGGCCGAGCCCCGCTTCGCCGCCGTAGCGGCGCGCATGCTTGGCGCTCATGGCGAGGCGCGCGGGAATGCTCATCCGCTCGATCCGCGACAGCTCCTCATTGTCGATGAAGCGCTGCGGCAGACCGTCCACCGCCGTCGTCACCTTGATCTGCGTGGGATCCTTCGTCGCGAGATAGCGGTCGAGCGCCTGGCGCGGGACCGGCGACTCCGTTGTCATCAGAAAGCGCGTTCCCATCGCGATCCCCGCCGCGCCCCAGGCGAGGGCCGCGACGAGACCGCGACCGTCGGAAAAGCCGCCGGCCGCGACAACGGGAACCTTCACCGCGTCGAGCACCTGCGGCAGCAGAATCGTGGTCGGCACCGCGCCGGTGTGACCGCCGCCCTCGCCGCCCTGCACGGTCACCATGTCGGCGCCGAGCTCCACCGCCTTCACCGCATGCTTGAGCGCGCCGACCGTCGGCATGCAGACGACGCCGGCGTCCTTCAGTCTTTTGATCGTCTTGGCGTCCGGCCCCCGCCCATAGGACACGGCCCGCACGCCATGGCGGATCACCGCTTCGAGCACCTCCTCGGCGTTCGGCTGAAACATGTGAAAATTGACGCCGAACGGCTGCGCGGTTCGCGCCTTCACGTCGAGGATCGCGGCGTCGACCTTGCCGGGCTCGATCGTGGCGCCGGCGAGAAAGCCGAAGCCGCCCGCGTTGCAGGTCGCCGCGGTGAGCTTCGCGTCGGCGACCCAGCCCATGGCCGTCTGCACCACCGGATAGCGGCATCCGAGCTTTTGCGTAAGGGCGGTCTGCAACGCGGCGGGCATCATCAATCCTTCATCGCCGGACCGGCGGCGCCATCTCGCATGGCGGCGCGGGCCGGAGGCGGCATCGTCCGAATGCAGTAGCGGTCCATGTCAGTGGACCATGTCAGTAGAACACGCGGCCGCCATTCACCATCAGCGTCTGCCCCGTGATGAAGCGCGCCTTCTCGCTGGAGAGAAAGATCACGGCGTTGGCGATGTCCTCAGGCTCCGACAGTTCGCCGAGCGGGATCATGTTCTTCGCGCGTTCATAGGCGTCCCTGGGAATGCGTTGCATCGCGCGGGTGTTGGTCGGGCCCGGACAGACC
>Ga0209930_1002311_pt1 | contig 23252 bp, 23 predicted proteins | sample ThiBiot_500_biof_2_FD_183948 | JGI IMG/M metagenome (GOLD analysis project Ga0209930, IMG submission 183948) | Wastewater bioreactor microbial communities from Cape Town, South Africa - Thiocy_cont_500_biof (SPAdes) | ecosystem: Engineered > Bioreactor > Thiocyanate-remediating >... | reverse complement strand
TTCTTTTTCCTATAATGTTGATATTGCGCAGTTCAGAATTTTCAATTTGTAGTAATATCGGACTATCAAAGTTAGTAAAGTCTAATGTTCCTTCAGTTAAAAAGCAATCGCGATAAATAACATTGTAATAAATTAAATATTCAGATGAATGGTACACATTGAAACGAAATCCTGTATATGTTATAGTTGACTGTTCAAATATTATGAATGAAGCATAGGGTGTTGATCCTGCATAATATCCACGATATAAGTCGAACCATTCAACGATGGAGTTACCGACAATGAATTCATAAGATATCAATTGAAAACCCGGTGCCTGAATAAATAATCCTTGTATGTTTGAATTATTCAATCGAAAAATGTTGCGAGATACAGATAGATCATAATAAATGGTAGCATATGAGAGATTACAATTGTTGATCTGAATTCCATCATTTGATTCTCGAGGATAGAATGATACACTGTCCAATTCGCTATTAGTAATAGTAATAGGTTCACTGTCCGCACCAATACTTTGTATATTCATTAGATAGAAATTACACAACTCAAATAGCATTGCAGGTACGGAAGGATTTGACGAACGAGGATATGCACCATTTGCTCCAATGTTAGCAAAGTGGTAAAAGGTAGATGATTGAACGATGAGAGTACCATTATTTTCTTGAATTCCTTCAGGTACATCGACTAGTTGTAGTGCTTGTTTGGGTCCAAAGAAACTGGCATAAGAGATTGAACTGAGTGATAATTGAGTACTTTGAAATTTAATCATCCATTTTTTGTGATTCGCAGTGCCACCTTGAAAAACTACAAGTTTGTTATCAGTGCCTTCAATTCGTAGAAAACCTTTAACAAGAATTTCATAATCACCATAGTTGAAAAATATCATGACTCCTGGTCGAATTGTTAGTGTTGAATTAAATGGTATTTGAACATCACCAACTAGATTATAAGGATTTTCTGTTCCGTCAGCTGTCCATATCGTATTTTGAATAAGAACTCCACTAACATTTGTAGCTGTCTCTATATTATTAATGATTGTTAAAACGAAAAAAAATAATATTCGTAACATCATAATGTAAATTATGTAGCAAAAATTTGTTTTTATATTTGTTTTCTACCTATTTGAAGGTGATAAACTAAAATGCGTGATTTTCTCCTAGACGTTAATTACCGTGTAAACTGAGTTAAAATTATTTTATGCGCGAATAGTTTGAAGATTTTAATAAGATAAAAAAAAACGGAACTAATATTTAGTGTCCTGACAAAGTTTCTTTTTAAACATTAGCTTAAATTGTCGCGTATGTTCCCGTTTCTACTGGTGGTGTAGTGGTGGCATAACAACTAGTTTCCACCAATAAAGGACTCAATGCATCGTTCGTTGATATAACATAACCATAGTTAATATTATCCCAATAATCAATAATTTTGTTTAAAATTGTTTGTGTATTATTTGTTCCCCAATAAATATCTGATACCCGTATATTATATGGACCTCGATTTTCAAGATTGTATGCAGAATTATCAATGAAATTTGTTTGTGATATTTCTACATTATATAAACTTGTTGTAGCAATTTGAAGACCTACAGCAAAATTTTTGACTGTTGATCTGAGTAGACGAAGATTTCTCGCATTAATTCCAATTGTATTTTGTTGTTGAATAGAATCCGATCGACTAATTGAACTACATGTTATAATACTACTTCCGTTTAATGCTAATGGTGGTGCAGTCAGCGTTATATTTGAATATGAGATATCCGTTTGACCATTTGTAAAAGTAATACTACCATCAATAAATGTTACATAACGCATAGTTAACTGTCTTGAAGTAATACGAACGTAGTCCATCGTGCGTTCACTTCTTTTTCCTATAATATTAACATTTCGTAATTGAGAATACTCAATCCATAGAAACTGAGGTGATTCATTATAAGTGAAATTTAGATTGCCAGTTGTAAACGAACAATTACGAATCCACACTTGATAATATCTATAGTCCCCATATTCATATGATAAAGGAAAACTTGTCGAAAAATTTGTAATGATTGACTGTTCAAATGATACTATCGTATGATACAACGATCCCCCACCATTATAATACATATTCTTTATAAAGAAATTCTCAACAATCGACTTAGTAACATAGAATTCATATCTTATGTATTGATCAATTAAAACCAACAGTGACATTCCTTTGACATTGGAATTCTTTAATCGAACGATGTTTGGAGAATTAGACATATCATAGATGAAAGTATTATCTGTCAAATTACAACCATCCATTTGTATACCTTCATACAATGCTCGAGGATAAAACGTAGTATCAGAAATTCGACTGTTGACAATTATAATCGGTTCACTATATAAACCAATACTTGATATCGTTGCCTTATTGAAAGTACATGATTCGAATCGCAATCGAGGAATAGATGAAGTTGACCAGTTATCATGCATACCGTTAACAGCAACCACACTGTTATCTGAAAACGTAGATGATTGAACGATAAGAGTGCCATTATTTTCCACAATACCGTTTGGTGCATCGACTAATTGTAACGCTTTTTTCGGTCCCATGAAATGAGCATAAGAGATTGAACTGAGTGACAATTGAGTACTTTGAAATTTCATCATCCATTTCTTATCATTAGCTGATCCACCTTGAAAGATCACCGGATTTTCTGATGTGCCAGATATATTAATACGTCCCTTAACAAATATTTCGAAATCTCCTAGAGCAAAACTAACTTTGACACCTTCACCAATAGTCAAAGTAACATTCTTTGGAATTTGAATATTCTTGAGAAGATAATATGTATTTGCTGACCCGGTATTTGTCCATACTGTATTTTCAAATAGAACTCCACCAACATGAGTAGCGGATTGTATTTGTTTTAGAATTAATAATAGAAAGAAGATTGAAACCTGCCAATTCATCATCGATCATTAATTTGATTTTTTGACTATTGGTTATTTACTTCCTAAATGATACGTATATGAAAAACAAAAACCGAGTCAAATCACGGTCTTCTCCGGCTGAATGATTTCTGATTTTTTTTCATGATAATTTGCATCGACTAATTTAAACTTAATAGACCGAGATTTTTCTTCAAAAGCAATAATCTGACAAAAAAAGATTTATTTCACAAAAAAAAGCATACATAATACATAGTAAATTTTACATAAGATATTTTAAATATTTTTTATGCGAAGTACTTAAATTCGTAAATTTTTTTTCAACTTGTACAAGTATCAACTGTTGATTTTTTATCGAATTTCGAATTTTTGATCGACAAATTTCTTTTAATCGAAAGCAATTTTCCTTCGGTTTACTTTCGAGTTGTTTTATTAAATATTCAACATTGAGCATAATTCGTTTGACACGAATATATTCATTTGTTTGATGAAATATTTCTTCAATAAAATGATGACATTCTTTCAAACGAATGAAATCACTTTCAATCGGTTGAAAACAACAATGTGTTATCACATAACTAAATATTTGCATTTGTTTATCGATGAGATTTGTTAATGCATGTAATAATCTCAATGGGAATTTTGTTTGTAAATCAAGTAATAATTTATTATGTAATTGAATTAAATAGAAATAAATTGGCTCGAGAATCAATGTAAAACAAAGATTTTCATTGGAAATAATTGTCAATGGATTGAAATCTGTATTTTCAATTAATAAACGAAGACAGTCGATCGAACCACATGGTCGTAATGATTGATTTTTAAGCCATTTAATATTGTATCGATCGATCGAGACTTGTCGATGTTCAGCTAATAGACAAAGATGAAAGATTTGTTGTTTTTGTTTTTGTGTTAGAAAATCGAATGTAAACGATTGAAATTGAAAGAGAATTTTCATTAAATGACAACGATCATTTCGTATAAGAGATACTAATGGTATTTCATTTTCGAAAGCTTCGAGTTCACGTTCAATGAGTTGACGTGGTTCATCATGAAGAAAATACGTTTGACATTGATTCGAACTACTTATACCATCGAGTGAACAATTAGGAAAATATTTAACAATTAATTTAAGAATATTTTCATCACCTAAATAGGAAAATAAAATAACATAAAATTGAATGTAATTATTGGCTTGAAACCTCTTTCACATGCAACAGGAACGAGAATTTTCCCATGATCAGTCGATTGTTCGATTAAACATAAATATTTTCGAAGAATATTTTCAATAAATTCTTCATTTGATCTCTCGATAATTATCTGATAAATATTAAAATGATTATAACCAATCAATATCGGACAATCAATCAACGTCAAATCTTCGTCTAATAATCTATCGAATGCTATCGAATCCGATTTAATGATAGCATCGAAGAGATATTTTCGTTTTTCAGTTCGTTGAGTTGATTGAACGATTTTCAATGCTGCTTCAATGTATGACCATTGTTTTTTTAAACGATTTTTCTTTCGAATATATTCTTCACTCGGCATTTTATCTGAAACTACATTAATCTTTCTAAGAAAATATTAATTAAGTTATTATTATTATTAAAACTACAATTCTAAAATTAAGAAAACAAAAGCAACAACAACTACAAATCAAACATCGTCTTCAATGAGAGACGTTAGAGGAGATGATCGATTCTTTCGTACAACCGAACCGTATGTACGATTGATCTTTTCTAACGGTGTTGAATGTGTATTACGATGTCGAATCGTTTCGTATACGACGGAGGGATTGGACATGTGACGTTCGATTTCAGCTTTATGATTTCGTTTCAATTCTTGGAAATTTTTTTGATAAAATGATTGCCATAATCGATTGATAACCTGAACGGAAACAATCATCAATCACTCGAACAAAAAAAAACAGCCGTTATTTACTTCAGTACAAACGAAATCACTTGAATTCGATGATAATAATCGAAGCATAAAAACACCATCAGCTTCGAGATAACCAAAGATAAATTCTCTATACCAAATTTTAACATTGTCAGGCGGTAGTTCAGTAAAATCTGCATCATTTTTCATTAATTGTAAACGTCGTTTTATGTAATTATATTGTTTATCAGGAAAGAATCGTGTTACCCAAACAATAACATCAAAAATCGACTAAAAATTTTTTTACAAAATCAAACAATATCGACAAATATTATAAATGACATACAACAATAAAAACCATCATATACCAAAACCAAATAAATGTAAAAATCTGTTGTGAGAATAGATTCAATGGTAGAACACATTGAACTGTATAACGGTGTGAATCTCGAGGATGAAGAGCTTCACGTATTTGAAAATCACATAATGTTACTTTAGGAAAATATTTCGATTGAGTATCCCAACCTAAATAAAAACGAAATGTTTATTGAATTCAATTGATGGAAAATACCTCGTCCTTCGATAATTCGTTGTAAAACTTGTACACCAAATAAATGAAATTCCTGACCAAGAAAAAGATTCAGCAGAAATATTTGAAAAACAGAATTCAATATGAATAAAGCTTTCGTTGTAAAATAAACAATGATTAAATAATTGCCTAAATATTTGCCCATACAAATGCAAACAATCATGAGAATTCGTTTCAAATTCAGATGATGTTCACGTGCATCCGGTTGTCGTCGTGGATCATCGACATATTTATCAATAGCTTCGACAATATATTCCATTAATTCGGTTTTATATTGATCATCTTTGGTCGCTGTATTGACAGATTTATAATTGATCGATGCATCGACAATATCACGAATATCGATGCCACTACGACGAGATAGTGAACGCCAAATAATATGTGGAAAATAGAAACAAAATGCTTGAAGAAGTAGAATAAATGGAATCCATTGATAATAACGAAGTTCATTTTGACGTCGTTCACGTTCGATTTTTGGCACTTTTTGATCGTGTGGGATGTAGTATGTATTCGAAACCCAACAGATATCATTTACATATTCCTAGAATTTTGCTTTTCTATCAAACAAAAAACCTTATTCAATCGATTGAATTCTTCTACCTCATAATTCTTCGTAAATTGAGCTGGTACCCAACCTATTCAATAGCAACTATAGAAAAGTAACGATCTCCTATCGACACTTACATTGTATATGTTTTGTTCCAAATTGTTTATTAGTAACAACAATGGCAAAGAGTACCAGCATTAAAACGGTGTATTTGTACGATACACGATCAGCAAAACTATCGTCACAACGTGATCCACCAAAAACTAACGATGGTAAACGTGTTACCATACCGATGATATCCATTTTCGAAGTGAATTTTATCTATGAAGAAAAAACAACAACAGAAGAATACTTGACACGATGTATCGATTTGGTTAATTAAGATCTAATAAATAAATATAATAGAAAACTAGATAGATGGAAAGATTCGTCCTTAAGAAGATAACCAATGGAAAGACTATCCATGTCGCTAGATATCGATCAAGAAAAAGAGAGAACGAGCGATATACTGATGATGATTTTTTCGCGTTCTTTCTTTATTCTCTATGGATAACGCATATATAAGAATAATTCATCGTCTGGTTTTCTTCTTCTCTAGAACAGCAAAAAAATAAATAAACGCGATAATTAATTATCAATGAATAAAGAATCAAATTGTTCTTCTAGTTCGACAAATTCAACAGATGAATCTCATCCATTATCATTACCATTATTTCTCTCGGCATCATCATCATGTTTAAAACCTTTACGAGATCGAAATCGAACCAATCTTAAACGGCGTATTAATCTTTCGCGTAGTCAAGTTTTAAGTAATGATTTCGAGAATGAAGATAATCTTCCACGAACCAATAGTACACATAAATCAGTTTCAACTACAAATAATTCTCAATCAGCAACAGCAGCAGCACTATCGTCATCATCATCGCAACCATCAACACGTATGAATTTATTGAATAGCATTGAAAGTTAATAGACATGTGTTTCTTTTTCTGATTTAGCAATGATTCATACACATGCAGAACTTTATTCGAAAACTGCCAGTCCGAAAACTCCATCGCCTATTCATACGACAGTTACATGCAGTCAAGTTTGGGAACGTTTAGCGTCCAATGAAGAACATCAAACTGCTGTTTCACAAAAATCGAATACATCGTCGTCGTCATCATCGACAGCATCGAATATACCAACACATATCTATTTTACATATGATCAAGAAGAGAACAATGATGAAGACGATGATGAAATACAGCCTAATGATAAAGATGATTTCCAATATGTACCTGTTAGTAGTCAATCAAAATTAGTTCAATTCCAATTTTTAACATTTGCCAGACAGCAATTAGATATCACTGAAGAAAATACTGATCAAAAGAAGAAAGATTATGATAGCGATGAGGATGATGATGAAGACGAAGACGAAGATGTAGATGATGAAGATACACTTATTGATTATGGCGCGGAAGAAGGTGAACAAGACAATGAAGGACAAGAAGTAAATTTGAATTTATTCATCCATCATCATCATCGATGATATTCTAGAATCGTCCGTCAAAAAAACGTAAACGTTCTGTATCCACAACGGATTCTCTTGATGGTATTCCTCCATTTTCTGATCGTACAACGAACGATGCAACTTCTGCAGAAGCAGCAGCATCGTCATCATCAGCAACCACTAAACCACCACGTAATAAGAAACCTAAAATCAAAGATCCCAATGCTAACTTTCAACGTTTAAATATGCGCAAGAAGAATTTTTCTCATGCAAAAAAACATCAATTTGCTAAACATAAACGTAATGCATTCTATCGTCGAATGCGTAATGCCGGCGGTAAATAATCAAAAACATTCTTAATTATCAATTTTTCTTTTTTCTTTCCAATAACATATGAACAAAAAAAATATTAGAGAACGAATAGTTTTTTTTGTATCACAACAAAATGTTTATATTAAAAATATGTTGTATTTTCTGATGTCACTCAGTACTGTTGAATATTGTTGTTGTTGTTGTTGTTGTTGTTGTTATTAGTGTTGTAGTGTCATAAAGGCCAGTTAAATCATTAAGATTAAAAACTTTAGGCATCCAAGTTGTTGCAGCAAATAAAATTGTAAGAAAACCAATGATATTCATAGCTATACCAGCTTTAATCTATGTCGATTACGAAAATCGAAAGAGAAAGATTATTCAAAGTAAATGAGATTTTTTTTTGTAAATGTTACCATGTCAGTTACTCGCAAAACACCACTACTAAAGACGATAGCATTTGGTGGTGAAGCTTAGAAAAGAAAAACAAAGAAAATGATTATTTTTAATGAGACAATTTTTCTGTTTTCTATATACCGATCGGCAACATAAAAGCGAGAGAGACAGCTAGTGTACATGGAAGAATGTAATAAGCTGGATGAACACCAGATGTTGCGGCCTAAATGTTAAATATATAGATTTTTTTCTTTGAAATCAATCAATCCAAAGACAACATACAATTGAATAAAGAACAGGAAAGAATATAGTTGCTGTACTTAAATTTGATGTGACTTCAGTAAATAATCCACTAATAACGATAACAATGAATATAACGGCTGTTTGATTTATCGTCGATAGAAATTTAAGTGCATTAGCAACCTCATCCGATAGGCCGGAAGTCTAAAAAGAAATTGTTTCTTGATTGTAAATATTTTTAAAAAAATATTCACTTCAAATGCCGTTGCAACGGCAAGACCAGCACCTAATAAAAATATCACACCCCATGCCACATTCTTCGATAGATCATTCCACGTTACAATGGGTTCATATTTAAAATTTTCTAAAGAGAAAAATCAGATGACGAACTTAAAACATGTGCCTCTTCATTTTGTTATTACTTTTAAACGGATTCGAGTTAGGTAAAAATAATGGAAGTAATCCACAGAAAACAGCCACTGTACTATCGCCGACATAACTATGAAGACAAAAAAAGAATCATTCTCTTGCAAGCAATCTTCTTTTCGATTATTTATGTATACCCTTTTTGAAATAGAAGATCCCAACCACGTGTACCACCGAATTCTCGTGTTAGCCAAAGAAGAACCGTGAGAACAAAAATAAACAAAACAGAATATTCACTCCAGCTAAAATTGAATTTTTTTTATTTCTCAGATTTCAGTAGATCTCTATTCGGATTACCTTGGTTTGCCAAGATCGTTGTATTGTTTAGCTAAGAAAACTTTTAATCGCGCTTGAGATTCACGTGTTTCAGCATCTAATCGCCATTGAAAGAATCTAGATAAGAAAATAAAGAACAAATCTTTGCCGAAAAGAATTCGAACTCTTTTCGATTGAAAGATATTTGTAACCATATCCAACAGATTATCAACATTATTAGGGCAACAGGCAAAGCAAATAAAAGAAAATTAAGAAAATTAATTTGAAAACCTGTGCCCGCAAATTTCCTAAATAGATCAAAATTTGTAAAAGAAAATAAGATTGTACTCTCTTTTGTTTGGTTTATTACTCATCAGTAAAAGCTTTAACATAAATATTCGGTGATGTACCAACAAGACTTGAGAGACCACCGATACTTGCTGAATAAGCAGTTGCAAGAAGAAAACCTTTTTTCATATTGATATATTTCTTTTCATGCGGTTTAACAATGACTATCGACGGTCGACGTCTCCATGGACGACTAGCTTTTACTTCAACTATTGATTCTGTTTTTCTAATTAATAATTACAAACACACAATACGAAGAAATATTTCAATTATTTAAGATAACACATACGGTTCTTCGATATGAAATGCATTGAGAATAACTTCTGTTGCTGTTTGACCATTAGGTACATTCGTTTCTGCTAATTCAAGTGCTTCTACAACACACAATCATTTAATCAAACGAATTAATTGAATATAACTGACCATTGACAGCTGCAGTTGCTTCTTGAATGGCTTGTTTTTTTCCAAGATATTCTTTGCCATGATGTTCAAGTTCATCGACAATTGCAATAGCAACAGGACACATAATCGATGTTGCTGAAGAATTATTTATCCACATGGAAAGAAATGCAGTGACACCCATTAAACCAGCCATAGTCCTAATTTATTTGAGGAGAATCTCAATGTGAAATCTTTTAGAATTAATTTCATTACCATTTTGTTGAAGTACCAACAAGTTTTAAAACTAACAGAGCAATTCGTTGATGTAAACGAACAAATTCAATTGCATATGCCAACGATAAACTACCGAAAAACAATGCAATTATGCTTTGAAAATAGCGTGGAGCAACAACGTCAGCAGTTAAAATACCAGCCTATCGATACACAAGGAAAAACAAAAAATAAACTCTCATGTTTAATTCAATGCTTTCTGTTACAGACCATTGGAAAAAATATAATCGGTAACAATGACGTCACTGCAAGTGGTACTACTTCCGATATCCAAAAAGTAATGAGAATAAGTACGATATATCCACATCGTGCTTCCTAAAATAAAACATTTTTATTTTATTGAAATTTTTCAAAATATGATCAACATACAGAAGTATTATTGGCAATAGGCAATGGAAGAAGAACTAATGGTACCAATAGAATAAATAATAAACGCCATCGTAGTTTAATCCAAAGAAAAATTTCCTTGCCCATTGCGTCTGTAAGTGAGGGCAAAATAGGTGCAGCAGCGTACCTAAATAGGACAGAAAAAAAATGCACTATTAGTTGAAAATTTTCATTTATGTACTAATTTAATCCTTCCGGAAAAATAAAGCTTTACGACCTTATTATTCATAAAAATATCATGTATTCAGAAAATAAAAAAAAATCAAAACAATGTCAGAGACAAATAAATCTTTGCTTTTTATCAAATACAATATACAGGTTATTTGGTGTTTTTCTTCCTTCGTATCAGAACACGACATGGGATTAATGTTGTGATGTTTTTATCTAATCCTATTTTTATACTCTTCGTTCAACTCAATAGATACTCAATTGCAAGAAAAAACAAAATATTTCAATGGTAAATCCGCGAACGAATTTAAACCAACTATAAAGTTTTTTTTTTTATTACGTGGACACCATAAATCTTTCAATCAAGCTGTATTATTCTCTTGATAATAAAGACAAGTATACAAATGTTTTTCTTTTTGCGAAAAAAGTACATTCTTAGTAAATAAGATGACTTCACTAAATGTATAAAACGCTCTGTTTAATAGCGAACTAATGTACTTTTATCGTTTGCTTTGAGTAATAAAGTATCTCTTTAAACTTGTGATAGTACATGTTGAATTGTCTATGAACTCAAAATGTCATATAATTCTATATGCAGAAAAAAACGAAAACAATGAAGAAAATGAATCATATCATTGTGTTGCACCGTTAAATAAAGCATAGTGATGGTCCATATCTCGGTGAAAATATTTACAAACGAAAAATCAGTGCAACTTCGATGATTTGGCTGAGAATGTTAATTGTGCAAAATGCTAATTGAAATTCCACTGAAAACTTTTACAAAACATTAGTTCTTTTTTTTTATTTATTCATTCATCCATCATTGACAAACTAAACCAATCAATTATCAAGTAGGAGGAGTGGGAATGTAGGTGTATCCTTGCACCCCCACCGCAAGGAAATACAACCCTCAAGATAGTCATAAACGAAAACCTATAAATATGAACTATAATCACTGTAAATGATAGACACACATAAATTTTCACTAGTGATACAATGAATAAACAAATTTCAATCATTCTATGCGGCTTGGTATTATTTATTGCATTAACACAGAGTGCAAGTATATCAGTTCGAAGAATCGCACATTTTAATTCAACATCGATTCGAATCAAACGAGATTTTACTAATGAACAATATCAATTTCAACAAGAAGTCTTAGAAGCACATAACAACTATCGAGCACGTCATTGCGCAGGATCACTTGAATTTGACTATGAACTCAGTGTTTCCGCACAGAATTATGCTGAACATCTTGCTCAAATTGAAAGCTTAGTTCATAGTGGTACACCAGGTGTTGGCGAAAATCTTTGGCAATTATGGAGTTCAAATACAATCGATAGTATCAATGGTACAGAAAAGTTCTTTTTTTCTTTTTGCTTCTTATAATCATAATTATTTATCTATAATATAGGTTATCAACCTGTTGACAGCTGGTATAACGAAGTTGAACAATACAATTATGATAACGGAGGTTTCTCAATGGAAACAGGTCATTTTACACAATTAGTTTGGAAAAATTCACAAAGACTTGGCGTCGGTATTGCATTCAGCTATGATCACCGACAAGTTTTTGTTGTTGCTCAATACAGTCCTCCTGGCAACTACGAAGGACAATATCAGGACAATGTTTCTCCACCTAGTTGCTAATTTTCTTTTTTTCTATTTATTTCATAATAAATATTCTAAAAACTAAACGTATTTTGAATTTATTTTACAAACACAACGAATGACCTTGTCATGACTAACGAACGTTATGCATCAAGAAACCTTCGAACATGACGTCACATTATGCATCTACCTGTATATAAAGAGTACGTGTACTGTTCATAGGAATCACAAACAAAATGTTCAAACAAGTATCAATCGTTTTATGTCTTGCTATTCTCAGTGTTATAATTGTCGAAAGTTCACCAATTGAACGTAGTGAGAAGTCTCTTGGTGATTTGATAAACCAAATAATCACTGTTGATACTAATGAAATTACAATTCACACAGCATCTTTGGGAGTCATCTATAAACAAATCATAGAAGATTTAGCTGAATTCAAAGATAAATTAGAACGTTCGAAACGAGATACCAGTGAAGTACAAAAATCATATCGACAACAAGTTTTAGCGGCTATTAATTACTATCGATCACAACATTGTGCCGAACCAATTGAATTTGATGATGATCTCAATCAGAAAGCTCAAAAACATGCTGAAAATGTCGCAGTTATAGAACAAGCAGTTATCGACGGTCGAAATCAAATGATTCCTCAATCTGTTTTGGAAATAATTAAACCAACAGGCATTTACGATGTTAAAGGTGAGTTATTCTTTTCTTACAATTATCAACAATTCATATCAATATCATGTTTAGGTAACATACCTGTTGATACGTTTTATCGATATAATGCACACTATAATTATAATGCGCCTAGTTTCGATACGTTTTCACACAATTTTATTAATATGATTTCTAGAGCAACAACACATGTTGGTGCAGGTATTGCATACAATCGCGAACATAAAAAGGCATACATGGTTTTGTTCTATCGATCATTGAGCACAACTAATCGTAATATTAGAGAAGATGTTTTACCGAACACTTGCTGATTTATTTTTCTTTTGTAAAAGTTGTACCATTAGAATGTAAATAAATTAAAGAATCTATATTCTCCAAGGTTAATATTTCCATAAATCAACTTTAGTCAAAAAAGAGATCGGTTGATTTGTAGGTGTTAAGAACATTTGAAATATGACATTTTATTATTCACAAAAAAAGTGCATTAAGGATATTGAATCGATATTGATGAAGAGAAGAACGTCATATTTTTGCAGACTTTGATATCGAGAATATGCACTAAATGAATTAATCTTTTATGTTGTACCAATCTTTCGTTTGTTTTTCACAATTCAATAGGCGTAGAACAAAATGATTAATGAGCATGCCTTTTGAAATAATACATTTAAGCAATAAACATTAATAATCATTTTATAAACTTATAAAATAAGACCTTTTGATGATGTATGCGCCCTTATTTATATAAATACATATATTTCTTCTATCAACATTCAGTCATTTTCAATACATTTGAAAAAAAATGCAAATGCACGCATCTATGATACTTGTTTTCGTATCAATTGTATTGACCGATGGTAGATATAGCAATATAGCCGATGATTCGGACTTGGACCCATCACTATTAGACTTCATACGCCAACGATTTATTTTGGATGGATATTTTCCATTTCATGAACGAAACATACGAGAATTTACTAAAGAACAACGTCAATTTCAAAAAGATTCCTTAGAAGCTCACAATGTCTTACGTGCTCGTCATTGTGCTCCGCCGTTAGAACTCGATGATGAAATTAATGAACGTTCTCAAGTATTTGCTGACGAACTCGCAGGTAATGCGACTAGTCTATATCATAGTACAAATCGAATGGGTCTTTTCGGAGAAAATCTCTATTCATTAACACGTACTTCACCTATTACTTTTGCTGATGGTTTGTAAACTGAAAATTGAATGGTAACATCAAAACTAATCCTTTGTTTTTGATTATCTAGCTTTTAAAGCAACAAATTCCTGGTATTCAGAAGTTTCAAGATACAATTATTCCGATCCTGGTTATCGACCAGGTATCGCACATTTTTCACAAATTGTTTGGCAGAATTCAAAAAAACTCGGTGTTGGTTATGCCTATGCACTAGAAGGTCGAAAGCTCTATGTTGTCGCTCAATATAGTCCTCCAGGCAATTTTGGTCACGCTTTTGCTGTAAATGTTTTACCAGAGACTTGCTAAATCTTTATTTAAAAAAAAACTTATTCTTTTTTTTTCTTTCTTTCTTCCTCAGTTTTATGCCTTCTACTTCTATTTTTTCTCATCAATCCACTTGTCGAAATATATAAAAGAAAAGAAAATAATTATTCCATTGAAAAATATCAATAAGAATTATTTGTGCGTTTGAATAGCTTTTTTTTTTATTTAAACAAAACAAAACAAAACAATAAACGAACAGTGATTTAAATGATACGAATATCATTAATTGGTGTTGTCTGTTCAGTTTCGCTGATTGTTAATTTTGTTGTACCGAATAATGATGAAAAAAGATCTGATTTGGCTTCATCCGTAAACGAACATCGATCTATTGGTGCCATGTAATTGACTAATTTCTTGTGAACATTATAGCGTATTTTTCGATCTTTACTCGCTTTCGTATCGATATTTTTCTTTAATTTCGTACGCAATTTTCTCAATTGTGCCCAATGTCTAAAACGGTTTTGTGTTTAAATCAAAATCAACTTCGAACTATCGAATTATCTTTCTCATACTTGCTAATCTGTTCAGGATCGGTAATCGATGCTGTTTTACGTTCAACATATTCTCTTAATAGTTGATGATAGAAATCCCCGTCATCGAAAAGATCGACATTTGTTTTTGTCGCTAAATCTGTCGATGTTTCAGGATTATCAGGTGATGAAGGTGGACACACAAGATCATAATCTGTACGACTGATTTGTGTTCTTTTTATTAATCGATCCGGAAAAGACATAATCTACGATTTCGAATGAACAGTAAACTATCGCTGTTTGTTTTTATTCGATAAATTCTTACTTCTTTAATTTGTACAATCGGTGATTGTTCAATTGTACTCTTTTGATTCTGTTTCGTAACACTACGTGTACGTTCGAACCATTTTTGTAGAACAGCATCTCTATTCAAAGACAAGAATATTATTATTATTTTTTACTTTTTGACTTTTCTACCGTTCAGGAAGACATTTTTCGTAGGAGTTAGTTAATTCTTCATCGATAACTTTATCACCTTGTTTAAAACGTTTTGATAAAGTTTTGAAAACACCTGTTGTATCTTCCTCTTCAATATCATCGTCGGTATGTTCACGTTTTTTTGATCGACGATTGTCAATAGCAAGAAGTAGAGCAAGTGTCTTGCGAAATAATTTCGTATCTTAAAAAGAAAGTATTATTGTTAATGTAAAAAAAAAATTATCAAAATTTTACTTTCATCGATTGCTTCACGTAATTCTTCATCATCGGACACGACTGATGTTGGCAAACAGTTACAAGTGATAGTTGCACGTTGTAGTTTAATTCGTAATTCAAGAAATGAATCCCACAAACCTAAAACAAAAAACTAGAAAAATGAATGGAAAGGAGACAAAAACATGGCATACCAATTTGCTTTTTTAATGCATCGGCTTTTTGTTGGTCAGTTTCAGCTTCCGATTCCATTGGCCCCGAAGACGATTCTTCTTCTTCTTCTTCGCTCGTTATACTTTCATCGTCGATTTCTAAAAATATTCAAAATAATTTTCAAAATAAATGAAATCATCATTAAAACTGACCTTCGTCATCTTCTTCAACGTCATCATCATCATCATCGTATCCATTTTCACTATAATCATCTTCGGAATTCATTTTTTCTCTACAACTAGATGAGAATATAATGTAATAAAAATTTTTCTTTCATTTTCAATTTTTTTTGACAAATATCTCTCATCTTCTTCTGTTTTTAGTTTATTATTCACATATCAAAAAAAGAAAGAAAAAAAAGAAAGAGAGAGAGAAAATGTGTGTGTGTGTGTGTCAACTTTGGATAGTTGAGAAGAAAGAACAACAACAACAAAATCAAAAGAAGAAAAAAAAACGAAAAAAAAAAGAGAAAAAGAAAATGTTCATGGGATCAGAGAGACAATGGAGGAGGAGAAAACAAACCAAACCGACATTATACACACAGTTCTTCCTGTTTGGATTTCGTTTTTTATTTGAATTTCTGATTTTCTATATGTAAAAAGAAAGAGCAAAGCACGCCACAAACAACAACGAAATACACACAAAACAAAAAGTAAAAACAAAGAGAAAGAGAGACACAAGAAAAACAGAAAACAGCCAAGCACATGTGCTTTCTGTTTTAGATACATATCTATATGTATATTTGAAGTTCTAAGTTTGTATCATACACAAGCAAGTTTTTCTTCCCGAGCAGAAAAATAAAAAAAAATCGTTCGTAGATTTACGCTGTTTTCCTATTTGATGATGATGACGATGATGGATAACAAATGAATACATTATATAATGTATATATGTTTGTGTGTATGTATGTATGTTTGAACGGAGGCGATCCATAATGCGTATCAAAGATCGACATAAAAAAAGAGAACGACGAGAACGACCGTAAATGAGAGAGAGAGAGAGACAGAGAGAGAATAGAGAATAATACATGTACAAAGGAAAATCTTCATTTAACGTGGAGATGGATCTTGTGGCGGCTGCTGCTGCTGTTGTTGTTGTTGTTGTTGGGGTTGAGATGAAAATTGAGATGTTCTTGCTAGCGTGACATTTAATGGTATTCGTGTTAGATTTGGTGTTGAACTAGCTCGTGCAATATAAGTCGGTTGCGGTGTTGCTGAATTCGGCCTTATGGGCGTTATTAGAGTATGGCCTGTTGAAGGTTGTTGTTGTTGTTGTTGAATGATCGTTGGATGTCGTGGACGTGTTGCTGTTGTATAATTAGGTGGTGGATTGATTTGTGTGTGCCATTGTTGTGATTGATTGGTTTGTTGAACGAATGTTGTTGTTGATGGTGAACGATTAACGGGAGTTTTATGCATTAGAGTTTGTAAGATAATTTGTTTTGAATCATTCATATCTGAACGTTGCTGTGGTTGTTGTTGTTGTTGTTGTTGTTGTTGTTGTTGTTGTTGATCATCAAGAGACGATGGATCTTGTTTGACGCGTCCAATTAAAACACTCAATTGATTGGGAGTTTGTTGCATTGGTTTACCAGTATTCGGTTTTTGTGCTACTGTTATATAAGTTTGATTTGGCCAAGGACCTTGTTGTGGTGCACGAATTAATGTAACTGGTGCTGGTTTACCTGATGAATCAAATGAATTTGATGTTGGTATAGATGTATTAATCGTCACTGGTTGTATTTGTGACTGCGATTGCTGTTGTTGTGGTTGTTGTTGAGATTGCATAGCAATTGTTCTTTGCATCATGGCTTGCATTCGGCGACGATCTGTTTGTAGACTTGTTGCACGTTGTTTTTGTATTTTCGATTTCAAATTCGTACAAAATGGTACTTGACAATTTTGTTCATTACAACTTTTCGCATGATACCAACAAAGAAATATGACTTGTTTACAAACATTACATTGACTATTTTTGCCTTTACATTCCTTCGTATGTTGAATAACACGTTTATAACGAAAACAACTTCGATTCATACAATTCGCATTTCGACAATTAACAGCATGTAATAACGCTTCGATACAACGTTGCATCGATTGTTGACGTTGTAATTGTGGACTTGTGAGAGATTTATCATTACTATTTAAAGAATTATGTTCACCATCATGACTAACATCAACAATCGATGGTACTGAACGTTCCATACGATGTTCATGTTTGGGTTCAATATTATAACATTTTTCACATAGATCGAAATCATCACATACTGTACAATGATAACGTATTTCACATTGTTGTCGACATGTATTACAATTATATGTAAATTTATCACTTGTCGATGTATGTAATTCATAGAGAAGTGCGAGAGTTGAGAATTTGGCTCGACGTAATGACGAAAATTCGTAATGTTTATCTCGAGAGAAATTTAAGAATGCATCACGTGTATCCATAAGATCACATTGAATCAATGCATCGGTATCATTTACAGCTGGACATGGCGCCATGGGATTACGTAAACGAATGACGAAGAATGCTTCTTTATGTTTTTCCATGGTTGAGAAGATTTTCGAAATTAAATCTGTACAATTTGACATCTGTTTTTTGGCTACTTTACGTTGACTAGCTGTGGTTTTCTTTAAATTCTTCTTCTTATGCGTATTCGCTGATTTACGTTTATCAGAAATATCCGTTGGATCTTCCGCTTCGATTGGATCATCAAAACCACCGTCTTCCATCGCTCGAGCAGCTTCAACTTCTTGTTTTCTTCGATCTTCTTCTTCTTGATCAAGTTCTTTAATACTTTCTTCGATAATATTCGACCAAAAATCGCCTTCAAAATACGGAATCTGTAATGCCGATTGAACTTGATTGTCTTGACAATCTTTCATGACATCTTTGTAATCAATAACAACCCGTTCGACAATGGCTCGATCGAGCATTTTCTTATACCAATCTTGAAGACGTTTCGGTTTCGGTACACGTTGTTCAACAGGATGACAATGAAATATATAATCATCGCCTTCACTCGGCGGACATGCCCAAATATGTGCATAAACATAACCTAATTTCTTCGCATAATCCAAATAACCAATGAGAATTTCATGATAAACTTCTGTTCGATAGATTTTCGGTCGAAAGAAATGCACCGAATCGAGATAGGACACATAGACACGTCGAGCATTGGGTGCATGACAACGACCATCATATTCTTGAACATGCATACCAAATAAAACGACATCAACACCTTCGATTTCTTGAAAGGCAAAGACGGCCTTCGTTCGATAGGGATAACCGTCAGGTACTTGATTTGCATAATATTTCTTCAATCTCGGTTTCACTTCACAAACTTTATCACTTGCTGCTAGAATTCGTATAGATACACGGCCCGTTTGACAACCTTCATTCCGTAGGAAATCATTGACACGTTTTTCTAAGACTCGTGCAAGATCGGTTTCAGTTAATTTGAATGATGTATAACGGTTGGGTTTACGTTTGATATTATATTCTTGTATGCACGTATTACAAATGAAACCTTCTGGCCAAATTTGATCTAAATGTAACGCACAAACTTGATGCCAACGACGTGTACAAACAATACAGTCGATCATGGCTTCCGGTTCTTGAATATCATTTTTCATTGCAAGAAATGCTTGTTTAGGTATTTCAACAAGTGTCTGCGCCGGATCATCGCCGACAAATATCGAATCATTTTTAACTGAATCGAAACATTTCGAACAAAACGTATATTTATCACCGGAAAGATTGAATCTTGATGGTTCAGGATTGTTATAACAATAATAGGCGCCATCACGTGGTATTTGACAACACAATTGATTACCATAACAAAACATAACTTGAGGTAAATAGACATATTGTCGTCCACAACAATAGCCCAATGTTTGCATAATCGGATCAATTGCATCGGCAAATACTTCGGACAGTTTCGTACACATTTTATAGACACGTGTCGTTTTCTTATTATATGCCCATGCATTATTAAACATTAGCCAAGCATCATCACAGAATTGTAATGGATTTTTATATTCGCCATGTAGAAGTTTATGATGCATTGTCGAAATATCCATTGGATGTTTGACTATTGTTGGATAATCGGGGATATTTAATGCGACGGGATCGACAGGTTGCCGAAATGGATGTGAATCTTCGCATGCAATCATTTTATGTATGACCGGTTCGAGATGTGTACGTAGCTTATCAGCTGCGAATTGTATCGGTTGTTTAGGCAATTGTTTACTTGTAGCATCGATTTGAGGAATCTTTGGTTTGATATCTTCATTCGATGATTTCACTAGACTTGTTGAATGTTCTTCTTTCTTAATTTTCGGTGAAATCAATTCCGTTTTGATTTGATTCATACCGTCACGAGACGTGGCTGTCGTGGTTGTTGTTGTTGTTGTTGTTGAATCACCATTTAACAGAAAACTGAGACTATCATTCGGCGGTACATTCGTAACCGTAAATGTACCATTGGATGATACAGTTCGATTTGTACCTGACAGAAGATAATCGACTGATGGTGCCGTTCGATTCGGTGGACCATGATCACCGGCCAATGAATCCATTGTTGGTTGCATCCGATTGTTGAGATCATTCGTTGATGAAATTTGAGCAGCGATTTGCATGTCTTGCAAACGTTTCTTTTCTCGACGATCTTCTAATTCTTTCTGAATTTTGTAAATTTTCTCGGCTAATTTATGAAAATATTCTTCTTGATTGTTGGCGACATCGAATGTTTCATTTTCGACGCGTCGTGCATAATTAGCAAGATTGATAATACGTTTATCACGAACAGCACCTGTCTCAGTGATTGGTATCAATGCTGTGATGATTTTCTGTACAAGATGATTGCGCATTTCCGACGTAACACGTCGTTGCCATTCTTTGGTTATCGGTCGTTCTGTTGCAGTAGTTAGAATCGTTGCTGATGAAACATTAGTAGCTGACGTCGACGCTATCACAGCATCGGCTGTCGTTGCTGTGGCTGTTGTTGGTACAGATGATGATAATGTTGTTGTTGTTATGGGTGCAGATGCTGATTGATGGATTCGTGCAAGATTCGATGGTGTTTTCAATGGTTGACAAATCGGACATTGAGCATTGTTACATTGTTTCCAATGTAGAATAATCTGTCTTGATGTAACACAATGAGCAACAGGACATGTCTTATGATCATTACATTTGGTCATATGTTGAAGAACACTTTTCATTGTATTACAGTGTGGTAATGTACAAGGATTCGATCGAGATTGATCCATAGTCAGTGATTGTCGTTCACGTTGTTGACATTTATGTGCATGTAGAAGAAGAACAAGTTGTTTCTGTATGAATTGTTTGCGTTGAATTTCAGTATGTTGATTTGTGTTCGTTGTTGACGGTGCTGCTGCTGCTGCTGCTGACGTTGATGATGATGCAGCAGTTGTTTGTTGTTGAACAATCGTGTGATTCGGTTGTTGCTGAGTGGTGATGAGAAAATTCGTTGGAGTTTGATCGATCATTTGCGTTTGCACTCTCATTTGTTGTGTGTTATACGATTGAGTGGGAATTTGTTGAGGATTGGCAAATTGATGTAGCTGTTGAGATTGTATCGAAGGTAAGATCGTCGGCATGGATTTATTCGTTTGAATAGTTGCTGTTTGTGTCACTGTTTGTGGTAGACCGACGAGAGTCGACTGTTGTTGTTGTTGAGAATTCGTTACGAACACGTTGTTGTTATTTGGATCACTTGCTTTGACAATGCCCATTTGTGGAACATTTTGATTGACATTGATCATCGCTGTGCTATATTGTTGACGAATAATTGTTGGTTGTTGAGCTGTTGTCGGCATACGTTGATACAATGGTCGATTGATCATTTGCTGTTGTGTGTAAACTGTTGGTTGTTGTTGAACACCGTTCGATATGACGTTTGCCGGTCGAACAATCGTTGATGTGGATGGCATTGTTTGTATACGTTGTAGATTCGGTGTTTGATATGTTGACAGTTGTGCACGTGTTTGTGATAAATAAGCTAAACGTGGTTGATTTTGTTGTTGTTGTTGTGGTTGCTGAATTTGCACTTGTATTTGTGGTTGTTGTTGTTGTTGTTGATAGACGTTTGTTGATTGTTGAGTTAAAATTGGACTTGGTGATGATGATGGTACTGTTGTTGTTGACGTTTGCTGTTGGGTATTATCAATTGAATCGAATAGATCGTTTGCATTTGTTGTATCAGACGAGTCATATTGTGATAACATTTTGTAATCAAAATCTGAATGAATATACGATTCGAAGGTTAGCTGGTTTGTTTTGTTCTTATCGTACCTGATTCGTTTGAATTTGTACCCGAACGAAACTTTTTTGTCGGCGGTTGTTGAAAACCAATAGATTCAGCCATCATCCATCGTCTGAATTAATCTATTAGTGAAAATTTTCAATAAGAAAACAAACGCCGAGATATTTCTAAAAGAAGAAAACGAAAAAAAGAAATCATTTTAATGCAGTTGTTTGAGTGATTCATTCGAATTTATTCGAGATTTGGTTCAATTTCATCGACAATACTTCTGTACATACATTCAGTCGATCGAGCGTGCATAACTTTCAGTACAAAGCGGAAGTACTAGCGACAGCTGGTGGACAAATGATCGACTTAATCATCTGATTGGCAGGGGATTTTCTTGAATGCATGCATGTGTAGGAGAAAATATCTTTGAGAAGGAAGAATCGCAGCACGAGATTGGTCGATTTATTTACCTGTAGTTTTTTTTTGAAGTCAACAGCTGATGAAATAAATATTTTTTTTTCGTTTACAATATTTGTTTTTTTTTAATAAATTATTTTCTTTTTGGGGTAAATAAGATGAAAAATAATCGACGAATTTTGTGATGTTGTTACCTGAGTTTTGTTTGAGTATTGGTTTTCGTCTGACTTTTTATACTAGAGTTTCTCGCAAATTACAAAAAAGAAATCGACATTTTTTCTTCACTGATGCAATCGTAAGAAATATATCGTCGTCTACTACTAAGAAACGGGTTTGAATTAATAGGATAGATGACACTAATATATGTAGGAGGAAAGAGACGACAAATAAATATAAAAATATAACGAGAACAAAAATACAATCGAATAAGCGTCGAAGTTGTGTCTGGAGAACGGAAAACATTAATTGAGTTTTGATGAATTCATACGTCCGAGACGTATTGAAAATATTATTTTTATATGTAATTGCAAAAATATAATTAAACATCATATACAATCATGAATAATGACTATTTTTTTCTCTTCACGTAAATTCAAAAATTGTAATACAAATAAAAATTTAATTAACGATTATGAACAATATAGTAAAACTCTTGTGTTTGTATTTGGAATGAGAATCCATTTTGAGTACCATAGTTGTCATCATCATCATCATCATCATCATCATC
>Ga0209930_1002309_pt1 | contig 23252 bp, 19 predicted proteins | sample ThiBiot_500_biof_2_FD_183948 | JGI IMG/M metagenome (GOLD analysis project Ga0209930, IMG submission 183948) | Wastewater bioreactor microbial communities from Cape Town, South Africa - Thiocy_cont_500_biof (SPAdes) | ecosystem: Engineered > Bioreactor > Thiocyanate-remediating >... | reverse complement strand
CGGCTCCTATCTCGGCTTCAACCCGCTGACCGACCCGCGCGTGATGTGGCACAACATCCTCGGCGCCGGCGGCGTGCGCGAACTGCTCTGGCTGGAGCGCACCGAGAACTATGCCGACAAGTTCCTCGACCACCAGCCGCTCAACCCCGGCGACACGCTGATCGTGTTCGGCCATTCCGGCAGCAACGCCTCCGGCATCGAGGCGGCCCTCTATGCCAAGAAGCGCGGGCTGACGGTGATCGCGATCACCGCCAAGTCGAACATGGACAAGCCGGCCTCGCACTCCTCGGGCAAGCGCCTGCCGCATGCGGCGGACATCGTCATCGACACCGGCGCGCCGATCGAGGACGCCATCGTGCCGATCAAGGGCTGGAGCCGCCCGGTCGCCGGGTCCTCGACCGTCCTCGCCATGATCATGATGCACGAGCTGCTCGCCGAGAGCGCGCAGAAGCTGGCCGATCGCGGCATCGAGCTGCCGGTCTTCGCCTCGCCGACCATCGCCGGCGTGACGCTGCACGACACCGACATCATCTATGGCCAGTATCGCGAACTGATGCTGGAAGCGCAGCAGAAGCATCTACCGCATTTCAAGAAGTCGATGGCGAAGGAAGGCTGAGCCACGCTTTGAGATCCGACGCGGCGCCCCGGTGGTGCCGCGTCGTGCCGAGCTACCGCCCGACCGCGCGCCTCAGCCGGCCCGGCAGGCGGGCGCGATAGCGGGCGATGGCGAACCGTGCGAGCCCCGCTTCCGGCGGCAGCGCCCACTGGCGCCGGAGATAGTCCGGAAAGCGCCGGAGACGACCGGCGAAGCTGCCGCGGGCATGCGCCTTCCAATAGACATACCAGATGGATGGCAGGCTCCCGAGCAGCGCCGGCGGCCGCAGCCGCCCGTCGGCATAGTAGAGGCGCACCGTGCGCCCGCTGACCGGAACGGCGTCGAGCACGGCGAGGGCACCGGCCGGGACCGGCAAGCCCATGCGCTCCGAGAGATAGCGGCAGGCGATGCGGGCATGGATCGCATAGGGCGTCGCCGCCGCGATGGCTGCGAAACGGCCGAAATCGACTTGTCCAGTCCCGATGATCGCCGCGGCGTCGAGCACCCAGCGGAACGGTCGGTGGTGATTGGCGCGCGCGCCATGCACCATGGTGTGCAGCAGCATGTCCTCGAAGGATTGCAGCAGCACCGGCACGCCCTTGATATGGCCGGAACGGGCCCGCGACCATTGCGCCTCGGTCAGCGCCGTCTGTGCCGGCGGCTTGCGCAGCATCAGGAGGCGCAGCGGATGCAGTTCGGCGGCGTTGTAGAAGGCCTGCCAGTGCAGGTCGAGCTTTGCCCTGTCGGGAATCTCGAAGGTCGCCGCGTGGCTGAGCGCCGTATGCGCGCCCGTGAAGTCGACCGAATCCGAGAGCGCGAGCCCCACCTGATGCCAGCCCGCCTTTCTGAGCCTCGCCACGGCGGTCTCGACATGCGCCTCCCGCAGCAGGAGGTCGGCGTCGTCCGTCATCCGCGCGCCGGCGCTCGGAAACACGTCGGTCATCATCGCGACGCCCTTGAGCAGCATGACCGGGATGCCAGCCGCCGCGAAATCGGCGACGATCGCCGCCGTCCGGTCGAGCAACAGCTGGTTGCGGAACCAGGCCTGACGATAGACGCCTCGGATGCGCCCGGTGATCGCGCCATCCTCGATCGAGAGCGCGGCGAGCCTCAGATGCAGCATCGGCAGCGCGCGCAGCACGGCGAAGGGAATATCGTCGAAGACGGTGACCTTCCTCCACGCGTCCCAGCGCGCACGGAACTCGGGATCGGGCGCAAGCACGAGGCGGAGGAACGCCTCCTCGGTCGCATCCGGGAAGCTCTCGGGATAGAGGCTAGCCCGCGTCATCGGCGCTCGCCGCCTCGCGTCTCTTCAGCGCGCGTCGCGCGACGCGGACATAGTCGACATAGCTGGCGCGCTCGGTGACGCCCGTATTGCTGTCATGGATGCGGCGCTTCAGATGAACGCCCGGTTCGAGCCGCCAGGTAAAGCCCGCGTCCTTGGCACGCGAGAACCAGTCGATGAATTCTCCGACCTTGAGCGCCGTGTCGAATGGCCCCACCCGCTCCACGACCGCGCGGCGGACGAGCGCCGTCGCCGCGACGATTCCCGCTTGCGGCTCGGTCGGGCAGGCCCTCCGCTGCCTGACCTCCTCGGGGAGCTCCGGACTGACGAAGCACTGCATCTGCGTGAAGGAGAGGCCGAGGCCGGGCTCCTCGTCGAAGGCGCGCATCTGGTGCTCGATCTTGTCGGCCGTCCAGATGTCGTCGGCATCCATCAAGGCGATGAAGTTGCCCTTGGCCACCGTGAGCCCGCGGTTGCGGGCATCGCCGATGCCCCGATTGACGGGACTGTCGATCGCCAGCAGCCGGTCGCCGAAAGAACGGACGATATCGCGCGTGCGATCGGTCGAGCCGTCATTGACGACGATGAGTTCGAGGCGGGGATAGGTCTGGCCAAGCACGCTCGCGATCGCCTCGGCGATGTAGCGCTCGGCATTGAAGGCCGGCATCACGACGCTCACCAGCGGATAGGCGTCGGCCGCCGCGTCTGCGCCCTCAGATTGCATGATGATCCCCCGATCAACCTCATAGACCCGGTCGAGCAGACCGGCAAGGCCGCGATTGTGGCTGGCGAGCAGCGTCGTCGTCCCGCGCGCGCGAATGCCGCCGAGGATCGCCGCCACGGTCGCATCGTCGAGATGGTTGTCGGGTTCGTCGAGCAGCAGGATGTCCGGCACGCGCAGGAAGGCGCGGGCCAGCGCGATGCGCTGCGCCTGTCCGCCCGAAAGGCGCATGCCGCGCTCGCCGATCACCGTGTCGTAGCCCTCGGGCAACGAGGCCACGAGATGGTGTATTTCGGCCTGCCGGCAGGCCTCGTCGAGGGCGCCGTCCGGAACCTCGCCGAGCCCGAAGGTCAGGTTCTCGCGGATCGTGCCCGGGAAGAGCAGCATCGATTGCGACAGCACGCCGACGCGGCGGCGATAGCTCGCGAGGTCGAAGCTCTCGATCGGGCGGCCGTCGACCGTCAGCTCTCCGCCGCCGAGCGGGTGCAGGCCGAGCAGCGCGCCGATGAGCGTCGTCTTGCCCGAGCCCGATGCGCCGAAAAGGCCGACGATCTCGCCCTTGCCGAGGCGGAGCCCACCGTCCCGGATCACCGTCGCGTCCCCCATCGCGACGGTGGCGCCGGAAAGCTCCAGCGCCTCGCGGAGACCCTCGAAATTCTCGCCGGTCGCGGCCGAGGGCGGCGCGGCGAGATAGGGCGCGAGCGCCTCGGCGCTGGCGATGCCTTCGCTGATGATCGGCAGTGCCCCGGTCACGATCCGCGTCTGCGCGGAGAGGATGTTGAGGCAGACATAGAAGGAGAGCAGGCCGCCGATGCTGACCTCACCACCCAGCACCTGCAGCCCGCCGATGAGCAGGACCAGGACGATGCCGATCGAGAGAACGTAGTTCTGGAGGACGGTATGTGCCGTGCCCATCCAGGAGAGGCGATGGCCGGAACTCCGCATCGCCTCGGCGGCGCCATGGACGCGGTCGAGCGCCGCCGACTCGGCCGCCTGGACGCGGATCAGCTCGCTGAAACGGAACAGGAAGGCCACCACCTTGCCATAGCGGTCGTAATCGCTGTGGAAGCGATCGACATGGCGGCGCATATGGGCGCGGAAGAGACGGGTGATGCCATAACCGGCCGCCATGGCCGATGCCGTCGCCAGGAACAGCAGCGGATTGAGCGCGAGGAGGACTGCGGACAATCCGGCCGAAACCACGAGCGCCGGAAAGATCTGCGTGAACAGCGCCGTCACCAGCCAGTCGACGCGCTCGCTGCTCCTCACCATGGCAGTCTGCAGCTCGTCGATATCGGCCGTCGCGAAAAAGGCAGGCTCGCGGGCGACGAGATTGCGGGCGGCATCCGAGCGCATCCTGCGGATACCTGGCTTGATGATGCCGAGGGCGACATGGCGGGTCGCGATCGTCGCGAGCGCATTCAGCGAAAAGAGCGCGAGCACGGCGCCGAGCGCCAGCACGAGGCCGGCCCGATCGCCGGCCGCCAGCGTATGGTCGAAGACATGCTGGATCAGCCAGGCGATCGGCAGAACCGCGAGCGCCTGAACGACGATCAAAAGCACGACGCCCGTCGCGCGCAGCTTCTGGCCGGAGAAATAGGGGATGAGCGGCCTCAGAGCATCGGCGTCGCTCAATCCGGCCCCCTGTCGATGAAGGCGGCGAGCGCATCGGCGATCTCGGCCGGATCGCGGCCGAGCATCAACCGATAGCAGGGAAGCGAGGCGACCAGCGTGCGGAGCGCGCGCATCAGTTCGGACCCGCCGCTGAGCGAGACATGCAGCAGCGAACTCGGCGCCAGGGCCAGGAACGCCGCCTTGGCATCGGCGGGCTCCAGGAAGGTCCGCTCGCTGCGATTGATCACCGGCACCGCGATGCCGACAAGCGGCGCGGAGGATAGCAGCCGCTCTGGCATCGCCTCGGCCATGAAGATCACCGATTTGAGGCGTTCGCCGACATCGCGCTCGCGGATGAAGCGGCCATAGTTCGGCAGCATCGCGAGGCTCGCATCGGTGAGCTTCGCCGAGTTGAAGAGGCAATGTGCCTCGGGCGGCGCACCGTTGCGCACGGCGACATAGTCGTCGGCGAGATAGCCGAGCCCGGCGGCGGCCGCCGCCAGCGCGGTGGTCGACTTGCCGGAGCCTCCGCGCGCCGTGATGAGCAGCGCGCGCTCGCGCCGGCCGACCGCCGCGCCATGCATGAGATGCACGTCGCGAGGCGCGAAGAACCATTGCAGGATGCGCCGAAGCGGCGCCGCCGTCACCCAGCCGGGAACCGCCTCGAGCGAGGACAGCCAGAAATAGGCCTGCGCGCGCTCGAAATCGATGAGGTTGAGCGTGTCTTCCTTGCTGACGAAACCCGCCAGCAGCCCCGGCTCGTCGGCGGCGACGAGCCCGTCCGCCTCGGTCTCGGGCAGCATATGCGCCGGCGGCGGCAGCCCGTTCGACGCCGAGTCCCAGACATGAACGTCGAGATCGACCGAACCCTGATGATCGGGCAGCAGCGCATGTGCAAAAGCGCGGCCGAGGCGTTCGGCCAGCGGCGCGCCGGCAAAGGTCACCCGCACGATGCTGCCCGCCAGCGCATAGCAGCGCACCACCCTGCCCGACCGCTCCTCGGCGAGCACGACCGCCGGCTCGACGATCCGCTCCACGAAGCGCCGGCGGAGCCCTCCGCGCATGGCGACACCCGGATCGGCCATCCCGCTCATGCGTGGCCTCCGCGACGAAGGCGGCTGCGGATCGCGTCGAACTGTCCCCGCTGCACGGCGCCCGCCTTTGCCACGGCGGAACGGTCGTGCCGGCGATAGACGAGGACGATCTCGGTGGTGACGGCGATCCTCACCCCGGCCTCGCCGATGCGCGCCGCCATGTCGAGATCCTCGCCGGCGCGCAGCACCGGTTCGAAGCCGCCGACGCGATCGAAGACCGACCGCCGGTAGAGGCCGGCGCCGAGCAGGATCGGCTGATAGCTCTCGCCGAGATCGATGCCGGGATCGGCGAGCGCCGTCATGCGCGTCCAGCCGCGGGCGCAGTCGAGCGCGGGGTCGGCGAGCATGGGAAGAAGGCTCGCAAGATGGCGGTCCGTCCAGAGATCATCGGCATCGAGGAAGCCGATGATGTCGCCGCGCGCCGCCGCCAGGGCGTCGTTGCGCGCCACGGCCGAACCGGCATTCATCTGGCGCCGGATGAGACGGACCGGATCGCCGAAGCGCTCGACGACGGCAACCGTCTCGTCCGTGCTGCAATCGTCGACGACGATGATTTCCCGTTCATGTCCGCCGGCCTGCGCCAGGATCGACCCGATCGCCTCGGCGATGAAGGAGGCGCCGTTGTAGACCGGGACGATGACGGAGATCAGGGCGTTCTCCTAGGTCGGAGGCAGATGAGGCCAGCCGGCGAGCGTCACGTCATGGATCGGGTCGGCGAGCAGCAGTTCCTGCATGTCGTCGAAGCGCTCGACCGACGGCGCCTCATACGGAGCCCGCCCCTGTGCCGCGATCACGGGCGCCGCCACGGCCCTCGGCTCCGCGGCGACGACCAGACGGTCGCGCACGAGGCTCTCGACGAAGCGCTCGATATCGCCGGCGGCATCCTCGGGCGCAACATCGAAGCGCGCAGCGACGACGGCCGGGAAGGCGGCGGCCGGATGCCCGTCGAGGATCAGGTTCCAGACGACCGAAGCCGCCGGATTCATGCTGAAATAACTGCCGCTTTCGAGATCGATCGCAATCGTCTCGCCGTCCAGCGTTTCGCTGACGACTTTCGGCTCGTTGACGCGATAAGCGCCGCTATAGGACATCCCGCACTCCCCCGAGGCGCGCACCCTTGTGGAGCGTTCTAGGGCAGGTGCAACTCCGACGTCAATATTAGGACGGCGTTAAGACTTCCGCTGAACCCGGCTCTTCGCAGGAGAAGATGTGCGGCGCAGCATTTATTCGCGGACTGTGAGAATTTGGCCGCTATCCGCGCCGCTGAAGACTCTCAATGCAGGCGCGGTTTCTTGAGGAAGTCGGCGCGATCGGCCGAGGCGATGCGGATCGTGCGCTCGCGGCCGTCGCGGCGGATATCGAGCGTGATCTCGATTCCCGCCGGGCCGAGGCTCCACAGCGCGCGATAGAACTGCGCCAGCGTGCCGACGGCCTGGCCGCCCACCGCTTCGATCTGGTCGCCGGGCCTGATGCCGGCAAGCGCGGCGGGGCCGCCCTCGGCGAGGCTGACGACGGCGACGCCATCCTCGCTGTCGGCCGAGAACATGCCGAGCCAGGGCCGCGCCGGGCGCCTGACCTGGCCATAGGAGAGGAGATCGTCGAGGATCGGCGGCAGGAGGTCGATGGGCACGATCATGTTGGCGTCGCGCGTCTCGCCCTCCTCCGTCATCTGCTGCACCAGCAGCGAGCCGATGCCGATCAGCCGCCCATCCTCGGAAATGAGCCCGGCGCCGCCCCAGACGGGATGCGGCGGCGAGGTGAACAGCGCCTCGTCGAGCAGATATTCCCAGTAGCCGGCGAATTCCTGCTTGGCGACGACGCTGGCGCGGACATATTGCCCGGCCTCGCCGCCGGCCAGCACCACCGCATCGCCGAGGCGGACCTCGCTGGCGCGGCCGAGATCGAGCGCCGGCAAGTCGAGCCGGCCGAGCGCCTGGACGAGCCCGAAGCCCGTCTCCTGGTCATAGGCCAGCGCATGGCCCTGAACGACACGTCCGTCGGAAGTCCTGAGCCACAGCCGGTCGGCCTCGGTGATCAGATAGCCGATGGTGAGGACCAGCCCTTCCCTGATCACGACGCCGCTGCCGGCGCGCTCCGTGCCGAGCGTCTCGGCGGTGAAGCCGTCCTCGGGAATGAAGGCATGGATGCCGACGATCGATTTCAACGCGTTCGGAAGGTTCATCTCGCTCTCTGCCAATCCATCCCCTTCGCCGCGGCGGCGCGGGGACGCGGTTCGGCCGCAGGGCGCGGCCGCGCTTTTCCCTGAAAGCTAAGGCCGCGCCGGCAGAGCGCAAGACCGCCGGTAAAAATCGCTTCAGAGGCGGACGGGCTGGCCGCGGCGGACGCTCTCGATGGCGGCATGGCCCAGCCTCAGCGAGGCAAGGTTGGCGCGTGCGGCATGGATCGGCTGCGCGCCCGTCTCGATGGCCACGAGTAGCGCGCCCATGGTGCCGGCGAAGCCGTCGTTGAACCAGGTACCCTCCAGCGCCGGCCGCGCCACGCCGCCCTCGGTATGGAGCGTGACGGCCTGGCGGCCGAGATCGGGACCCTCGCTGCGGAGCGTGCCGGCCGTGCCGGTGATCACCGTGCTGTCGGCGGAGCCGAACCGCGTCGCGCCGTCGAAGACCAGCGAGGCCTGGCCGCCGTCGAAGGAAACGAGGGCCGAGCCGAGCAGCGGCGCACGGGCCGACTGGCCCTCTGCCCGCCCGGCGATGGCATAGACCGAGCGCGCGCGCCCGCCGATCACGCTGACGAGGAAATCGAACCAGTGGATGCCGAAATCCTCGAGGATCAGATCGTCCATCGCGTCGAAGGGCGTGCCGGCGACCCAGCTGTGATCCCACTGGATCGAGACATGCACCGAGGTGACCGTGCCGACGAGGCCGCGCGCCACCGCCTCGCGCATCCAGGCCATATGCGGCGACCACCGGCCGTTCTGGTTGACCGCGAGAAGGAGCCCCTTTTCGTCCGCGAGAGCGGCGAGCTGCTCGCCGAGCGCCAGATCATGCACGAAGGGCTTCTGCGACAGGACATGCTTGCCGGATTCCAGCGCGGCGCGGATGAGCGGCGCGCGGCTTTCCGGATGCGGCGTCAGGTCGAGGACACGGATCGCCGGATCGGCGATCACGGCGGCGATGTCGTCGGTGGCGAGCGCGTCCGGGAAATGCTGGTCGCGGCGGGCCTTGGCGCGGTCGAGATGGCGGTCGGCGATCGCGACCACGTTGAGCCCATGCCGCTTGTAGGCGTCGAGATGGGCGAAGCTGATGCCGCCCGCCCCGACGAGGCCGATCGGGATCGAGCGGTCCTTCGGCATGGGCGGGCGGAAATCGATGACCGGCGCCTCGACTTCGGCGGCCTCCCGCGAGACCAGCGCATAGGCGTCTTCGGAGGGCATGCCCTCGGGCTGGCTGTCGGCGGCCGTGGTCATGGCAGTAGCTCCAGCGTCCGGCCTTCCTCGGCCGAGCGATAGGCGGTGTCGACGATGCGCTGGCCGATCCGGCAGAGCGCCGGCGACAGCGGCCCCTCGACATCGAGCCCGGCGCCCCAGCGGTCGATCACATATTCGACCGGCTTCCGGTGCGGCGCGTGCAGCGTGTCGACCGGCAGGGGATGGATGGCGGGGTGGTGCCGCGTCTGCAGATGCAGATGATGCTCGTAGTCGTAGCTGGAGATGGTGCCGTCGCTGCCGACGAGGACGAAGCCGCATTTCGGCTGCGGCTGCATCGTCCAGGGATCGGTGAAGGTGCCCCAGCGCGTCTCGAGCTTGGAGAGGCCGGTCTCGTAGCGGAGCACCGTGACGGAATGCTCATCGACCTCGAGCCCGGCCGGCCGGTCGACGACGCTCGTCACCGTCAGCGGCGCGCGGCCGTTCATGTACCAGGTGCCGAGCGTCGCGCCATAGCCGAGATAATCGAGCAGGCTGCCGCCGCCGGAGGCGCGCTTGTACCACCAGGAGGTCGGCTTGGCCGCCTTCACCTCCTCGTCGGAGACCTCGACCTTGTCGGCGAGATGATAGAGCGGGCCTCGATTGCCGTCGTAGAAATGGACTTCGAGGAGATCGCCGATCACGCCCTGGTCGATCAGCCGCTTGGCCGTGACATGCGGCGGATACCAGGCGAGCGGCCAGTTGATCGCGAGACGGCCGCCGCCGGCCCTCGTCGCGGCGATCATGCGATCGGCATCGGCGAGCGAGGCGGCGAAGGGCTTTTCGAGCAGGATGGGCTTGCCATAGGGAGCAACCTCCTCGACGGCGCGGGCGTGATCCGCCGTCGCGGGGCAGAGGATGACGAAATCGGGCTCCGCCTTCGCCATCAGGCTCGCGACGGAGGTGAAGACGCGATCCTTCGGGATATGGAAGGCCTCGATGGCGCCCTTCATTCGCGCCGGGTCGGCATCGCAGATCCCCGCGATCTCCGCGTCCGGATGCTCGAAGACCTCGCGCAGCAGGTCGCCCATATGCATGTGGTCGAAATTGATGCCGGCGACACGCCATTTCCGCGCCGGCTCTTTGCGCTCCATGGTGGTTTCCTCCCTTCGCGACCGTTCTTCAGCGGTCTTCGATGATCCTGAGATAGGCGGCCGTGACGCCGAGCACGATGACGCCGAACAGGATCTGCCGCGCGCCTTCCGGCATCTGCAGGATCGTGAGCAGCGTGATCAGGACGCGCAGGATGAGCGCGCCGACGATCGAGCCGAGATAGCCGCCGCGCCCGCCGAAGATCGACGTCCCGCCGATCACGGCGGCGGCGACGGAGGGCAGCACCAGCGGCTCGGCCAGCGACAGCGAGGCGGACTTGATCAGCCCGATATAGAGCAGTCCGACGATACCCGCGAGCAGGCTGCAGAGAACATAGAGAACGAGGATGACCTGCCAGTACTGCACGCCGGAGAGCTTCGCCGCGCGCTCATTGTCGCCGACGGCATAGAGCAGCCGGCCGAAGCCGGTGCGGTTGAGCAGGAACAGGATGAACCCGGCGACCGGAATGAACAGCAGCAGCGCGTTGGGGATGCCCCAGGTCAGTCCCGTGCCGAGCCAGGCGAGGCCGGGCGGCACCGCAGTGCCGGTCGCGATCACGGTGCGCTGGTAGACCTGCAGCACGCCGGTGCCGATCAGGCCGGTGCCGAGCGTCATGATCAGCGGATGGACGCGGAAGACGCCGATGCCGATGCCGTTGGCGAGACCGATCACGAGCGCCGGCGTCAGCGCGATGGCGATGGCGACGGCGGGATCGTGATAGACGCCCTGCGTCGCGACGATGAAGGCGGCCATGGTCGCCACGGTGCCGACCGAGAGGTCGATGCCGCCCGTCAGCATGGCCATGGTCTGGCAGCCGGCGAAGATGGCGAGCGGGATGGCGAACTTGATGGTCGTCGCGATCCAGGCCGGGTTGACGATGCCGGGCCGCATGATCTGCAGCGCGACGACGAGCGCAACCAAGAGGAGGATGAGGGGGATCAGCGGCTGGTCGCTCATCAGCCGCTTCAGGCGGCGTCCGAACGGCTGAGGCGGGGCGGCGGCGGTCGCGCTGTCGCTCATGATCTCTTTTCCCGCATCGCGAGGAAGGCGCCGAGCATCACGACGATGACCATGATGACGCCCTCGATGATGGTGGTGACGTTCGGATCGACCGCGAGCAGCGTCAGATCGGTGCGCACGAGGCGCAGCACGAAGACGGCGACGATCGGGCCGAGCAGCCCGCCGCGGCCGCCGCCGAGCGTGACGCCGCCAAGCACCACCGCCGCCACCGAGGCGAGGAGATAGGGCCCGGGGATCGGCGCGCCGATGCCGGTGCTCATGGTCAGCGACAGGCCGCCCATGGCGCCGAAGAGGCCCGACAGCGCATAGGCGAGGATCTTGGTGCGCGCCACCGGAACGCCGCTGCGGAAGGCCGCGAGTTCAGACGAGCCGATCGCATAGAGCGACAGGCCGATCCTCGAGCGCTTGAGCGGGATCCAGACGACTGCGAGGCAGATCACGAGGAGGAGCAGCGCCCTCGGCAGATAGGCGTCGACGGCGTCGGGAAGGAACGGGATCGGCACCGGGCCAATGACGAGCGCCTTCAGCCATTCCGCCGCCCCGCCGCCGGGCGCGTTCAGGACCAGCAGCGCCGCGCCCTGCAGCATGAAGAGCGTCGCCAGCGTCACGACGATGTCGGGAACGCGGCTGACGACGATGAGGATGCCGTTGAGCGCGCCGAGCCCGAAGCCCAGCAGCAGCACGAACGGCACGACGAGGAGCGCATATTCCTCGCTCGTCCCCGCCATCATGACGGCGGCGGTGACACTGGTCAGCGCCATCATCGAGGCGACGGAAAGATCGATGCCGCCGGCGATGACCACCACGGTCTGCGCCGCGACGGCGAAGGCATAGGGCAGCACGGCCCGCGTCAGCGAGACGAAATCCGCCGCGCCATAACCGGGCTGGATCAGCTTCGTCACGACGAAGAGGAGGACGAGCAGGACGATGAGGCCGGTGACCCAGGCGTGCCGGCGAAGAGTTCTGATCACGGCGCCCCCGCTCCGTTTGCCGTTCCGCTCCCCACTTCGCGCGAGAGGCCATAGGCCGCGCGGGTCAACGCCGCCTCGTCGGCGATCGCGACCGGCAGGATGTCGACGACCCTGCCGCCGAAGATGACGATCGCGCGGTCGCAGACGAGCTGCACCTCCTCGAGCTCGGAGGTATAGTAGAGGACCGAATGCCCCTGCCCAGCGAGCTCGCGCAGCAGGCGGTAGATTTCGCGCTTGGTTCCGACATCGATGCCGCGCGTCGGGTCGAAGCAGAGGATGGTGCGCGCATCGGCCGCCACCCAGCGGGCGATCGTCACCTTCTGCTGGTTGCCGCCCGAAAGCCGCAGCACCTCCCGCTGCGCGCGGGTGTCGATCTGCAGCCGCTCGATCGCCTTCTCGACCGTCGCCTGCTCGCGCCGCATCTTGATCGGGCCCCAGTCGCGCAGCCTGGCGCTGAAGGGAAGCGCGATGTTCTCGCGCACCGAGCGGTGGCCGAGCAGCGCCTCGCTGCGGTCGCCCGGCACATAGGCGATGCCGCGGCGGATGGCATCGGCGGGATGGCCGAACGAGACGCGCTCGCCATCGACCTCGACCGTGCCGCCGGACGGGCGGATCGAGCCGGCAAGCACGCCGAAGAGTTCATCCTGGCCCTGCCCTTCGAGGGCGACGAGGCCGGCGACCTCGCCATTGGCGAGATCGAAGGAGACATCGGCGAGCTTGGTGCCGACCGCGAGATTGCGCACCGCGATGCGTGGCGGGCCGGCCGGCCGCGACGCGGCGGCGTCGGGTCCGGCGATGCGGGTCTTCTCGACCTTGGCGCCCAGCATCAGTTCGACGATGCGCTCCTCGATGCCCGGCGCGATATCGACGACACCGACCGTCGCGCCGTCGCGCAGCACGGTGGCGCGGTCGCAAAGCGCGGCGATCTCGACGAAGCGGTGCGAAATGAAGATCACCGACCGGCCGCCGCGCGCCTCGCGGCGGACGACCTCGAGCACCCGCTCGGCGAGGTTGGCCGGCAGCGCCGCGGTCATCTCGTCGAGCAGCAGCACGTCCGGCTTCACGGCGAGGGCGCGGGCGAGGTCGAGCACGCGCAGGATCGCGAGGGGAATGTCGCGCGCCGTCTCGGACAGGTCGAGGTCGGGAACGCCGAGTTCCTCGACGAAGGCGCGGAACGGCTCGACCGGCGTCCCGGTCAGGCGGAGATTGGCCGCGACGTCGAGATCGGGGATGAGCGAAGGTTCCTGGTAGACCGGCACGAGGCCGGAGCGGCGCGCCTCGGCGGGCGAATGCATGCGCCGCGCGGTGCCGCGGATGCGGATCGTGCCGGCGCTGGCGGCGACCGCGCCGGTCAGGATCTTGACCAGCGTCGACTTGCCGGCGCCATTGGCGCCCATCAGCGCATGCACCTCGCCCGGCAGGACCGACAGCGACGCGTTGCGCAGCGCCGCCACGGCGCCATAGTTCTTCGCGACGCCGGTGGCGTCGAGCAGCGGTTCGGTCGTCACGACGGCGCGCACGGCCTCACGATCGGGGTCAGGGAATGCGGGAGCACGGCACGCCGCGCCCCCGCGCAATCACCGTCGAGGCGCTTACTCGCCCGGGCCCTTGCAGGCGACGATCTGCTCCTTGGTGTAGTCGGTCCAGCCGGGGATCATGATCGAGACCGGCCATTCCGGGGACAGCGACGGATCGGCGGCGGCCTTCAGCTTGGCCTTGCCTTCCTCGGTCGCATTCTCCCAGAGCTGCGGCTCGACGAGCACGACCTTCTGCTCCGGCTTCTTGCCATCGAGGATGTCGACCGCGAGCTTGACGCCGGCGGCGCCGATCGAGCCCGGATTGGTGACCGCCGCTCCGGTGAAGCCCTGGACATTGTTGAGCTGTCCGACGAAACCGGCATTGTCGGCACCGACGACCGGCACCATGGTCGCGCCGGATTCGACCAGCGCGTCGACGATCACATTGTCGATGCCCGAGGTCCAGATGCCGTTGAACGGCGTGCCGGTGGCGATGAAGTCGAGGATCTGCTGCTTGCCCTGATCCTGCTGCCAGCCGGTGAATACCTCCTGCGCGACCTTGACGTCCGGGAACTCGGCGAGCGCCTTCTTGAAGCCCTTGTCGCGGTCGCTGTCGGCCGAGGCGCCGGCGGCGCCGCGCATGTAGACGACATCGCCCTTGCCGCCCATCTGCTGGAACAGCCACTTGGCGCCGAGATAGGCGTATTCTTCCTGGTTGTTCGAGATGATGTAGGCCGAAGGCTCGGTCACCGCCTGGTCGACGGCGATCACGACGATGCCCTTGTCGGTCGCTTCCTTGAGGGCAGCATTGATGCCCGAGGGATCGGCCGGGTTGACGACGATCGCGTTGACGCCGGCACTGATCAGGTTGCGGATGTCTTCCGACTGGCCGGCGGCGTCGGTGTTGCGGTGCGCGATGTTGAGCTTCGCCACCTTGCCCGAGGCGAGCGCCTGCGCCTTCATCGCGCAGATCATCTCCTCGCGCCAGCCATTGCCCTGCACGGTGTTCGAGATGCCGATCGTGTAGGTGCCCTGCGCCAGCGCGCCGGCCGCCGAGAGAACGAGCGCCGCGCCGGCCAGAAGGCCGATCCGGGTCGCACGCATGGTCCTGGTCATGTCATTCCTCCACTTTTGGTCGTTGTTCGACGTTTCTTTTGTTCCCGGTGCCGAGTGTGACGCTCCGCGGTCTACTTGACCAGCGGTCTCAGCACGTCGCGCGCGAGCAGGAAGCCGCGCTTGACCTTGTCCTCGCTGCCTTCGAAGCGGCGATCCTCATGCTCCACCACGACCGGACCGTCATAGCCGGCGCGGTAGAGTCCGGAGAAGATGACCGGCCAGTCGACTTCGCCGAGGCCGGGCATGCGCGGCACCTGCCAGCCGATGCCGGCCGACAGGATGCCGTGTTCGTAGAGGCCGTCGCGGTCGATCATCAGGTCCTTGGCGTGCACATGGAACATGTGCGGCCCGAACTCGCGGATGAACCGCGCCTGGTCGATCATCTGCCAGACGAGATGCGACGGGTCGTAATTCATGCCGACCGCGCCGTCGAAGGCCTCGATGATCCGCCGCCAGACGAGCGGCGAATAGGCGATGTTGTGCCCGCCCGGCCATTCGTCATGGCTGAAGATCATCGGGCAGTTCTCGATGGCGAGGCGGACGCCATGCGCCTCGGCATGGCGGACGATCTCGGGCCAGACGGTGAGCGCGTTCTCCCAGTTCTGGTCCACCGTCTTCGAAGCGTCGCCGCCGAGGAACGTGTTGACGAGCGGCACGCCGATGCGGCCCGCGGCGGCGATGACGCTCTTCAAATGCTCGATCACCGCCTCGCGATGGGCGCGGTCGGGATGGAGCGGGTTGGGGTAATAGCCGAGCGCCGAGATCGTGACGCCGGCGCCTGCGAGCGCCGCCTTCAGCTCCTCGCCTTCGGAGGCCGAGATCGCCGCGACGTCGATATGCGACGTGCCGGCATAGCGGCGCGTCGCCCCGCTCGTGCGCGGCCAGCAGGCCACCTCCAGCACCTCGAAGCCGGCCGAGCCGGCCCAGTCCGCCACCGCCTGGAGCGGCAGGTCCGGAAACGGCGCCGTCAGCAATCCGAGCTTCATGTGATCCTCCCTCGCCTCAGAATTCTTCGCTGTCCCCGGCCCATTTTCAAGCGCCCGCCGCGCCGGTGACCCGCGCCAGATGCGCCATCGGGTCGGCACCGATGAAGCCGGCGAGATGCCAGGCGACCGCTGCCGTGAAGCGCGGATTGCCGGCGAGCTCCGGCGCGAAGATCGCGTCGATCGCCGTGATGCCCGCGACCAGTTGCCGGGGATCGGCGCCGGCGGTGTCGGCGATCGCCGCCACGCGTGTCGCGAAGGGGTCGTCGACCGTCCAGCGCCGGCCGAACCGCTCGGCGGCGAGGACGAGATAGGCCATCCAGCCGGCCACCGCGGCGGAAAGCAGATCGAAGGACGCGCCGGCGCGGATGCGGTCGCGGATCGGGTTGAGCAGCCGCTGCACGATCTTCTGCGAGCCGTCGGTCGCGATCTGGTGGTTGCGGTGGCGGATGGCGGTGTTGCGGAGCCGCGAAAGGCTTTCGTCGACATAGGCGAGCGGCGCGATACCCGGCACCGGCTCGAGGGTCGGCACGCTTTCCTCGACGAGCATGCGGCGGACGAAGCGGGCGAGCAGCGGATCGGCCATGTCGTCGAAGGTGTGCTCCAGCCCGGCGAGGACGCCCTGGTAGCAGAGCGCCGTCTGCGCGCCGTTGAGGATGCGCATCTTCAGATGCTCGAACACCTCGACATCCTCGACCAGCTGCGCGCCGACGGCCGCATAATCCGGGAAGCGGCCGGCGAAGCGGTTCTCGATGACCCATTGCCGGAAGGGTTCGCCCACCACGACCGCCTCGTCGCGATAGCCGAGCCGCTCCTCGACGAAACGCCGATCGAGCTCGGTCGGCGCCGGCGCGATGCGGTCGACCATGGTTCCGGGAAAGGCGGCATTGGCGGCGATCCAGCCGGCGAGGCCGCCGCCGCGGCGTTCGGCCAGCGCGCCGACGACCGACTGGAGGATCGCACCGTTCGCCGGGATATTGTCGCAGGAGACGAGCGTCAGCGGCCGTCCATGCGTGGCGCGGCGCATCTCCAGCGCGCGGAGCAGGATGCCCGGCAGCGAGACGGGATGCTCGGGATCGGCGATGTCGTGCACGATCTCGCCGCGCGCGGGGTCGAGCGCGCCCGTCGCCGGGATATGGCAATAGCCCTTCTCCGTTACGGTCATCGTAACGACGTCGATCTCGGGCGACGCCAGCACGGCGAGCGCCGGCGCGGCACTCTCCGCGCTGTCGACGACGGAGACGATGCTGCCGATCACCCGCGCCTCGACGCGGTCGTCCTGGCGCAGCAGCCGCGTATAGAGCCCGTCCTGCATGCCGAGCGTCTCGCCGAGCAGCGGCGGGCGGATATTGATGCCGACGATGCCCCAGCGATCGAAGCGCTGCGCCAGGAGATCATCGGTGTATTCGGCCTGATGGGTGCGGTGGAAGGCGCCGACGCCGATATGCGCCATGCCGGCTTCGAGCGCTGTGCGGTCATAGCGCGGCGCTGCGACGCCGGCCGGCAGCGCGCCGAGCACGGACGCGCCAAGCATGGACGCGCCAAGCCGCGGCGCGGTCATGCCGTCCCCCCGGCCGTGATCCGCATGCAGGCGCGCGTCGCGGCCCGCTGGCGCAGGCTCGCTTCCCCCTCGTTCACGGCTCTCCTCCCGAGAACTTGATTTCTATTCTGAAAAATATGGAACGGAAATTCCCTTCCGTCAATCACCTCCACGGCTTTGCGCGGCCCGCCGCGCGGCGATGCCGTGCACCAGAGCCATGCCGACCGAAAGCGAGGCGGCCAGCGAGCGGAAGCCGGCGAAATCCGCCTCGATCACCTCGATGGAATGGCGCGCGAGCGGGATCAGCGGCGAAAAGGTGCTGTCGGTGATCGCGACGATGCCGGCCTCGCGCTCATGCGCGACCCGGACAAGATCCGGCGTGATCGAGTTGTAGGGGCTGAAGCTGACCGCCAGCAGCCCGTCGCGCCGGCCGATGCAGCCGATCTGGTCGAAGGCCGTCGAGCCGACATTGTCGACGAGAACGTTGCGCACGCCCTGCTGCGACAGCGTCAGCGAGAGATAGGTGACGACCGGGAAGGCCCGCTTCGAGCCGACGAGATAGATGAGATCGGCTTCGGAGAGCAGGCTCACCATCGCCTCGAAGCTCGCGACATCGATCGTCTCGCCGATCCGGTCGAGCGAGGTGCGCGCGGCGCCGATCATGCCGGAAAGGAAATGCAGGCTCGCCCGCGTCTCCTCCGTGGCGGCGGGCTCGACCTCGCGTCCACGACCTTCGGGCCACGTGCCCTTCACATGGTCCTTGAACAGGCTCTGGAACTCGGAAAAGCCTGAAAAGCCGAAGCTCTTGGCGAAGCGCACCAGCGTCGAGGGCTGCACGCCGGCCTGCTCGGCGACCTGCACGATCGTGCCGAGAGCCACATCGTCGGGATGCTGCCACAGGAAGATCGCGACCTGGCGCAGCCGCTTCGGGAAATGGATCGTCCCTGAGGCGAGGACGGCGCGCAGTTCCTCATAGGTCCGCGGCCGCGTGTGGCCGAGCGCCGATTTGAGGCCGCTTTCCTCGCCCTCGCCGCCATCGTCGAGCGCGGCGGGATCCGCCTTGGCCACGATCCGCATCCTCCCCGGCCTCGTCGCGCCCTTCTGGGAGGGCTGACGGCGAGGTTAGCGCGACACGATCATTTCGCAATCGGAAAAATGGAAATCCTCTTCGAATGCGCGAAGGGAGCCGCTATCCTGCCGGCAAGAGACAATCACATGGGAGGATGATCATGGTCTATGCGACGGCGGACGGCGTGGCCGGCAGGCGGCTCCGGGTCGGCATGGTCGGCGGCGGGCGCGGCGCCTTCATCGGCGCGGTGCATCGCCTCGCCATGCGGCTCGACGACCAGATCGAGCTGGTGGCGGGTGCCCTCTCCTCCGACCCGGCCAATGCCGCCGCCTCGGCGGCCGAACTCGGCATCGACCCGGCGCGCAGCTATGCCGACTATCGCAGCATGGCAGAGACGGAAGCGACCCGCGAGGACGGTATCGAGGCCGTCGTCATCGTGACGCCGAACCATCTGCACGCCCCGGTGTCGACCGCCTTCCTCGAGGCCGGCATCGATGTCATCTGCGACAAGCCGCTCTCGACGACCTTGGCCGAGGCCGAGGCGCTGGTGGCGCTGACCGCCGAGCGGCGGCGGCGCTTTCTCGTGACGCTCAACAATACCGGCTATGCCATGGTGCGGCAGGCGCGCGAGATGGTGGCGGCGGGCGAGATCGGCGACATCGTCGCCATCCACGCCGCCTATATCCAGGACTGGCTGACGCTGCCGATCGATGCCGACGGCCAGAAGCAGGCCGAATGGCGCACCGACCCGGCCCGCGCCGGCGAATCCGCCGTGCTCGCCGATATCGGCGTCCATGCCTTCAACCTCGCCGCCTTCATCTCGGGCCGGACGGCTGAATCCATCTCGGCCGATCTATTCACAGCGGTGCCCGGCCGCCGGCTCGACGACAACGCCCATCTCCTGATGCGCTGGAGCGGCGGCGTGCGCGGTACGCTCACCGCGAGCCAGACCTCGCCCGGCCATTACAACGACCTCTCCGTCCGCATCCATGGTTCGACGGGCAGCCTCGAATGGCGCGGCACGGCGCCGGAGGAACTGCGTCATGCCCGCTATGGCGAAGAGGCGCGGACGATCATCCGCGGCGGCTTCGGCTCCACGGACGCCGCGAAGCGCGTCTCCCGCATGCCGGCCGCCCATCCCGAAGGTTATATCGAGGCCTTCGGCAACTATTACCGCGACGCGGCGACCATCATCCGCGCCCATCGCGCCGACACGCCGGTCGATCCTGCGATCGCGGCGCTCGTTCCCGATGTGATCGATGGCGCGCGCGGCGTGAAATTCGTCGCCGCCGCGGTCGCCTCGTCGAAGGCGGGCGGCGCCTGGACGCCGGCCTCGTTCGGCTGAGCCTCAGGCCGGCATGACGACGCTGCGCACTGCCTCGCCGGTGCGCAGCAGGTCGAAGCCCTCATTGATGGCGTCGAGCGGCATGCGATGCGTCAGCAGCCGGTCGACCGGCAGGATGCCGCGCTTGAACATGCGGACGAAGCGGGGAATGTCGCGCGCCGGAACGCAGCTGCCGAGATAGGAGCCGCGGATCGTCTTCTCCTCCGCGACGAGGCTGACCGCCGGCAGGCTGAGCATGGCGGTCGGCGCCGGCAGCCCGCCGGTCGTGACGCTGCCGCCGCGCCGGGTGATCCAATAGGCGAGCTCCAGCGCCGGGGCCGCGCCGGCAAGCTCGATCGCCTGATCGACGCCGCCGCCGGTGAGCTCGCGGATGCGGCCGGCGGTATCGGCGTCCGCCACCACCGCGTCGGTCGCGCCGAGCGACAAAGCGAGGTCGAGCTTCGCCGGCACGCGGTCGACGGCGATGATGCGCTCGGCGCCGGCCGCGCGCGCTCCGATCAGCGCCGCGAGACCGACCCCGCCAAGCCCGATGACCGCGACGCTGGTGCCCGGCTTCACCGCGGCGCCGTTGAACACCGCCCCGACACCCGTGAGCACCGCGCAGCCGAACAGCGCCGCATGGGCCGGGTCGAGGTCGCGATCGACCTTGACCAGCGAGCGCCGCGAGACGGTCGCATGCGTCGCGAAGGCCGAGACGCCGAGATGGTGGTTAAGCGGTTCGCCGTCGCAGACGAGACGGCGCGCGCCCGACAAGAGCGTTCCGGCGCCATTGGCGCTCGCACCCGGTTCGCACAGCGCCGGCCGTCCTTCCGCGCAGCTGAGACAGGTGCCGCAGCTCGGCACGAAGACGCACACCACCTGATCGCCCGGCGCGAGATCGTCGACGCCGGCGCCCAGCTCGAGCACCGTGCCGGCCGCTTCATGGCCGAGTGCCATGGGGAGCGGCCGAGGCCGGTTGCCGTCGATGACGGACAGATCGGAATGGCAGAGCCCGGCGGCGTCGATGCGGATCATCACCTCGCCGAGACCGGGCGGCGCCAGCTCGATCGCGCGGATCGCCAGGGGCTTGCTTTCCGCATAGGGCGCCGGCAGGCCGGATCGTTCGAGAATGGCGGCGCGTATCTTCATGTCAGTCTCCTGCGGCAGCGGAAGCGCTCACTCCGCCGTCCAGCCGCCATCGACGACGAGCGCGCTGCCCGTCATCAGCGCCGAGGCGTCGGAGGCGAGGAAGACGATGGCGCCCATCACATCCTCGATGCGGCCGAGCCGGCCGAGCTTGATCTTGGACAGCACCGAGGCGCGGAAGGCCGGCTCCTCGAAGAAGGGCGCGGTCAGCGGCGTCTCAATGAAGGTCGGCGCCAGCGTGTTGACGCGGATGCCGATCGGCGCCAGCTCGATCGCCATCGCCTTGGTGAAGCCCTCCATCGCATGCTTGGAGGCGCAATAGGCGGTGCGATTGGCCGCCCCGACCTGGCCCATCTGCGAGGAGACATTGATGATCGAGCCAGGTCGCTTGGCCTCGGCGAGGCCGCGCGCCACCGCCTGCGCCACGAAGAAGGCGGCGCGGACATTCAAGTCGAGGATCGCGTCGAAATCTTCCTCGCTCACGGCGAGGAACGGCGCCGGCCGGTTGGTGCCGGCATTGTTGACGAGGATGTCGAACGGGCCTTCGGCAGCGAGCGCCGTCTTCACGGCGGCGGTGTCGAGCACGTCGAGCACCAGCACCCTTGCCGCGAAGCCCCGCGCCCGGAGCTCTCCCGCCGCCGCCTCGATCTCCGCGCCGCTGCGCGCGACCAAAGTCACCTCGGCCCCCGCTTCGGCCAGCGCCGACGCAGCGCCGAGGCCGAGCCCGCGCCCGGCGCCGGTGACGATGGCGCGGCGGCCGTCGAGCCGGAACGATGGTGTCGCCGGCAGACTGTCCGTCATCTATTCCGCCGCCTCGCCATAGCCGACATTGCGGCCGCCATAGCGGCGGACGCGGATATTCGCCTGCTCGGCATGGCCGACAAAGCCTTCGAGCATCGAGAGGCGCGAGCAATATTCGCCGACCAGCGCGCTGGCCTCGTCGGTCTCGACGCGCTGATAGGTGCAGGTCTTCATGAACTTGCCGACCCAGAGGCCGCCGGTGAAGCGCGCCGCCTTCTTGGTCGGCAGCGTGTGATTGGTGCCGATGACCTTGTCGCCGAAAGCGACATTGGTGCGCGGCCCCAGGAACAGCGCGCCGTAATTGGTCATGTTGTTCAGGAAATAGTCGGGGTCGCGGGTCATCACCTGCACATGCTCGGAGGCGATACGGTCGGCCTCGGCCACCATCTCGGCCTCGTCCTCGCAGAGGATCACCTCGCCATAATCGCGCCAGGCGGCGCCGGCGAGATCGGCTGTCGGCAGCTTGGCGAGCAGCGTCTCGATCTCGGCCATGGTGTCGCGCGCCAGCTTCTCGGAATTGGTAATGAGGATCGCCGGCGAGGTCGGACCATGTTCCGCCTGGCCGAGCAGGTCGGTGGCGCAGATCTCGCCATCGACGCTGTCGTCGGCGATCACCAGCGTCTCCGTCGGCCCGGCGAAGAGATCGATGCCGACGCGGCCATAGAGCTGGCGCTTCGCCTCGGCGACGAAGGCATTGCCGGGGCCGACCAGCATGTCGACCGGCGCGATGCTGGCCGTGCCGAGCGCCATGGCGCCGATCGCCTGCACGCCGCCGAGCACGAGGATCTCGTCTGCCCCGGCCAAATGCATGGCCGCGACGATCGCCGGATGCGCCCCGCCGCGATAGGGTGGCGCGGCGGCGACCACGCGCTTCACGCCCGCCACCTTGGCGGTGAGCACGCTCATATGCGCCGAGGCGACCATCGGATATTTGCCGCCCGGCACATAGCAGCCGACCGCGTTGACCGGGATGTTGCGATGGCCGAGGAAGACGCCCGGCAGCGTTTCGACCTCGATGTCGATGAGCGCTGCCTTCTGCTTCTCGGCAAAGCCGCGCACCTGCGTCTGCGCGAAGCGGATGTCGTCGAGGACCCGCTTCGGCAGCGAGGCGACGGCAGCCTCGATCTCGACCTCCGAGAGGCGGAACGACGCCGGCGACCAGTTGTCGAACTGTTCGGACAACGCCCGCACCGCCTCGTCGCCGCGCGCCTCGATATCGCCGAGGATGCGCTCGACGGTGGCGCGCACCTTCTGGTCCGCCTCGGCGCGTTCGGCTGCGCCCTTCGCCGTCTTCAGATGACGTGCCATGTCAGCAAGCTCCAGCGCGGCGCCGGCAAGGCGCCGCCATCTCATGGGAAAAGGTGCGGTTCAGCCGATATCGGTCGCTTCGCGGCCGCGCGTCAGCTGCGAGATCGTCACCGCGAGGATCAGCGCGCCGCCATTGAACACATTCGTCACCCAGAGCGGAATGCCGAGCATGGTGAGGCCGGTGATGCCGGTGGCCAAGAAATAGACCGCTACGATCGCGCCCCACGGGTTGAACCGTCCGGGCAGGATGGTCGTCGCGCCGAGAAAGGCGGCGGCGAAGGCGGGCAGCAGGAAGTTCAGCCCCGAATAGGGATCGGCCGAGCCGAGCACGCCCGCATAGATGATGCCGGCGGCCGAAGCGAGTACGCCCGAGGTCACCAGCGCCCCGAACCGGACATGATCGACCGCGATGCCGTTGAGCCGCGCCACTTCGCGGCCGCGGCCGACGAACAGCAGCTTGCGGCCGAGCGGGGTATAGTCGAAGACGTACCACATCGCGACCACAACGATCATCGCATAGTAGAAGGCATAGGGGACGCCGAAGAGCCGCCCGCCGACCACCGCCATGACCAGCGCATTGTCGATGCCGCCGATCGTCGAGGAATTGGTCATCCACTGCACGATGCCGGTCA
>Ga0209930_1002307_pt1 | contig 23263 bp, 24 predicted proteins | sample ThiBiot_500_biof_2_FD_183948 | JGI IMG/M metagenome (GOLD analysis project Ga0209930, IMG submission 183948) | Wastewater bioreactor microbial communities from Cape Town, South Africa - Thiocy_cont_500_biof (SPAdes) | ecosystem: Engineered > Bioreactor > Thiocyanate-remediating >... | reverse complement strand
GCGAGTTAGAGGTAGCACTCCTGACACGCACAACTGAAAAGAACACGAGCTCTTGTGGTTGTTTATTTCCAGGACAAGTCCTGACTGGGAGTGTTCTGAAGCTTTAGCTCAGCACCAGGCCGCCAAGAGGACAAGGTAATTCGGGTTGGTGTTTCCATTGCGCATTCGGCATTTACCGCTCGCCGCTAGATTGAACTGCTTCGTGGAATTTGAGACCCAAACGCTGGTCAAGTCATAGCCTCTTGGCGCATAGTCCTGACAAGGTACTCCAGCGGCGTACGTCCGTATTGAACCGGTATTGTCTTGAAGCGACATGACATCGCTCAAACCAACGCCAGAAAATTGGAGAAGGTAATGAGATGCACCGTATGGTGCTTTGATATCAGTCCACGAATTGAGATAAAAGGTAGAGCTGTAGTAACCCTGTCCCGGGCTGCTAACACGACAGCCGCTGGCGGGCCCGTCAAAGAATGTTCCTTGCACACCCTGCATGAAGAAGGGAAGCAAAACAATCATCGCAATTGCAAGGTGCCCACGGATGGTTCGAAGGGTACAGTTGCGCCACGACGGCGCTGCGGAGAACAAAGGAATCATGGTCGCTACCTGCGACGACCGGAGCATGAGATAAATGGTCGCTCACTATCACTCAGCGGGTAAAAAGGACGCAGTCCAACAGTTTCCAAAGTTGGCGAGATGATAAGCCGACGTTTGCTTGGTATGCCAAGAGTACGCGAGAAGGGCATGGAAAGTGGAAAAGCAGGTATTGCAAACGACAGCTTGTCCCTTGTATTGACATCTGAGCTCTCTTATATTACTCTGTTCCAAATGAATGGTACTGTTTTGCTTACTTGTTCTATATCTATTGCGCTTGATTATGTTGTGCGAGAACAAAGTCGAGATGCCGTTGTACTGATCTCACTGTGGCAGGTTCGTACTGAATGTTGTGACCGAGATTCGGCAGCATATCGACGATCAGCTGCCTGGAGGTTGCTTGTAACCAGCTGCTGAGATGGTGCGGTGCAACGACTGGGTCGTCGCAGCCAAGGAGACAAACGATCGCAACTGGCAATGGAGCGTCGCCTCTCGTGACGCCGTGAGAGAGGTCGGTCATGCGTACGTCATTGACCACGGCCTTGTACATGGTCGGAGATGCCACCACACGCTGCCAGTCATCTTCCGAGAAGCCGATCGCCAGTGTCAGATCGTGCAGCCCCTGTTGCAAGAGCGCATCTCGCTCGGCTTGCGACAGCAGAGCTCGGCGAGCTGCCTCGCGTTCTGGCTCGTCTCCATCCGTGTAGCGCGTCAGCACGTGCATGTCGGTCGGACCAGGGCACGAAGACATGAACAGTGCGAGAGGTTGCCGGAGCTTGCGTCGTCGAATCTCTTCGGCAACACGCAAACAATAATACGCTCCAATGCACTGACCAAACATCACATACTGCTGCTCCTGTGGTGGTTGCACTCGAACGGCTTGCTTCGGAGAGTGGCTCTCTGTGCCACTTGGATCTAGGCAAGGCAGTTGCATCAAGGCTTCAATGATGCCGGTCGAGGCTTCGGCAAGGCTGGCGCATGGTCGTTCATGTGCACGGCTCGTGTGCCCTGGAAAGTGCACGGCCACAACGGCCGTGTCGCTACCAGAGCGCCACTCGCTCTTCCAAGCACCAAAGTTCAGTGGATCACCACCTGCATCGTTGATTGCTACGATCAAGGTTCGAGCTCGAAATGGATCACCGAGAATCGGTATCAGCCAACGATTCTTGGTACCAAGTCTCGTCTCCTCAGTCATTGTCGCCTCCTCAGTCGTGGTCGTAATGGTGGTGGTGGTGGTGGTGGTGCCTTGTAGCTGTTGCTCAACTCGATGACTGACGGGAGTAGCATCAATTTCGACTCGTTGTAATGCCTCGAGAATTGATACAAACGTTGGAGCTCGGAGTGTTCGCATCGGAAGCAACCGACCTGTTCGATGGTGCAGAACTTGCCGCAGTTCCATCAATGCCAACGAGTCCAAGCCAAACTCCACCAGTGGTCGGTTGCTCTCTCGCTCTCTACCAATCGTAGTGGCATCCATCTCAAGCACACTCGAAATGGCACCGACGAGAGCGTCTTGCAATTGCACCACTCGATCGACTGGTTCGATCGAGCTCGAATCAGTGTCCTCCTGATCCTGATCACTGCCAACCACAGGAATCCATCCTTGCCATAGTGACGACAATATCGTGGTCGTAGCAGCTCGTTGAGCTTGGGAGCGTTGTTGCTCGGCCAATGTCGCCCAATCGAGAGCAGCAATCACGACCGTTGCACTGCTTGCCAGATGCTCTCGGAGACTCTGGCATAGTGCTTGAGCAAATAACGGTCGAATGTCGGCAGCACTCATCGGCCGGGCGGGTGAGCGCCAAACTTGCCGCCGAGCATCGTCTTGTGATACTGATGCAACGGCCATACCAACATCCTGCCACAGCCCCCATTGAATGACAGCAGTCGGTCGTCCGGCGGCTCGACGCCTCGCTCCAAGTCGTTCAACAAACTCGTTGGCCGCTACGTAGCTCGCTTGTCCAGCTGTTCGTAGCGTCACCGAAACGGAAGAAAACAACACCAACGGCACCGAGGCAGGCAAGAGACGATCGAGTACCACAGCGCCAAGAGCCTTGGTGCGTGAGCCACGCAAGAAGCTCTGCCACTCGAGATCGTGCAGTGCAACATCGTGCAGCGTCGCGGCTGAATGAATAGCAATACTCGGATGACGATATCGCGAGAGCAACGAGGAGACACTTGCAACATCCGTAATGTCGCATTGCACGAGTGAGAGCTTGGTGGCCCACGCACCCGTCACCGAGTAACTCTGCTGGCAATCGCCATCGTGGTCACAAGGTTCTCGTTCGATCGTCACATGTGTGCCAAGCATCTCAACAAGTCTCTCAATCACATGCTCGTGCACACGGTGACCAGCAATCACCACATGCTTGCTCTTCGGTCCAACAATGTCAGCCAAGTGACCTTCGAGTAACCACGCAACCACATGCAAGCCGATGCCTCCAAAGCCTCCAAATACGATGGCCTCTTCTTGTTCCTCCTGTAACAATCGTGACGGAGAGCTCGGGAGTCGTGAGCCAAGAAACGCATAGGGAGAAGTCACCAAACGTGGACAATTCCAAGCTCCATTTCGATCCAGCCGCAATGAATCCTCGTTTGCAATTCCACCAGATGCCAGCACTTGAAACACTTGTTCAAGTACTGGCGAGTTTCCATCCACCACGTGGATGGCTGGCTCAATCTCAAGGCTCCAACCATGAAAGCGAGAACCACTACTCTCGCTCGTTGCCACTCGTAACACTCCAACTGCTGCTGCTTGGAGGCACTCACTCACAAGTCGCTTGAGTGATTGGTGCCCCTCGAGTTGTTCCTCGTTGGGCAGTATCAATGTACAAAAATCGATCGATCCTCGAAGGGAGTCGCATTGCACGAGTTGTTGCAGCACATGAAGCAGTGAGCCACACGTGTCTCTCGCCAGTGAATCAAACTCTGAAACCTCGCGGTCCGCGTCGGTGTCGTATGCGAGCGCCACGTCATTGGCGCCAAATACAACTGCGAGTCTTGAACGTGAAGTCGTACTCGCTGCCAGCCTGTTCAAAACCTCGGCTAGCTGCTCGGCTGCAGAAACCCTCACGTGCACAATGTCTCGAGGTGCTACATGACGGTGTTGCTCGAGCCACATTCGATACTGCTCCATGAAGCGCTCGTGCAATGTCGAGCCAGATTCCGGTGACACCAACAGTACACGTAAAATGTCATGGCTCTTGTGATTGACTTCAAGCCTCCTCCTCAATGGCAACGCGAGAGTCTCTTGCACGAGGTTGAGCATCGAGATTTGTTGTGGTTGCGGTGTAGCGAACGTCGTGTACTGCTCGACTCGAATAACCACAACCTCACCCTTTGGTGCAGTTCGTTGTGGCTCATCATCCTCCATGAGTGACACTCTCAAAAGCGACACAAGCTCGCTCTCAGTACTGCAGGCAATTCGTCTGTAGTGTACACAACGGAGCCTCTTCGCAGTCATGAGCTTGTCGATATCCAAGCTCACTGCTTGTAGTCGAATCGGAACCCTTGTGGTGCGAGGATCACAGAGAGCAGCAGCAAGATGGAAGCATGCATCCAACACATTCGAATACTGAACGAGCAGGTCATGTCGGTTGCCGTGGTGCTCTTGCGAGAGAGGTTCCACTCGCACGGTTGCTGATACCCACATGCCTTGCCGATCAAGCACAATATCGTCAAGCAGCTGGAACTGAGGTCCATACGCCAGGTTGGAATTGGTAGAGAGGCTCTTGTAGAACGCTGCCGAGTCAACTCGAATGCCCGATACAAGTTGTTGTTGGGTCACCACACTCGTCTCGTAATCTTGCAAACTCACTGCCGTACAAACAGCAGTCTCTTTCGAGTGGCAGGAAACACGCCATTGCTGATGTGCAAACTCTTGCACATTAACGTGGGCAACGCCATCGACTTGCTCCAGTACTCCCTTGGTTACTAGCTCCAATGTCACGGCACTGAGGCCTGCCCGCTCGACCTCGGGCCACACTGCCAGCAACTGTGTAGCCGCTGGTACAACCGAACTTCCTTCCACATGGTGTTGGCTGGCTACTTCAGGCGGAATTGTCACCGAGGCGGTCGTGTGTTGAGTGTCACCTCTATGCTCGCGCTCACGACTACTCGCGAGAGCTGGCTTGATTCGGTACGGATGAGGCGAGAGACCCAATGGCACTCGTTCAAACGCATAGGTCGGCAACGAATGATCCACCACACGAGTAGAATCGGTTGGTACCAAGTCACGATACACTGCCTGCCAGTCGATTGGTACAAGAGTTTCCTCGTAGAGCCGGCCAACTTGTACCAAGATTGCATGCCAAGCATTCGGAGATGGTTGATAAAAGGATGGCATCACCAGTAACGGCATCGGTATAGGACCAACACTGCCATCATCAGTCACAACAGGTTGTAACTGCTGGCTAGTACTAGAAGAGCCAAGTGCCCTCTGCAGCGTTGCTGCGAGTACAGCCGCCGAACCGATTTCGAGCATCACATCGACCGACTTGGAAACGAGCTCTGCGGTCTGATAAAAGTTGACGCAGCCCAGTGCATGATTGGCCCAATGATCCATGGTTCGAGCTTGTGCGTGTTCGAGTTTGCTAGCGGTCGTACTACTGAATAGTGCAATCGGGAGGTAATCTTGGCGAGATTCACTCTGCTCCAACACTCGGTGCACCACTTCATCGGCACACCAAGAGCGAACACCCTCACCAATCAACGGTGAATGGTACGCATGAGCCACGTTCGGTAATCGAATACACCGAAGAACCTTTGATTGTTGACGGTCATCATCATCATCATCGCGATCTCGTTGCGGATTTGAGAGGAATGAAATCAATCGTTCAATCGAGTGCTCGTCACCAGATACTACAGTTTGTGTCGGAGAGTTGATCGCCGAGATTGCCAACACGACACTCTCACGGTGTGTTGTTGACGACATTGTGAGAACATGATCGATTGCCAGTTGTACTTGTTTGCTGCTCGCCATGACAGCCACCATGCTTCCAGGAACAGCATACCGAGCCATGGCTGCCTCACGACTATGCACCAAGCGCATGGCTTGTGACACTGAGAGAGCGCCAGCAGTGACTGAAGCTGCCACCTCACCGAGACTGTGCCCAAAGACTGCCACCGGTTGCACTCCCCAAGATTGCCACAGTCGAGCCAACGATATCAAGAAAGCCAATAGCACAACTTGTGTCACCACTGGCTTCTCCGTGGCATTTACAGCAAGTTGATCGAGCGACACTGGTGGTTCGAGATGTCCGAGACACTCGGAGAATGTCGCTCCAAAGACCAATGATTGTTGGCGCAGTAGTGAGATGGCATCGAACAACTGGTGTGCCTCCTTGACTCCCTGACCAGAGAACATGAATGCCGAATGCCGCGGTAACGTTGGTTTTCGTGGTGGCTGGTTCGCGTTTGCTCTCACGTTGGCCTCGATGGCATTGGCAAGTTCGCTCACTGTCGCGACCACGGCCGAACGGTAGAGTGCAGCAGTCTGCTTTCGCGCACGAGCAGATTCGAATCGAGAACCAGCGGGAAACTGATGGTCACGACAGGTGGCTGCCGTAAAGGCACTGGCGACTCGATCGTGAGATGCATCTCGAAAGTACTCGGCATACTGCCCGAGTAGGGATTGACACGATGTGGGAGTGATAGCTGCAACGGGTACAACCAAGATTGCCTCGCTACTGCTTCGGCTGGTCGCAGTGGTGGCCACAGTGGCGGCAGTGGTAGTTGCCTCTCGCATGATCAAGTGTACATTTGTTCCAGAGAATCCAAACGATGACACTCCCGCAACGATGGGTTCTCCGTGAACACGGGAATGCAACTCATGCATGGTACGTGTCGGGAATCGAATGCACTCTGGCAGCTTCAATGCAGCAATGTGTCGATTGAGTTGCGAAAAGTGCAGATTCGGAGGTACTTGCCGATGGGCCAGAACCAAAGCGGTCTTGAGCACACCGGCAGCACCGGCGGCTGCCTCCAGATGACCAACGTTGGTCTTGAGTGCACCGATCAAGAGTTGTTCAGTCGCCTCTCGACCGTACACGCGAGTCAAGACGTCCATCTCGATCGGGTCACCGAGTGGTGTTCCAGTGCCGTGCGCCTCGACATACGACACTCGATCAGCTGTGACACCAGCGTCCGAGAGTGCCGAGCGGATCACCCGCTCCTGTGCCGATGCACTCGGTGCCGTCAAGCCATTCGAAGAGGCCCCTGCATGATTCACGGCCGAACCAACGATTTCGGCCAGTGGCAAGAGGTGCTGCGGTAACGATTGCTCGGCACGCAGCGCGAGAACCAGCGCCACACAGCCCTCAGAGCGTGCGTAACCGTCGGCACTCTCGTCGAACGTGGCACTTCGGCTCGAGGGACTCAGCATGCCGGCACGCACGAGACCCATGTGTGCAGTGGGAGTCACCATGGCTTGCGTGCCAATCACGAGTGCCACCGGTGAGCAGCGTCCATCAACAAGTGCGCGAACGGCTGCATCGATCGCCACAGCACTACTTGAGCATGCAGTATCAAAGCACACACTCGGGCCTTGAAGGTCGAAAAAGTGAGAGATTCGACCGGCGAGCGCGGCACTCGACACGCCCAATGCATGGTAGGCACCTGGAAGTCCGGTGGTACCGTGATCTCCTCCACTCGACGCCGACGATGACGATGATGGCGATGATGATGACGACGACGAAGACATGGAGGTAGTGGTGGAAGGAGCTTGGTCAGAGAGCAAAAACTCTTCCCAGCCAGCATGTTCCGATGAGTGCCCGACAAAGACGCCCGATTCGGTCGCTCGTAGTGAGCTCGGACGAATGCCAGCCATCTCGAGTGCCTCCCAAGCGAGTTCGAGCGCCATTCTCTGTCGTGGGTCCATTCTCTGCGCCTCGCTCGACGACAAGCCAAAGAACGCCATATCGAATCCGTCAGTGTGACGGGGATCGAGCAGGCCACCGAATCGTGGAGCATCAGGCACCGACGAATGGAGATCGGGCCAACGTGAAGCAAGCTCGCCCACGACGCTGTTGGTCCCGCTCACGAGCTGCTGCCAGAGCTTGTCGACTGTGTCGACTCCGGCTGGCAGGCGTACCGCCGCTCCAAGTATGGCCACTTCTCTCTTGATGGCTGTCACTGGAGGAGAGCGTGGCGCGAGTAACGGCCGAGCGACTGGTGGTGAGTGGATCGCTTCAAAGAGCTGCTGAGCCGAAGGGAACTCGTAGAGCAGTGTCACTGGCAAGTCAAGCGCTCGCGCCAGTTGCTCGCTCATCATCGACGAGAGGCCAAGAGAGGCGAACGATGAACGAACATGGCTGCGAGTAAAGGCGAGTGGAACGGCCAATACCTCGGCAAGCGCCGAGAGAATTTGCTCGAGTTCCAATCGTTGGTATCGATGTACAGGAGTGTCGTTGTGGGTGCCATGGCTCGGCGGCGTGGTGAGAGTGGGTGATGGTGAAAGAGTCGTCGTCGTAGTATCCTCAGAGGTGGTAGTTGGTGCAAGGTGCAGCTGTGAGAGTCGAGTCATTTGCGGGCCGAATCGGCGCTCGGCAAGTACTCGCAAGACACCTCGCTTGCGTGAAAGCTCGAGCTCTGGCTCGCTAGGCGGCACTCGAATGATGGCCCACGAACGAATGCGACAACTCGCAGCCACCGACAGATTCACGGTAGCAACGGCATCGAGCAACGCCTCGTGTTCTTGCTCCACTACATGATCGATGACGAGGTACGGCACTGGTTGGTGTTGCCCAAGGACGCACAGCGACTGGTACGAGACATTTCGCAGGCGCAGTTCAACGCGTAACGCCTGCTCGAGTTGCACACAATCGAGCTTCTCGGAAGTCGATAGCGTCAGAATATCATCGACGCGGCACACATACTCGATCGTACGATGAACGCGATGAAATCGAAAAATGTCACCAGTACGAAGCTTGCGAACCAGATCAGCATCGTTGACCGTTGCTGCAGTCGACGTGGCAGTCGCACTGTCGTCGTCGTTGTTGCGGTCGTCGTTGTTGCGGTCGTCGTTGCGGCCGAGCTTGAGAGAAGACAATGAGAGTACGGCACGCGGTTCCATAACGAATGTACGCTCGTTTACACCTGGTGCAGCATTCTTGTAGCCGGTACTCGCGACCGATGGCGAATCGACCACGAATAACTCGCCCTCAATCGAATCGTGCGTAATATCGTCGGCACTCGCACAGTGGAGCTCGTACTCGAGCGTATCGTGAGGTCGAAGAGCATACGCCTCACGCAGTAGCTGTGCCAATCTCGCCGGTTCCTCTTGTGCGACTCGCCGCTCATAAGGTGGGAGCAACCGGCCAGTGAACAGCGAAGCAGCCGCCTCGGTCATACCGGCGCTTTGCATGAGCGGTACGCCGCGAGCGAGAAAGAACTCTGCCAGATCGTTGTCGAGCGGAGCACCACCCACGAGCAGTGCTGAGAGTGACGCGAGCGTGGCAATCACGTCCAGCTCCACGGCTCGTTGTGAAGTTGCGGTACTCGAAGACGGCGTGTCGGCATCGATGCGAGGTCCTCCTCGGCGCGGTTCCGGCGTGGCGGTGAGAATGTCGCGGCGCCAGCGGTCCAGCATCCACGGCACGGTCGAAGTGAACGACGGTCGAAAGCGATCGATGGCGCGCACGATGGCGGTCGGCAGTGCATCGCCGCTCGTGGTCGGCAGGCAGACGAGCCGGTGACCCGGCACGATGGCGTGGTTCACGAGATCGAGCACGAGCCCCATGACGTGCGACGACGGCAGCCATGACAGCACGCCGCGATCGTGCTCGGCCTTCGTGGCGTCGGTCGAAGGAAAGGCCCAGTGTTCGTTTCGACTGGCGCACGAATACAGCACGTTCTCGTGCGTCAGCGGCACGGCCTTGACCGAGGTGCCGGTCGTGGACGCCGAGGTCGACAGGATCACGCACACGCGCTGGCTCGCCTCTTGCGCGGCGACATTGCTCGCGTACTGCGTTCGTACTGCAGCCAATGTATCGAGCACCTCATGATCGAGTCGAACCGCGCTTCCGAGTGGCGGTGGGAGTAGCTGCTCGATGCGCACGAACGACGACGACGATGATGTCGTTGCCGCCGTTGTTGTTGTGGTCGTGTTGGATCGATCGAGCAGCGACGGACACTCCTGCTGCAAGGCCCTGCCCGTAGGTTCGGACGCCTCATCGACCAACATGGCCACTGGTTGGGCGGCATTCAACAACGACGATACGACCTTGACGACGACGTTCGAGGCGCCGGCAGCGACCAGCACCACGCCGGCGTACCAGCTCGCCAGCATCGTGACGATCTGCGCGGCGCCGTTGTTCGCCAGCAGCGCCGCCACTGGTAGCTGCTCCTCGTTGCCGCCGCCCGCAGGCGCTCCGAGCCCGAGAGCACGACGCATGTGGATGGCCGTCGTGAGAGCGAGCTCGCGCACGGTGGCGTACGATAGCTCGGCACCGTGGCCGTCCCAGTTGGCGAGCATGACGCGGTCGCCATGGTCGCGACAGCGCCGCTCGAACAGCGCGTGAAGTGTCGGCGCCTCGAGGCGCGCTCGCTTGCGTGGCTCGCCGATCCTCACGGCGACCGTGGCATTGCCGTGCGATGGAGCATCTTCCATCGATAGCAAAGAGATGGATCAATAACCTCCTCACAACGTTGGGTTCGAACACGAGCCACACGAACACGAGCGAGGAAGCAAGCGAATACGACGAGGATCTACCAACCAATGACAACGTTACTGACGCGAATGCCTCTCAGCTATCCACTCAATCAGCTTCTCGATAATATAACATGGAGATCGATATTGATAGTGGATGAGAGATGGATTTACATGATCTGATCGAGAGAGCATGTGGCTTGATCATTCAACGAGTGACGCACTTGACGTGCATAGATGGCGATTGCCATGGCGGCAGCCGACTCTTGCGCATTGTTGATGACGTCGTTGGGTTGTGGTGGCGGGCCTTGCCACGCGGTACCAAAGAGCGTCGTGCCATTCTGCTGCGCCAGTGTCCAGATGGCGTTGGCCGAGTCGGCGAGGAGTTGAGCGTAGTGAGCGCGCGGCGAGACGCGCTGCAGCATGTTGAGGTAGCGGAACGCGATGCCCTTGAACTGCGGACAATCGGTGCCGGTGCAGGAGTTGGCGTCGCCGTCGGTGAGCACCAGAGAGTGTGTCGAGTTGGCGAGACGCACGGTCTCGTTGGTGTACATGAAGCCGGCGACGGCGTGGGCGTTGTCGAGGTAGGTGGCGTTGGCCGTGGCGCAGTGGAGCGCCACCGAGGCGCCGACCATGAGGCCCTCGTTGTACGTGTACTTCCACCACACGACGTCGCCCGACGAGGCCTCGATGTGGTCGGCCACCTGGTAGGTCGTCGTGTTGACCATGGTGCGCCACCAGTAGTCGTACACGCGCTCGGCGAACGTCAGGTACGTGGCGTTGCCCGTGAGCGCGTGCAGGTACACGCCGGTGATCACGGGCCCGGCGTTCGAGGCCGTGGCCTTCTGCGTGTGCGCCGTGTCCCACCAGATGCCGCCCGGATTCGAGCCGCAGCACGTCGTGTCCCACGCGGCCATGATCGAGCCGTACAGCGTCTCGGCCGTCTGCACAAAGGCCCTCTGCGACGGCACCACAAAGTGGAAGGCGCGCAGCAGCGCGATCGCCATCCAGTTCATGTCGTCGTAGTAGGCGCGCGACCAGCCGCGCGCCGCCTGTCCGGCGTACATCGCCTCGACCACGGCCTTGACCTCGCCGAACACGGGCGGACCCGACGAGCTCGGCGCAATCAGCACACCGTCGATCACGGCATCGAACGACTGCGCGTAGTTCCAGTACTCGCTGAGCGTCAGGCTGCCGGGGTCCGGGTGGTACTTGAGCAGGTAGTGCTGCTTGTGCGACCAGTACTGCGACACGAAGCGACCGAGACTCTGCTCGGCTCGCTCGCTCCACGTCGACGCTGCAGGCGTGGCGTCGATCACACATAGACCGAACATTAGGAGACTCATAGCAACAATGATAGCATTCGTGCGTGAGAGATATCGAGATGCCATCGTGATCGTGATCGTGATCGAGAGTGAGGTCGCACTCAAGGGGGGACTGTTGCTCGCTGATGTGAATATGCTTCGCAATAGTGATGACACTATCGATGGTGCTATACGGTTGTTGTAGGCGGTAGTGTGATATGCGCCGCGAGACGACCGATGGTGATGCGAGAGGGCCACGAAGCTGCTGCTACTGATGATGAGGTCGATGTCGATGTCGAGGTCGCTCTCGTTGTTGCTTGTTGTCTCGGAGGTCGGTGCTGCTGCTGCTGTTCCGACGTCCTGCGGCTCGAGTCTTCATTGTCTTGTACGCGAGTGAGCCCGTGAGCGTGTGTGGGTGAGTGTGAGTGTGTGAGCTCGGGGGCCAAGCATATCAACATGCGCGCTGCAGCAGGAGCTCGAAAGAAGGGCGCACCCGCCAACGACAAGAAGTGCGTCGCGCTCGCCGATACGCTCGACCATCTGCTGGCTCATAAGCGTATCTAACTCTACCTCTATCAATAGGAAGTTCGACTATGCCGCTGTCGCCAAGGGAGAGGCTGCGGCAGCGGCCGCCGCCGCAGCGGCATCTCCGACCAGCATCGCGCAGCAACGATCCCAGTGGGTGCTGCAGAACCTCGTCGTACGTCGCGATATCTATCGTGATCTATCGTGATAGGATCGTGATAGGATCGTTCTGATGGGTATGGATGTAGGGTTGCGAGGTCAAGGTCGTCACCAAGAACGGCACCGAGTACGAGGGCATCTTGCAGGCGACCTCGGTCGAGCCCTCGGGCATCGCGGTCACTCTCTCGCACGCTCGCAATCTCGCCATCGTCGTACGACGCGTCTATCCATCTCTCGTTACTCTCTGATCGACGTACACACAACGACGCTCGGCGGCTCATCATGAAATGATGATTGAATTGGAGTAGAGCGAGCTTCCGACACGACCAGAGCGTCGTGTCAAGATTGCAGCGGCCGACTTTGCGCTCATCGAGGCGACGAACGTGACGTTCGTGCATGACGCTGCCGACAGCACCTTCGGTACGCCGTAGCGTCACATATGCTCGAACGACACATGACGGCATCGTGATGCAACAACTGACGCACGCGGGGCGATCGGCAGGTCTCAACGATGGATTCAAGACCGACACAGACATCTCGGGCGGACAGACGGGCGCCATGCGCGAGTTGACGCCGTGGATGCCCGACGAGGACGTGCCGCTGCCGAGCCACCTCGACAACACGTTCCAGAAGAGCCGCGGCGCCTCGAGCGGCTCGGGCTCGTGGGACCAGTTCGCGACCAACGAGAAGCTCTTTGGCGTGCGCACGACCTTCAACGAGGACCTCTACACGACCGTGCTCGACAAGTCGTCGCCCGGCTACAAGGAGAACGAGCAGCGTGCGCAGCGCACGGCGCACGAGATCATGCACCAGGGCTCGTCGACCGGCAACCTCCATATGCTCGAGGAGCGCGGTCAGCTGCAGGGCCAGGACTACGACGAGGAGGACCTCTACGGTGCCGTGATCCGTGACGCACCTGCAGCATCGTCGAAATCACAGCAACAGCAACAACAACAACAACAACAGGCGTCGTCTCGTGGAGCATCGCGAGCTGACGGTGGAGGTGCCAGTAGCGCCTCGCCATCGTCGTCTGCCGCTGCGCCAGGCAAGAACGTCTACATCCCACCGGCCAAGAAGCAGCAACTCGCTTCTCAGGCTGCCAACACAGATGAAGTACGTAGACTCGCGAGCGAGCCGATCCTCGTTACCTCGTTGACTCGTGCGCTCACACATTGACTCACTCTCGTTCGATTACAGCGCAAGGGAGCCAACAAGCGTGCTTCCAACAACTCCTCCAACTCGCGTACTCAAGCTCGAGACGACGAGCAACCTGCTGCCGCTGCCTCGAGCTCTCCAGCAGCAGCCACTACTGCAGTGGCGGCAGCGAGCCCTGCTGCTGCTGCTGCTGCTACAACCCAAGTCAATGGCGTTGCTCCCAAAGCTGCATCCGAGCCCGCCACTCCTGCGGCACCTGAGAAGGAATCCGCCAAGGCACCATCGGAGGCTGCCGCACCTGCAGCGGCAGCGACAGCTACTGGTGAAAGCACTCCCAAGCCTGCAGCAGCAGCAGCAAGTGCGTCGGAGCCAGCGACTCCGACTGCCTCGGCGACTGCGTCACCTTCCGCAAGCCCGGCGGCTTCTGGCGGAAGCGCCGACGGCTCGGCACTCAAGAAGCCGAGCAAGATGAGCGTCAAGGCCAAGGAGTTCGTGCCGTCTTCGATGCGCTTGTCGTCGCCGGCCTTCCAACCCAGCTATGTGCAGCCGCGTCCGGTGGTCATGCATCCGCCACCGCAGCAGCCGTTGCTGTCGCCCGACTTGGACTACAACTATCCGCGTCCCATTCACGTCGTTCCCGACGAGCAATCCACTTGTACGGCACTCCGCTCACTCATACTCACTTGCCACATTCACTCACTCGAAGCCGTGCTTGTTCCTCTGTCCCCGCCACGTGACAGCTCCTCAATGGATTCCTGGAGCGCCGTATGAACCATCGTCGCCCACTGCCATGGTACGCGTGAGCAGCTACTGCCATCGCAATCGAGCCTGCGCTGACTCGCTCGCTGTGCGCAGATGTACCAACCGGCAGCACGCTCGCCGTATGGCCAACAGCAACTCCTCCCACCGTACTCATTCCATTCCTCGCCAGCGCCCTTGCCGCAGCCGTCACGCGCCGGCCCGCCGCGCTTCTATCCGTCGTACGACGCGTACTCGGCGGCAGCATATCCGCCTGGCGCCGCGCAGTACTACATGGTGCCGAGCCCACCGGGCGTCTATCAGGCGCAGCCGATCGCACTTCCGCAACAGCCCCATCACCATCTGCAACAACACGACGGCGCCAAGCAGACGCCACCCGAGTGAGACGCGTCTGCTCGCGTGTGGTGTGGAGTGGAGCGCGTCAACGCATCGGCACCGAGCGTGCGTGTGCGTGGCAGGCAGGCTCTCGACCAATGAACGAGCCAACCATATCATGCTGCACATGATTGGTATTCAGCTCATACCTCACCACACAAACACAATCATTCACTCGTTCTTTCGTTGGCACCTTCATTGTTTGAGCTGTATTGACAGAGCAACAGATAGATAGCAAGCTTACGATCGCAATAGATAGGTTCTAGATAGCAGCGTTCGATCGAGATAGACCGATGTATAGATGGAGTATGTACAACGAACGACATTGCCGACTCGGATTACTGCTTGTTCTGCTTGACGATGCAGCATCCGCAGCAGCAAGACACGAGCGCCACGACGATCGCCACCAGGAGGAAGATGATGGCCACGACGATGAGCGCCAGACCAAGGAAGTAGGCCGCCACCGAGATGAGCCAGATGACGACGGCGAGAATGCACCCGATCACAGTGAGGACGCAGATGACCAACAGCGCAAAGTCCAGCAGGAACGACAAGAGTATCAGGCCGACGCCGATCAGGAACACGACGACGGCGAGCGTGGCCCACGCGAGCGCGCCGTGGCACGAGAGGTCGGTCAGCGGGAAGGGCTGGCGCTTGTAGGTCACGCGCCGGTCGGTCGTCAAGCCGACGCCCAGCAGCTCGTACTGCGGGTCCTCCTGCTCGCCTTGCGCCGTGCCACTCGCGGCACCGTATGAGGAGGAGTGGGGGTCGGACACGGGTGGCGGCAGCTCGACCACCACGGCATCGGCATCGGCGTCGGTCTTGGGAGGACGCGGAGGTGGTGCGCCGTAGAGCTGCTCGTCGTTGTCGGGCTTGGGCGGCCGTGGAGGTGCGCCACCGTACTCGTTCATCTCCACGCCACCGGGTTGACTCGCCATGGTGGTGTTGTTGTCGTTGCAACGAATACTACAGCACTTATGTGTTGATCCGGCTGTTGTACGGTGTGGAACGAGCAGAGAGTGAGCGCGCGAGTGAGCGAGCGAATGAACGAGTGAACGGCGTCAGCATTCGTGGTGCAGCAACCTGATCGCCTTCAACAACAACAACAACTCAGCAGCTACAACCCCGGCCGCTCTAACTGAAATAACAGTCACCCTCAGTTGAATTCGTGTTTATCGTCAACACAAGTGAGTCATCATTTGGTCTGACGGGAGGTCCATTCCAGTTCAGTCCAGTTCAGTACAGTACCGAGATGCTGAGTTAGCTCGCGGTAGAGGTGGAGGTTGAAGTACTAGTGGTTGCGGCGGCATTCGCAGTCGCGGGAGGCGCCAACGAGAGCGTGCACAACAACTCGCACAGGTGGAACATCAATTCGGGTGGCAGCAAGCTGAAGGCCTCGTTCTCATAGGTGCCGTGAAGCGTCCATAGTTCGCGCACCGTGTGCTGGAATCGCTGCCCGAAGAGCTCGTGCGTCTGGGGCAACCAGGGGCATTGATGGAGGCGTTTGCCAGAAGCAAGCATCTGTTGCAACTCCGAGTACGACACCATCTCTTGAAATTCGCATAGATTCACCATGCGCTTACTGGCGCCAAAGCGACCTCGAGTTTGCTGCAGGTACCCGATCAGCGCCTCAAGCATCGAGTGCACGTCGTCAACGATGAATGGATGAATGGATGGATGCGTACCGGCGTGCACACGCGGAACAAGTGATAGTTGTTCTCGAGAGACTCTTTCAGACGCTGTACAGTTATTGGGCTAAGTGGCTGTGGTGGTGATTGTTGATGATCTGGTGAGCAAGAGTTGCTTGCGGTGCGCCTGACAAAGCACCACGTACGCGCATGTGCAACTCGCGAATCGAAGCATTGTCTGCAATCGCTCGCGCAACTTCTCGCGCACCATCCTCTGACAGCCGCTATGTACCATTGACACTGTGAGAACCAACTGACTGAAACGTGCCAAAAGGGAGAGAGAGAGAGAGGCACATACGGTGATATGCAGCTTGGTAAGCGATCGAGTGGATCGCACGACAGCAGCCAACTCAGAGGCCGCCTGAGTGAAGCACTCGATTGGAGGGGCGGGGCTCGCAACTTGGCCAGGGAGTAGATGGCGAACGGTTGGCCGAATCGGACGGAAGATGGCTTGCGCCTCTTCACGCAGCGACAGATTGGCGAGCGTCGTGTTGTGGTGCAGCGCTGTGATGATCGGCATCAATGACTCGTCATCGAACGAGGTGGAGCTCATGTGCAGCGACTTGAGAGTCGTGTTGGCTGTCAAGAGCGCTCCAAAGGCCGTGCCCGCTTCGAGCAGCTTGCCGGATTTCAAGTACAAGTGCTCAAGAGCCGTGTTGGCCGCGAGCCCCTCAGCGAGTGCTGCAGCTCCGGGGCCATCGATCGAGCAGTCCTGCCATCGTCACGCTGGCATGATGAGAGAGATAGACTCCTCATGCAATGGAGCTCGATCGCGATCTAAATCAAAGTGGTGGCTCGTCGCATACCGACAGATTCAGGAACTTCAACGACGTGGAGCGTGCAATGGCAGGAGCCGTTGAGTCCTTGAATCCCCTTGACCCGATGGCGTTGAACTATTGATCGAGAATCGCATGGCAGCGAGTGTGAGCATAGTTATACGCTCTGTTATCATCGTCAGTGGTATCATCGTCAGTACCGCGAGTGACAGCGAGCGGAGTGGAGAGGCTGCATCAGCTGCTGCCAGAGCGATCGCCTTGCCGCCATCGGCCTTGATCGAATTGTGCTGTGCCACGTTGGTTGGTCGCGAGTGAGTGGCCCAGTGCGCATGGCGAGCGTGATAAAGACTCTCCGTGCCACGTACAGCGAGGTTCAGATGCAACACGCTCGATCCTGCGAGATGCTGCGCGATGGCCTTGCAGCCGATGTTGCCGATCTTTGCTTTCTATCGTGCCAAAGCAACGATCCCGATGATACAATGATACAATGGGCCAATGATCCAATGAGCCAACGATAGAGAGATACGCGACATGGCACGTACGCTCAAGTCGAGGCGCGTCAGTGTGCGGTTCGTTGCAAGCATGGCAGCGATGGCTTGGGCGCCACGATCGCCAATCTCGTTGCCCGAGAGCGAAAGCGAGCGCAGCGTCGTGTTGTGAGTGAGAGCCTGCGCGAGACTCGTGACCGCTGCCACGTCCATTCGATGGCTCTGCCAGCGCCAACACGAGGATCTGGTGGTTACCGACCGAGGATCGACGGGGGATCAAGGGTGCAGCAGGGCGCGTCGTACGATGATCGACAAGGACACGAGCACGCATGCAGGCGACGACAGCAGCGAGGTGATGCTGCGCGACAGCTCGGACGACCATTGGGAGAGCGTGCTGCCGGCGTGGACGATCGTGCGCGCCTGGGGTGCAGAGTACGCCAGCAGCGAGTTGGCGCGAGGTAATGGCTGGGCCTCTTCTTCGACAAACGCAGCCATGTTGTTGTTGGCAGACGAGGCAGATGTTGTTGATGAAGAGGTTTGATGAAGAGGATTGATGATGCGTGGTTGATGTTGATGAAGAAGTGGATGCTGTTGATTGAAGCAGGTGTTTATGCAGATGTTGATGATTGGAGGGGATTGTTGTTGGCAGAGGAGGCAGATGTTGATTGATGAAGTGGCTTGAAGGGATTGCTGTTGAAGAACTTTGATGATGCTGATGATGCTGATGAGTGAAGAGGTTTGATGAAGATGTGTGGTTGATGTTGATGATTGAAGGGATTGCTGTTGATGTGTGGTTGATGGGGATTGATGAAGAGGTTTGATGTGTGGTTGATGAAGAGCGGCGGCTTTACGGCAGCAACACGCCAACTCTCTCCGCTTGCTCACTCTGCTCGCTGCCTGTCCGCCGTTGCCACTCTCGCCGCCCTCGCACGATGGCCGACCACCAACCTCCCCAAGACCAACAACAACATCAACACCAACACGGCCACCACCACCACCATCATCACCATCACCACCACCATCACCATCGCAGCACCGAGCAGCACGAGCACGAGCGCCACCACCACCATGCCGACATCTTCGTAGTGGACTCGTTCACGAGCCGCGCGTTCGCTGGCAACCCAGCGGCCGTGTGCCTGGTCGCCCCGAGCCGCCAACTGTCTGACCGCGAGATGCTCCTGATCGCCGCCGAGATGAACCTCTCGGAGACCGCCTTCCTGACGCCGCTGCCCGACGTACCGCTCGACCCGCACAGCACCGGTGGCGCCAGCTCGGCCTCGCCCATGGTTCCTGCGTTCGGGCTTCGCTGGTTCACGCCGGCCGTCGAGGTGCCGCTGTGCGGCCACGCGACGCTCGCCGTCGCTCACGTTCTCTTCTTCGAGGTGCCGCGTCGTGCCGAGGCCGATCCGAACTCGGTGTCGGCGCTGTTCACGCGCGTCTACAAGGACAGCGTCGTGTCGTTCTCGACGCTCAGCGGCCGCCTCGACGTGCGCCTCGCGTCGCCCGAGCGCCTGCTGGAGCTCGACTTCCCGGCCAACTCGCCCGAGCCGCTGCCGCTCGAGTCACCGCTGGCGTCGCGCATCCCGGCCGCCCTCTCGGTTCCGCACGCCACGGTCGCCGGTCTGGCCTACTCGCCCACGACGCGCAAGCTGCTGATCGAGTTCGCCGACGCCGCGACGCTCGCCGACATTCGCCTCAACCACGAGGCGCTCACCAGCATCGACTACGGCGCCGAGCGCGTCGTACGCGGCGTCATCGCCACGGTCGACACGCGCCACCTCGATACCGACAAGGACGCCACGTTGCTGCGCTACGCCAACACGCACTTCGCCTCGCGATACTTTGCGCCGTGGGTCGGCATTCCCGAGGATCCGGTCACCGGTACGTGGAACCTCACCCCTTGCTCTCCGCTGCTGCTGCTGCTGCTGCCGACGATGTCGCTGAGGATGACACCAACGAGCAACGCCACTCACTCGCGTCACATTACAGGATCGGCACACACGGTGCTCGGCCCCTACTGGGCGAGCAAGTTCAACCTGCGCGAGCTGCAAGCCTTCCAGGCGAGTGCTCGCGGCGGCCACTTGACGCTGCACCTGCCCAAGGACTCGACGCGCATTCTGATCCAGGGACACGCTACCACCATGCTCTCGGGCACACTGACCTTGCCACAGTAGAGCACTCACCCCACTCACGCTCACCCATCTCACGATCGAGTTGCATTTGCTTGAGTGAGTGAGTGAGGAGGGCTCGTGTGAATTCGATTGGATACGATACAATGTCGGTCGTGAGTGCGTCGGCACCTATCGCCCCAGCCTATGCGTGCGTGTGGGTACACTTGTTACTCGCTCCCTGGAGTACTCGGTGGCGGAGGCGGTGGCGGAGGCGTTGGGTTCGTTGCGCCCAGCGCATTGGCAAGCGCCGCGAACTTGGTGTTGGCATTGAAGCGCTTGGCGCGACGTTGGGCCGCCGCGGCGGCAGCACGCTCCTCGCGCTCGCGCTCCTCCTGGAGCTGCTGCTGCACCTCGGCCTGCAGGCGGGCGCGCTCGTCGTCCGAGAGCTCGGCCTCGAGCAATGCCACAATCTCGGGGTCGCTCGTGTGTCGCTCGTGTGCCAGATGGTACGGCGTGCGTCCAGCACGGCATGGCACCTTGGGAGAGGCGCGCATCGCCAGCAGTCGCTGCACGACGTCGCGCTGCTGCGTCGCGACCGCCACGTGCAAGCAAGTATGGCCAGCGTCGTTCACTGCCTCGACGGCTGTGCGCTGTACGCGCTCGTCCGACAGCAGTACGTCGGCCGCACGCGAGGCACCCATCTGCAGCGCAATGTGCAGTGGCGTGTCGCCGTCCTGTCCGCGCAGCATCGGGTCGCTGAGGCGCTGGTCGCGCAGCAGCGCCTCGAGGCACGCGGCCTTGTTCCACGACGCCAGCTTGTGCACGGCACACCAGCGGTACATGTCGGCACCGTTGATGTCGAGCTCCGGTCGCCTCAGCCACTGCATGAACTGCTCGTCGTTCAGAGGCGCCTCCATCAGCTTGGACAGTGCTTGCTGCCGGACACTGGCCGTTACGGTTGCGGTTGCCGTTGCGGCTGGTGTCGGTGCGGGCTGTTGCTGCTGCTGCGCTTGTGCCTCCTGGCGCGCTTTCGCGAGATCGAACTCACGCAACATCTTGGCGAGCTCAGGTTGGCCGTGAGAGTCGGCGACATTGGCTGCTGAGTCGCCCCATTGATCCTGGTGTGCGGGATCGGCTCCAGCGAGCAGCAGCGCCAACGCCGCAGCGCGATCACCCGACTGTGCCGCGAGCACGAGCGGCGTCTCGTGCCACATGTTGAAGGCATCGACGTCGACACGCTCGTCGGCCAGAAGGCGCTGCAACGATCGATGAGCGCCACCCAGCACCGCCGTGTGCAGTGGCGTGTTGCGGCGCTTGTTGCGGGCGTTGACCTCGATGTTGCGGTGCGCCAGCAGCAGCGCCACGATCTCGGCCTCGTTGTACGCCGCTGCCCAATGTAGTGCCGAAGCCGACTCATCGTCGCGAGCGTTCACAAAGCACTCTCCGCTTTCATCCTCTCCTCGTCCTTTAGCACCAGCCTCGTCCTCGTTGTTGTTGGCCAGCAGTGATCGAACGAGAGCCACATCGCCCGTGAGAGCGGCATCGATCAGTTGCCGACCGCGATTCGCCGCCGAACCAAGCTCCTCGTTGTTGGAGGTTCGCGCCGCAAGTGCCATCGCTTCCTCTCGCATCGTGCGCAATCTCTCGCGTTCCAAGTCATGCTCCACTACATCCGCACGCTCCTGACGAGCCATCCTCGGTGGATAGGAGCCAGCGCGCCAGCAAATGAATGAACGAGTGAGAGAATGAAGAGGGCGTCGATTCCGGACGTGAGAGGCGGAACAGAACGAACCGAGCTGACAGCGAGTACCTACTGTTCTTAGTTCTCCCGTGTGTGCGAGAGAGGAAAAGCACTGGAACACCCACTCGGTTGGTCACTCGCTCGCCCTCATATCCACCACATCCACCAACACCCCCTCGGTTAGTCACTCGCTCGCCCGCTACCACACGTCTCTCTCTCTCTCTCTCACCATGGGCGCCGAGCATGAGGAACTCCAGCCTGCTGTCGCTGGTGAAGATCTCGCTGCGTTGCATCACTCTCCCGATCAACAGGTCGATGTCGCTCCCTCGCGTGAGCCCAACGATGCCGCTCTCGTCGACGATGAGACGGTCGTGGTCGTGACGCTTGATCCGCCCGCCACCAAGCCATCGTCGTTCATGCAGCAATTCGCCAACGAGCACCTGATCATCTCCAGGTATCTCCAGACCCCATCTCTCTCACCGCGCACTGATGTTGTTCACGTGGACGCTCACACCATGGCGCGCGCACTTGTATCAGACTCGCGGTGCCGATCTGTCTGTCGTACATCTCGATCAAGGCCATGCAGATGACCAACGTGTGGTTCCTGGGCCAGATCGGCACGCTCGAGCTCGCTGCTGGCGCCCTCGCCAACACCTTCTGCAACGTGCGTTCCTCGTTCCTCGTCATCGCTCGTATCGCTCGTACTGACACGTATAACAAACACGCGCGATTGTGCAGATCACGGGCTTCAGCCTCGTGATCGGTATGCTGTGCGCAGTCGACACCCTGGGTGCGCAGGCGTTCGGTGCAGGCGAGCGCCATCAACTCGGCGTCATCCTGCAACAGAGCGTGCTCATCATGCTGCTCCTATGCATACCGCCGGCCATCGCATGGCAGTTCACCGAGCGGATCCTACTTGCGATGCGCCAGCAACCGGCGATCGCTAACCTCGCTGCCTACTACGCCAAGTACGCGAGATGGAGTCATCTGCCTGACGTCGACCATGAGGCTGTCTCTCACGCGCAGCCGACCTCGTACAGGATCTCGACCTTCACGCTGCCGTTTTACGCCGTGTACGAGTGCTTGAAGCGCTACCTGCAGGCCCAGAACATCGTGACGCCGAGCTTCCTCGTGACCGCGAGCGCCGTGCCAGTCAACATACTCAACAACTACATCTTCATCCATGTGCTCGATCTCGGGTTCGTTGCGCTCGATCTCGCGACAACGACGTTCGTTGTCTCAACTGACAAATGGCCGTACGGTTCATCGATTCGAACAAACTAGGTACACGGGAGCATCATGTGCGCAGGTAGTGTCGTACATGTACCTCTGCCTCATGATGCTGGCGTATGTGCTGGTGAGTCGCGTCTACAAGGACTCTTGGCCTGGCTGGAGCCGCAACGCCTTCCGCGGTTGGGGACAGTTCATTCGCTTGGGCCTGCCTAGCACCGTCATGGTGTGCGCTGAATGGTATCGTCCTCATCCATCGATGCCTCTCTCTTGTGCTTAGTATCTGACAACGATGCTTCATTTATCAATCCATCGATCCATCCATCCATCGATCAAGGTGGAGCTTCGAGATCTACATTCTGATCTCGGGAATGATCTCCGAGGTGGCATTGGCAGCACAGCTGCTGTTGCTCAATACCTCGGGCGTGGCGTACACGGTGGCACTCGGACTCATGCTTGGCACTGCCGTGCGAGTCGGCAACCTGCTCGGCAGCATGAACCCGTATGGCGCCTCGGTCGCTTCGAAGGCCGCGCTGTCCTTGAGCTTCAGTACGCTGCCCCGCGCCGCACACTGCCTGTGCCGCAAGGTCGTCAATATACCTAACAAGCGAGCCGGTCCTCCGTACAGCCACCGCGGTCGTGACAGGATTGATCATCTTCTTTACGCGCCAGTACATTGCGCAGTCGTTCTCGCACGATCAAGCCGTGATCGAGC